>VOFG01000553.1_pt1 | contig 28000 bp, 33 predicted proteins | sample 5384171 | NCBI WGS metagenome assembly VOFG01 (sample SAMN12384726, study PRJNA508395) | human gut metagenome | isolation source: healthy gut F | host: Homo sapiens
GCGCGTGACCTTGGTCGGGTCGACGATGCCGCCGGGGATCATGTCGCAAAAGGTCTCGTTGTAGGCGTCGTAGCCATAGCCGACCTTGCGGCTGGAGCGGATCTTCTCAAAGACGATGGAGCCGTCGACACCGGCGTTCTCGGCGATCTGGCGGATCGGAGCCTGCAGCGCTCTTGCGATGATCTGCGCGCCGGTCTTCTCGTCGCCAGACAACTTTGCGACCAGCTTTTCAACAGCCGGGATTGCGTTGACGTACGCCGTGCCGCCGCCTGCGACGATGCCCTCCTCAACGGCCGCACGGGTCGCGTTGAGGGCGTCCTCGACGCGGAGCTTCTGCTCCTTCATGGCGACCTCGGTCTGCGCGCCGACCTTGATAACGGCTACGCCGCCGGACAGCTTAGCAAGACGCTCCTGCAGCTTCTCCTTGTCGTAATCAGACGTGGTAACGGAGATGGTGTTCTTGATCTCCGCGATACGGGCCTTGATCTCATTGGCATCGCCTGCGCCATCAACGATGACGGTGTTGTCCTTCGTGACCTTGATCTGACGAGCCGTGCCGAGATCGGTGATCTGCGTATCAGGCAGGTTCATGTTGAGCTCGGAGGAGATATAAGTGCCGCCCGTCAGGATGGCGATATCCTTGAGCATTTCCTTGCGGCGATCGCCGAAGCCGGGAGCCTTGACGCACACGCAGGTGAAGTTGCCGCGCAGACGGTTGACGAGCAGGGTGGCCAGTGCGTCGCCCTCGACGTCCTCTGCGATGATCACAAGCTTCTTGCCGGTCTTGACGATCTGCTCGAGCAGGGGCAGAATCTCCTGGATGGAGGAGATCTTCTTGTCGGTGATGAGGATATACGGATCATCGATGACGGCTTCCATCTTGTCGGTGTCGGTGACCATGTAGGGGGAGATATAGCCGCGGTCGAACTGCATACCTTCGACGACCTCAAGGCCCGTCTCGGCAGTCTTGGATTCCTCGATGGTGATCACGCCGGACGCGCCGACCTTATCCATGGCCTCGGCGATCAGCTTGCCGACGGACTCGTCGCCGGAGGAGACAGCGCCGACTCTTGCGATGTCGTCGGAGCCCTTGATCGTCTCGGAGTTTGCCTTGATGGTGTCGATGGCGGTCTCAACGGCCTTTTCCATGCCCTTGCGCATGACCATCGGGTTCGCGCCTGCGGAGACATTCTTCAGACCCTCGTGGACGATGGCCTGCGCGAGCAGAGTCGCGGTGGTGGTGCCGTCGCCTGCGATGTCGTTCGTCTTGGTTGCGACCTCGCGGACGAGCTGCGCGCCCATGTTCTCGAATGCGTCCTCAAGTTCTACATCCTTTGCAATCGTCACGCCGTCATTGGTGATCAGCGGAGAGCCGAACTTCTTGCCGAGCACGACGTTGCGGCCCTTCGGGCCGAGGGTAACTTTTACAGTATTGGCGAGCTGGTCAATGCCGGACAGCAGGGCCTTGCGGGCCTCTTCGCCATAAACAATCTGCTTTGCCATAAGAATTGCTTCCTTTCAATCAAACACGAATTATTCTACAACTGCCAGAATGTCGGCCATCTTGACGATGACGTAATCTTCGCCGTCGAGCTTCAGCTCCTGGCCTGCGTACTTGCCAGTCACAACCTTGTCGCCGGGCTTGACCGTAACCTTGACGTCGTCGGTGCCCGGGCCTGCCGCGATGACTTCCGCGATCACGGATTTTTCTTTATTGGCGGTGGAGAGGATGATGCCGGATGCGGTCTTTTCCTCAGCTTCCATGTGCTTGAGCAGAACATTGTCTGCCAACGGGGTCAGCTTCATAACAATTACCTCCAGTATCCAGTCGCTGTTTCATACAGCGCGTTTTACAAGATTTTTTAGCACTCAGTCTCTCTGACTGCTAACATCTATATCATAATCAGATGCGCCAAAAAGTCAAGGGGTAATTTCGGCAAATTTATGACCAGACTGTGAATTTTTCGTGTGATAGGTCAGCCCCTTCGGGTAGAAGAAGCGGATGGCCTGCGGCACGACCTCGATCTTTGCGTCGGTCGTGTAGACGGCCTCGCCGTCGACATTGACGACGGACTTCTTCGCGCATTCAATGCGGAGCGAGCTGCACGGGCAGTGATAGATCAGCGACGGATGACCCTGATAGCGGCCCTTCTGATAATCGCCAACGACGGTAGCAACCTGCAGCAGATTGACCTTTTCAACCACAAGCACATCCAGCAGCCCATCGTCCGGCTCGGCCTCCGGCACGGGGTTGAAACCGCCGCCGTACCACCGGCCATTGCAGACGCAGATCATGGTCTTCCGGCCCGAGAACACCTCGCCGCTGTCCAGCGTAACGGTGTAATCCGCCGTCAGCCCGTGCAGCATATTGGAGAAAATGGACAGAATGTACGCGCCCTTGCCGCTCACGAGCGGCAGGCGCTTGAAGCGGGCGATATCCGTGCCGACCCGCGCGTCAAAGCCGATGGACAGCACGTTCAGCGCGTAGGACCCATTGCAGCGGATGAGATCGAACCGCGCCTCCTCCGCGTCCAGCAGACGCTCGATGGAGGTGAATGCGGCGGGATCGTCAAAAATTTTGATTGTGTCGTTGCCGGAGCCGCCGGGAAAATGCGTCACGGCGGCGTTGTCATAGCCGACGACGCCGTTTACAACTTCGTTGAGCGTTCCGTCGCCGCCGCAGGCGTACAGGCGCACTTCCTCGCCGGACTGCGCCGCCTGCCGCGCCAGCGTCCGGCATTCGCCGGGCGCGTTGGAGACGAGCAATTCATAGCTTAACCCGCGCGGCGCGAACGCCGCGTCGATCATTTCCCGGTATTCCGCCGTCCGGTCAGACTTCCCAGCTGCGGGATTGACGATAAAAATATGCTTCATAGCGGAACTTTCTCCTGTTCTGTTCGTCTTATGAGTACAGGCGGCGCTTAATAGTACATATACACGTTGCACTGCAGCCGTCCGTTGTAGAGCTTGCGCTTCTTGACGGCCTGTTTGCCGTAGTAATGCTCGAACTCCGGTTCGGAGGAGATGATGTATTTTTTCCAGCCGTCAGCGTATTTGAGGTGCCGCCCGAAGGCGCTGTAGAGCCGCTGGGCACTGCGCTGCTCGAGCATGCGCTCGCCGTAGGGCGGATTGCAGACGATGAGGCCCTTATCTGCGGGCAGACTCATCTTCGTCGCGTCCGCCTCGCGGAACTCGATCAGCTTGCCGACGCCCGCCTTGCGCGCGTTCTGCTGCGCGATCTCCAGAGAAGCCGGGTCAATGTCGGAGCCGAGAATGCGGTACTCGCCCCTGTACTCGCGGTCGAGCGCTTCCGTTCTGGCCTGCTGCCAGACCGTCTCCGGGACGCAGGCCCACTTCTGCGCCATGAACGACCGGTTCAGACCCGGCGCGCGGTTCAGCGCGATCATCGCCGCTTCGATGCAGATCGTGCCCGAGCCGCAGAACGGGTCCCAGAAGAAGTCCCGCCCGCGATAGCGCGCGAGATTGACCATGGCGGCCGCCATCGTCTCGTGCAGCGGCGCAAGATTGGCCTCGCGGCGGTAGCCGCGCTTGTGCAGGCTCACGCCGGACGTGTCCAGAAACAGCTCCACATGATCCTTCATGATGGAAAAGCGCAGCTGATACGTTTCGCCCGTCTCCGGCAGCCAGCCGAGGCCGTATTTCTCGCCCAGCCGCGTGACGGCGGCCTTCTTCACAATGGCCTGACAGTCGGGAACGGAGTGCAGCTGGCTGTTCAGACTGTAGCCCTTGACAGGGAACGCACCGTCCTTCGGAATGAAGCGCTCGAGCGGCACGGCCTTGACGCCCTGGAACAGGTCCTCAAAGCTGTGCGCGTCGAATTCGGCCAGCAAAATCATCACGCGCTCGCCCATGCGGCAGCAGAGGTTGGCCTTCGCCATGGCGGCGAAATCGCCTTCAAAAAAAACGCGCCGGTCCTCGACCCGGACGTTTTGCAGATCCAGCCGCCGCAGTTCGTCGCCGACCAGACCCTCCAGCCCAAACAGGCACGGCACGCAGAAAGTCATCGTATCCATAGTTTTCTCTCCAAGCATTCTATAGTTTCTCTAAGTATACGGAATCCCGGCGCAAATAGCAAACCCTATCTGTTACGATTTTGTAAAATGTGAGGAAAAACTTTATATTTATTTAAAGTGACAAGCGTTCGGAAATACGGTATACTGGAAGCAGCACTGAAATTCAAAAAAGAGGAGGAGGTTCCCATGTCTCAGGCAGTGATCGGATGGCTGATCGCCATCGTCGTCTTCATCGTGGCAGAGGCCGCGACGGTCGCGCTGGTGTCCGTCTGGTTCATCGGCGGCGCGGTGTGCGCGTTGGTCGCGGCAATTCTCGGCGCGGGACTCGGCGTACAGCTGGCGGTATTTCTCGTCGTTTCGGCGGCGCTGCTGGCGTTCGCGTGTCCGGCGGCCCGAAAAAAGTGGGCAAAAAAGCCGGAGCGTATGAACACAGACCGCCTTGTCGGCGAAACGGCCATGGTCACGGAGCCCATCGACGCATGTGCTGATACCGGAGCCGTAAAGATCAACGGCGTTCTCTGGACGGCGAAGTGCACGACGGGCGAACGCGTCGAGGCGGGCGGCCACGTGACCATCGAGCGCGTCGAGGGTGCAAAGCTCTATGTCAGACCCGCAAAGTGTCCCTGTACGAAAGCATAACCATCATAAAAAAAAGAACTGAAAAACCGAAGGAGGAACAAATTTTATGGAATGGATCCCCATTGTTGTGATCGCCGTTCTGGCGCTCATCATCGTCATCAGCAACATTCACATCGTCCAGCAGTCCCGCGCCTACGTCATTGAGCGCCTCGGCGCGTTCAGCAAGGTCTGGCAGGTCGGTATGCACGTCAAAGTCCCGTTCATTGAGCGCGTGGCCAAGAAGGTCAGCCTCAAGGAGCAGGTGCTCGACTATCCGCCGCAGCCCGTGATAACCAAGGATAACGTCACCATGCAGATCGACACCGTCGTCTACTATCAGATCACAGATCCCAGGCTCTACACCTACGGCGTCGAACGGCCCATGATGGCCATGGAGACGCTCACGGCCACGACGCTCCGCAACATCATCGGCGATCTTGAGCTTGACCAGACGCTCACGTCCCGCGACGTGATCAACACCAAAATGCGCGCCATTCTCGACGAGGCCACCGACCCCTGGGGCATCAAGGTCAACCGCGTGGAGCTCAAGAACATTCTGCCGCCGCAGGATATCCAGAACTCCATGGAAAAGCAGATGAAGGCCGAGCGTGACCGCCGACAGGCGATTTTGCAGGCCGAGGGCACGAAGCGCAGCCAGATCCTCGTCGCCGAGGGCGAAAAGGAAGCCGCGATTCTGAAAGCGGACGCGGAAAAGCAGGCCGCCATCCTCAAGGCAGAAGCCGAAAAGCAGGCGGCAATTCTCAAGGCTGACGGCGAAGCGCAGGCCATCATGGCCGTGCAGAAGGCCATGGCCGATTCTCTGGCGCTGCTGAACGAAAAGGCCCCGAACGATCAGGTTCTGAAGCTCAAGGCGCTTGAGGCCATGCAGAAGGTCGCGGACGGCAAGGCCACGAAGATCATCATCCCGTCCGAGCTGCAGGGCTTCGCAGGTCTGGCCTCCGGCATTGCCGAGACGGTAAAGGAGACGAAGTAATATGGCGAAGCAGGACGAGCGCTTTATCAAGGTGCTGAACGAGGGCAGTGCCTGGACCACGAACCGTGAGATTTGGGTCGACAAAACGACCGGCGTCAACTATCTCTGGATCGCTTCCGGCAATGGCGGCGGCCTGACTCCGCTGAGCCTGGTCGTATGGATGGTCACGCCTCCGGATCGAAGCGCTCAAAAATCGGGATGCCTCCGGCAGCTTCGCAGGCCAGCATGTCTTCCTTCGTTCGGATCGTCCAGTCAACCTCCTGCGCACCCCAGACACGAACGCACGAGCGCAGGCAGTAGCTGCTGCGGTCTTCAAATTTGTACGCGATAAAGTCCGGGACCGTCAGGAAGTTCAGCAGCAGATTGCCCGCAATGAACCGCTTATACCACGGCAGGCCCGACTTGTCCTTCTCAAAATTCATGGAAAGCTGCCCGCGGCAGATTGCAGGGCGGAACTTTTTCACGTCGATAAGCGCGAAGGGGTCAAACGACTCGATGCAGAACTCGCCCTGGTAACTGTCCAGCCGCTCGCAGACGGCCTTGGCCAGCGCCTTGTGATTGCCGCGCGCAGTTTTGAGTTCGATAATCAGGGGCGTTGCATGCTCAAACAGGGCGAGAACCTCGTCAAAGGTCGGGATCTGCTCATCCGTGCCCTCAAGACGAAGCTGCTTCAGTTCGTCCAGCGTCAGATCCTCAATCTCGCCCTCGACGTTTGCGCAGCGCCTCAGATCAGAGTCATGGAACACGGCAAGCGTGCCGTCCTTTAAAAGATGCACGTCCAACTCCGCGCCGAAGCCGCGCTCAATCGCCCGGCGGAAAGCGGGCAGAGAGTTTTCGGGAATGACGGGCTTGTCGTGATAGCCTCGGTGGGCATAGCGGTACTTTTTGAGAATTTCCCACTTCTGATGCCCTTTCCGGCACCTCAGCGCCAGCGTGAACAGCAGATCGAGCGCCAAAAGCACGATCAGGATGATGCAGATTGTCAGCATGGTTACAGACTTCTTTCTTGCTATATTTTAGATAGGCTTGATCAGCACTGAAACCCAAAACACAAACCACCAAAGCGTTTGTGTTTTGGAAAGGAGGAAACGGGCTCAGAGGATAAGAGACTTCGCGCGCGCAGCGCGGGGGCTCGTTCCGTCGAGGCCGTTTCCGACGTGCTCTGGTGGCCCATTCTTTTCCGTCTTGCCGGAAAAGAATGGAGAGAAAAGGGGCGCTTGGTTACGGTTTGGTGCATTCTGCGGGTACGATTCAGGCAATCCCTGATTTATAGCTGTTACGAACACACCAAGTCACCCTACGGGAGTTAGACTACGCGCCGCCTGTTACGGTACACCAAGTTTAATAACAGCTGCGTTTGAATGGCTGCGGGAAAAACGCTCTGCAGTCAAGATTTGCAAGGCAGCACGGATTCGCCGAGGTCCTGTAGGGGCCGATGCCCACATCGGCCCGTGGGGAAGTTGCGAATTCGCCGCAGATTACCATAAAAACCGGTGCATCCTGCCAGGTCGATGTGTACCGGCAAGCGGCAGACCCACATCCGTAACGCTCCTTCGTCGCGAACGGCTGTGACCGGCATCGACCCTGCAAAGGTTATGCGGACGGGGTCAATCGTCCATCTCCTCGAATGCTTCCAGCCCTTTCTTGGCCTCGGCCTTGGCATCGCCGTGGTGGACGAAAAGCATCGTCACAAAACTCAGCGCAACGAACAGCGCAGCATACGGGAACAAGACACGGTAGTCGATCTTTCGCATGAGCGTACCGGCGACGATGGGCGTAACGACCTGCGCAGCCATGGAGGCCGTGTAGTAATAGCCTGTGAATTTGCCGATGTCCGATCCCTTGCACATCTCAACGACCATGGGAAGCGAGTTGACGTTGATCGCAGCCCATGCAAGGCCGACGAGGGCGAAGACAGCAAACATGATGGCGTTGATTGAGGAGAACGTCGTTGTGAGCACATAGCCGCTGGCGAAGCAGACGGCAAGCAGGATAATGCCGCACTGAATCGTGCGCTTGCGGCCGATCTTTGAGGCGATCTGACCGATGGGGATGTACGAAACGATGGCGCCCGCCGTGGCGATGAGCAGGCAGGTCGATGCGCCGCCGAGGCCCTGCCCCATGACGACATCGACATATGTCGAGAACCACGTTGTCACACCGTTATAGCCGATGAACCAGAGCGCGATGGAGGCCAGCAGGAAGCCGAGGCTCTTTTTGACAGGCTTCGGGAGCGTTTCGTGGCCGCTGCCGTCGTCCTGCGCGAGATTCCATTCGGGGTGCTGCTTTTCAAGCGCCTGGTTTTTCGCCGTGAGCTTCGGCTCCTTGATCGTAAGGAAGAGCACGGCGACGGCGATGAACATGATGGCCGACACAACGATAAACAGCGGCTGATAGTTCACATGCTCCACACCGGCAGTTTTGGAGTTGGGATAGAGCACCGCCGCAACGCCGAGATACAGAATGCCGCCGACCGCGCCCATCAGATTGATGATGGCGTTCGCACGCGAGCGCAGCGGCTTTGGCGTCACATCGGGCATGAGGGCGACGGCCGGAGAGCGGTAGGTGCACATGGCAACCAGCAGCAGGCCGAGGACGATGACAAATGAGGCCGTCTTGAAGCCGGAGGGCTGGGCGGCGTAGCTGTTGTCAAGGAGCGGGAGAATGTTCATAAGGATGATGGCGCAGCCAGTGCCGAAGAGGATGAAGGGCATGCGCTTGCCGATTTTTTGTATGGCTCTTATCCGACACGGAGCCGAAGAACGGCAGCAGAAAGAGCGCCAGAATGTTGTCCGCCGACATGATCGCGCCGGAGAACGTTTCGTTCATGTGGAAGGTCTTCGTGAGGATCAGCGGCACGATGCTGTCGTACATCTGCCAGAACGCGCAGATGGACAAGAACGCAAGGCCGACCAGGATGGTACGTTTGCTGTTGAGTTTCATTTCGGTTCTCCCTTTTCTAGTGTATTGAGGACTTCGCGGATATTCTGCATACAATACGTCGGCTGAACGCCGTATTTTGGGATATCCTCCATCACACCCTCGCCGGACAACACGAAAATCGTATCGACCCCCGCGTTCACACCGCAGGCAATGTCGGTATACACCCGGTCGCCAATGAGGCATGTTTCGCGCGGCGAGAAGCCCGTCTGCTCCATCGCCAGCAGCGCCATCTCAGGCTGCGGTTTGCCGATGACCTTCGGGCGGCGGCCTGTCGCGGTGTGGAGCATTTCAATCACGCTGCCGCAGTCCGGTGCGCTGCCGTACCATGTCGGGCAGACGAGATCGGGGTGCGTGGCAATGTAATCCGCGCCTCGGTTCAGGAGAATGCAGCAATTTTCCAGCTTTTCATACGTCAATTCCGTGTCGTAGCCCAGAAGGACAACGGCGCAATCATCCCGCAGCGTCTCGGCTACTCGCAGCCCTGCCAGACGAAGCTGATTTTAAGAGATTCCGTTCCGCAGACATACTAGACCGTATCCGGCAGCTACCGGCCGCGCAGATAGCGGATGGCCGCATCCGCGCTGGTCAGAAACTCGTCGGGAAAGGCTTCAATGCCGAGCCGGGCCATTTTGGCGATATACGCGTCTGTTCCGCGCGAGGAATTGTTCGTCAGGAACAGGTACCTGCCGCCGATGGCGCGCACATAGCGCAGAAAGTCCAGCGTGCCGTCGAAGAGCGTTTCACTCAAATAGAACGTGCCGTCCATGTCCAGCAGGAACAACCGTTTTTCCGCAAGAGACATTGCATACCTCCATGGTATTGATAAAAATATTATACAGCGCCGCGCGCCGTTTGACAAGCGCTGCAAGCCGCCATACAATACACATAGGAAATATTGACTGAAAGGAATCCGCGATATGCTGAAAGACCTGCACACGCTCACGCCGTATCTGGACTTTATCCGGACCTGCAATGCCGATCCCGACTACCGCGATCCCATGCTGCTGACGCAGCAGCAGCTGCACCGGAATCTGCTGGATGCGCCGGAGAACCCGAATACGCGCGTGTTCGGGACATTTGAAGGGGAAGCAATCACAGGCGTGTTTGCGCTTTTGGTGCTGGAGGACGAGCGATATCTGGAACTGCTGGCCGGACTTTTCCCGAAGCGCGGCAGCATATGCCGAACTGCTCTCACATCTGAAATCGGCCCACCCCGGTTATCAGGCGGATTTTGTCTATAACCCTCGCAACCGGTTTTTACAGGAGGCGCTTGCGGCGCTGGGCGCGGAGTTTGAACCGGAGCAGCAGAAGCTTGTCCTGTGCCGGGCTGTCCCGTATGTGCCGGATGCGCGCATTGTGCCCTATCGTCCGGAATACCGGGCGCAGTATCTGGCGCTGCACACCGTGGACCGCTATTGGACGGGCGAAAAGGTGCTGGCCGCGCCGGAGGTCTTTCGCGTTCTGCTTGCGCTCGAAGCCGGCGAGGTTTCCGGCTACATCGACCTGACCCACAACAGCACGGAAAATGAGCCGTATGACCTGTTCGTCCGCGAAAAGAGCCGCAGGCGCGGCCTTGGCCGCGCACTTCTGGCGGCAGCGGTTCAGGAAAACAGGCCGAACGGCATGACGCTTCTGGTAGACATCGACAACGAAGCCGCGATCGCCCTGTACGAAGCGCAGGGATTTGAACGTGCGGATGGAGAAAACAATATCACGGCACATATCTGCCTGTAACACACAGAACACCCCGTCCGGCATGACCCGGGCGGGGTGTTTGATCAAACTGAACGGAAAAAATGTCCGAAATATCCTGATTTTTCTTGCGTGCAAATCAGCCGTCTGTTATAATTGAATCAGAGCGCAAAATGAAGATTTCAGGAGGATGCAAAGGATGAAGCGTACTGTTTTTGGAAGCGAATGACCGCGCTGGCGCTGGCGGCGATCCTGCTGCTGGGCCTGCTGCCCGCCGCTGCATTCGGCGCAGAGCCGTCGGATGAACCGGTGCAGACCAAGTATGTCTATGAGGAGACAGACGGCATCTGCCGCGCAGTCCGCGAGGAAGACGCCCTGCCGGAAAAGCCCGCCGCCCAGTCCGCGGGCGCCTCCGCTCAATCCAGCGGAAAGCTCGCCACTCCGACGAACCTGCGCTGGGAAAAGGAGCCTAAAAATATACGGAGAAGCGCAACGGAGTTACCTATCTGCAAAGAGGTCTATCCCAGCTGCATCAGCTGGGACGATGCAAAAAATTCCGTAACAGACTATAACATTGTTTTCTATGATGCTTCCAAAAAACGTAGTCTGGAGTTCACGCTGGAGCGTGGATTCGGACGCAACATCCTATCATATAGACGGTTTCCGGACACACATTGAAAGCAGTGGAAAATACCAGTTCAGTGTACAGGCACTCGATCTTGACAATCCAAGCCGAAACAGTGATATCGCATATTCCGACTGGTGGCCCTATTACCGCCCCAATCAGGCACTGGATGTGCCGACCGGCATTTATCTTGACGGAACAACACTGCATTGGTCCGCAGTAGCCAGAGCAGGTGGATATTTTGTGGAAAAAGGCTTCTCCGAAACAGCAGACGGTGAAATCAACTGGTTCGGTTCGACGTGGTGGAGCCATGATGGAACAGAACTTGATATCGCCAGAAACTCACACAATAGAGACATTCTTACAACTACCGGATACTATTTCTTCCACGTCCGCGCACTTAGCAGCAATATCACAAAATATAACAACAGCGGCTACGGAGAACTGTATCGGTTCTACAGTGATGGGAACGGAAATCTGTCGAAGGAAGGAAACAACACATATACCGTTACATTTGATGCAAATTTCCCCGGCAGCACGCCGGAAAAAGTCTCCGGACTGCTGGTCGGCTTTTTGATTCCGTTTAGAAAAATACCACTTCGTACAGGCTTCCGGTTTCAGGGCTGGTATGCAAACAAGAACTGTTCAGGAGGCCCGTGGAATTTCTTCCTTAATATTATCACGGGTAATATTACATTATATGCAAAATGGGAAAGAGAGGCTGGCTTCACGCTGCCCGAATGCGTTTTTCCATTTACAAACAGCAGCCGATATTTCTGTACGCCGAATTATAAAAATCTGTCAAATCAAGAGAAAGAAAAATATCGCTATGAGATTTCAGACAGTGATTATGCCCATTTGCTGAAAAACGTTAAAAGCGAGGCCGTCTCAGAATTACTGGCCAAGAGACGGAACGCACATTGGAGTGGTTCATGCTTTGGCATGGCAAGCGCTGTGCTGCTTGCCAACAGTGGTATTATCAATCCGTGGCGTTACGGGGTCAACAGTATCAGCAAAAGGAATATTGTCATCAATGAAAATGGCACGCAAGACGTAGGAAAGGTTGAAAGTCTCAGCAATTTCTATCAGCTTATGCAAAATGTCGGCTTTGTCAAGGATGCGCGGGATAGATATAAAACGAATGAAAGCATCAACCTGAAAAATCTTATTGACACAATCAAGAAAGAAAATGGCAGGCCGGTTTTGTTTACGATCTCTTTTGAAGATTCATGCGGCCACGCACTTGTTGCGTATGACATGCAATATAACTCGGATACGCACACATACACGATCCAAATTTACGACTGTGCGTTGTCTAACAGTCAACCATTTCAAATGACAATTTACGAAAACGGTTCTACCTATACAAAAGAATGCACAGCATGGGAAAGCAAATGGAAAAATCATGGTAAAATAACTGTCAAAAGCACATTAACGGTTGACGATTTTCTTGACATGCAATATGTGCTGCATTCCAATCAAGGCAAGGCTTCTGCCGCAGCCAGCTACCGTCTGACGACCAGTTTCGATTCGTTTACCGTTTCCAACGGCACAAACACAACCACCGTGACAGGCGGCGAGATCGTTGGGGAGGATGCGCTCGGTCTGACTGTGCTCGGCGGTGAGGGGGAACCGGGCTTTGCCCTGTCCTTCGTGACGCTGCTGCCCGCACTGGAGACCGGCGCGTATACCATCACGCCGTCCGGCGGAGCGGGTGAGGAATACACGCTCGACCTTCTATATGACGATGATGCAAACGGCTTCTTCCATTCGCTCACGTCTGCCGCTCCGGCTTCCGTCACGCTGAGCAGCACCGGAACGCTGACGACAAAGACCGACGCCTCCGCTGCGCAGACGCTGACCTCCGCGTATAACGGCAGCCAGATCGCAGCCGACGGCGTGACCGTCTCCGGCGAAACGACGGGCTTTACCGCCAGACTGGAAAACGGCGCAGTCAGCGTGACCTCCCAGCAGGAGACGCAGGCCGAACTGACGCTCTCGTCCGGACTCAAGGAGCAGACGCAGACGCTGCCGCTTGGCAGCAGCGCCGTTACGCTGCAGGCAGATGCGTCTGACAAAACCTGCGAGATCACGCGCGGCAGCGAAACGCTTGCCAGCGTGAGCCTTGGGTATGCAGTTGTCTTCGACGCCAGAGGCGGCAGCCAGACGCCGACGCAGTTCGTGCAATCCGGCCAGACCGCAGTTGTTCCGGACGAGCCGGAATATAACGGCTATCTCTTCCACGGCTGGTTTGCCGACGAAGCCTGCACCGAACCGTGGAGTTTTGACACGGCGGTCACAGAAGACCAAATTCTGTACGCAGACTGGCGGCCCAATCCGGCCATGTGGAAAACGGTCGTTTTCCGCGTAAACGGTGTGGACGACCAGCTGATACTGGTGCAAACCGGCGATACATTGACTGCAGCGGATATTCCGGCTGCGGACCTGTACGCAGGCGCAAAAAAATCGTCTGGGATCAGGAGGAACTGGCCCAGCTTCTGGACACCCCGATCTGGAAAGACCACGTTATCCCCGGTGATGCGGTCCCGCTGGCCGGGCAGTCGGTACTGACGCTGAACGCCGCAAAAAGTGCGGACGGCGTAACAGCGACAGTCAAAAACGACGCAGCAATCAACTTCCAGCTTACTCTGTTTGCCGTTGCCTACGATGCAGACGGGCGGATGCTTGACTGCCAAGCTGTCCCGTTCACGGCAGAAGCAGGCGAAAGCACAACTGTCACAGCTGCGCTCTTTGCCGACGCGGCAGTCGTCCGCTGCTATCTGATAGACAGTCGCTTCATCCCGGTCTGCCCGCGTGTGGAGTTAAACTGAACCGCTCCTGGCAGTCTGTATAATCGCTGGGGATAAAAAGAACCGCCCTGCGGCTATGCCGGCGGGGCGGTTGCGTGTTAAAGAAGCATTACAGGTCGCAGTTGCCGACGGTGCGCGGGAACGGAAGCACGTCGCGGATGTTCGAGATACCCGTGAGGTACATGACGCAGCGCTCGAAGCCGAGGCCGAAGCCCGCGTGACGGGCGGTGCCATACTTGCGCAGGTCGAGATAGAACTGATAGTCCTTCTCCTTCAGGCCGCACTCGTTCATGCATGCGCTGCACAAGCATGTCATAGTTGTCCTCACGCTGGCTGCCGCCGATGATCTCGCCGATGCCGGGCACAAGGCAGTCCATGGCCGCGACAGTCTTGCCGTCGGGGATTCAGCTTCATGTAGAACGCCTTGATCTCCTTCGGATAATCCGTGACGAAGACCGGGCGCTTGAAGATCTGCTCGGTCAGATAGCGCTCATGCTCGGTCTGCAGATCGCAGCCCCAAAAGACCTTGTAGTCGAACTTGTCATTGTGCGCTTCGAGCAGCTTGACAGCCTCGGTATACGTCACATGGCCGAAATCGGAGGTCATGACGTGGTGCAGGCGGTCGATGAGGCCCTTATCGACAAACTGGTTGAAGAACGCCATCTCCTCCGGTGCATGCTCGAGCACATAGGCGATGATGAACTTGATCATATCCTCGGCAAGCTTCATGTCGTCGGAGAGGTCGGCAAACGCGATCTCCGGCTCGATCATCCAGAACTCTGCTGCGTGGCGGGTGGTGTTGGAGTTTTCGGCGCGGAAGGTCGGACCGAAGGTATAGATATTGCGGAACGCTTGTGCAAACGTCTCGCCGTTGAGCTGGCCGGAGACGGTCAGGTTCGTCTCCTTGCCGAAGAAGTCCTTGCTATAGTCGATCTGGCCGTCCTCCGTGCGCGGCAGGTTATCGAGGTCAAGCGTCGTGACCTGGAACATTTCGCCCGCGCCCTCGCAGTCGGAGCCGGTAATGAGCGGCGTATGGACGTAGACGAAACCGCGCTCCTGGAAGAACTTGTGGATGGCGAACGCGATCAGGCTGCGGACGCGGAAAACAGCCTGGAAGGTGTTGGTGCGCGGGCGCAGATGCGTCACGGTACGCAGATACTCCATCGAATGGCGTTTGGGCTGGATGGGATAATCCGGCGTGGACGGGCCTTCGACAAAGACCTCGCTGGCCTGCAGTTCAAACGGCTGCTTCGCGTCCGGCGTCAGGACGAGCGTACCGGTGACAATCACGGCTGCGCCGATGTTCAGCTTGGAAATTTCGGTGAAATTTGCAAGTTCGGAGCCGTAGACGACCTGCACCTGCGAGAAAAATGTGCCGTCGGACAGGTTGATGAAGCCGAAGTTCTTACTGGCACGCAGATTGCGCACCCAGCCGCCGACCTTGATCTGTTTGCCGGCATAAGCGTCAGTCTCTTTAAAAAGGGAACGGACAGAAATAAGCTGTTCCATAGTGATCGATCCTCTCTTGTATTTATAATGTTGTGTAATTTACAGAAGCAGAATACCTGCGTCGCGGCAGGCATCCGTTGTAGCCTTGTCCCAGATGCTCGACTGCACCTCGCCAATATGGCAGGCGCCGATCATAAGCATGCACAGACGGCTCTGGCCGATGCCGCCGCCCATGGTCAGCGGCCGTTCCCCGCTTAAAAGCATTTTGTGGATCGGCAGGCTCCGCCGGTCGTCGCACCCGGCAAGCGTCAGCTGCCGGTCAAGCGATTTCTCGTCCACGCGGATGCCCATCGAGGAAATTTCAAACGCGCACTGCAGCACCGGGTTCCACATCAGGATATCGCCGTTCAGCGCCCAGTCGTCATAGTCGGGGGCGCGGCCGTCATGCGGCTTACCGGATTTTAACTTGCCGCCGATCTGCATGAGAAAGACCGTGTGGTGCTGGCGGAGAATTTCATTCTCGCGTTCCTTGGGGGTCTTGTCCGGGTACATATCCTCCAGCTCCTGCGTGGTGATGAAGAACACCTCGCGGTCAAGTTTTGTGTGCAGGCTCGGGAACGCAACGCCCAGCGCGTCGTTCGTCTCGCAGACGGCGCCGACAATATCGCGCACGGTGCGTTTTAAATAGTCCGTGTTCCGATCCTCGCGGGCAATGACCTTTTCCCAGTCCCACTGATCGACGTAGACGGAATGGAGGTTGTCTACCTCTTCGTCGCGGCGGATGGCATTCATATCGGTAAACAGGCCCTTGCCGACGTTGAACTGGTAGCGCTTCAGCGCCAGCCGCTTCCACTTGGCAAGCGAATGGACAACCTGCGCCTCGGCGTGCACGTCGGGAATGTCAAAACTGACAGGCCGCTCGTAGCCGTTTAAGTTGTCGTTCAGGCCGGAGGCCTCCTCTACGAACAGCGGCGCGGACACGCGGCGCAGATTGAGCGCGTTGGACAGATTCGTCTGGAAATTGCTCTTGATGAATTCGATCGCGCGCTGCAGTTCGTAGACGGACAAGGGGGCGCGGTAGCCCTCTGGGATGAAGACCTTGCTCATAGGGAAGCCTCGCTTTCATATAGCGTTCAAAAATTTACAAAGTATTATACACCAAATTCCGCCTTCATGCAAGTACAGTGCGGAAATATGCAAACTTTTTACCAAAACAGAAGCCTGCGTAAAAATGCAAAAAAAGATTGACAAATCAAGGGGGTATCGGCTATAATGCTTATCGTATGCTCCATAGGAGCAGCTAAATTTTTTGACTCGCTGCGGCGGAGGCTGTACCGGCGTCCGCTGTTGAGCATATTTTACAGGAGGTGTAGATTCCATGGCAACTGTTCGTACCTATCAGCCCAGAAAGCGTCACAGATCCAAGGTGCATGGCTTCAGAAAGAGAATGGCTACCGCCAACGGCCGCAAGGTCCTCGCCCGTCGCCGCGCCAAGGGCAGAGCGAAGCTCTCCGCGTAATTGGACGCGCCTACACCGCAACACACATACATTCGGGGTGAATGGAAGCAGTTCTGTTCGCCCCATCTGTTTATGTAACGAAATCAGCACAGTTACCCGAAGGTGGGCGTTTATGCAGTTTTCTTCCTCGTTGAAGTTCAATCATATCTTCCGCCGCCTCTACCGCAAAGGGCAGAGTGCGGCCAACGGCTATCTCGTGCTCTACTGCCGGAAAAACGGCTCGCAGGCGAACCGCATCGGCCTGACCGTCGGCGCAAAGCTTGGCCACGCGGTCGAGCGCAACCGGCTGCGCCGCCAGCTGCGTGAAATTTACCGGCTGCACGAGGCTTCGTTTGTCCCTGGATATGATCTTGTCGTCGTCGCACGGTCACGCGCCATCGGCGCGGATTACGCGGTGCTGGAGCACGCCTATCTTTCGCTTGCCGCAAGGCTTGGCCTGCTGACGGAGAACACGCTGTGAAGCGCGTGCTCCTGCTTCTCATCCGCCTGTATCAGAAGCATATCTCCCCGGGCCTTCCGCGCCGGTGCCGGTTTTCACCGACCTGTTCGCAGTATGCGCTCGAGGCGATTACAAAATACGGGGCGCTCAAGGGCGGCTGGCTGGCGCTGAAACGGCTGCTGCGGTGTAATCCCTTCTACAAGGGAGACTATTTTGACCCGGTGCCATAGGGCAGCGTGGTTTTTTCCCGTTGTCTGAACGCGTATCCCCACCACATTTGGAGGAAAACAATGAAGAAAAAAAGTCCTGGTTTGGGTCCTTGCCGCCGTGCTGCTTCTGTCCATGGCCGGCTGTGCCGCCGGTGCGGTCAGCACGAACGATAAATATGTGGACATGGAGCCCACCGCTGCGGCCGAGGCTGCCGCTGCGGAGACCAAAGACACCGCGAGCCTGTCCGACATCATCCGCGTGCCGTTCGGCTTTCTGCTCGACTGGCTGTACACGTTCACGAACAACTACGGCCTGGCGCTGATTCTGTTCTCGCTGATCGTCAAGCTGGTGCTGCTGCCGATGTCGGTGAAGAGCAAGAAGAGCATGCTCAAAATGTCCCGCCTGTCGCCGCAGGTCAAGGCGCTCGAGTCGAAGTACGGCGACGACAAGCAGAAATATCAGCTGGCTGTCCAGCAGCTGTACAAGGAAGAGGGCGTCTCGATGGGCGGAGGCTGCCTGTGGTCGTTTATCCCGCTCATCATCCTGCTGCCGCTGTACTACATCATCCGTGAGCCCATCACCTACATGATGCACAATTCCCGCTCCGTTTCGAGGCCATCGTCGCCTTCATTCAGGCCAGCGGTGAAAATCTCGGCAAGAACAGCTACTACGCTCAGCTTGCCGCCGCCGGTCATATCGGCGATTATATGGAAGAACTCAAGTCCCTGGCCGTTACGGCGAACGCCAATCTGCAGGCCATGAACTTCCAGTTCCTCGGCATCGACCTGTCCGGCATCCCGTCCATCAAGTTCTGGGAGTGCGAAGGCTGGGGCGAGATCGGCCTGTTCCTCATTCCGGTCGTTTCGGCCGGTCTGCAGGCTGCGTCCATGTGGATCAGCCAGAAGATGAACAACCAGGTCGCCACGAACGCCGACGGCGAACAGGACGCCGAGGCTGCCAAGACGGCCAACCAGACCAACATGACCATGATGCTCATGATGCCGCTCATGTCCCTCTGGATCGGCTTCTCCATGCCCGCCGCGATCTCCGTCTACTGGATCGCGCAGGCCGTGTTCGGCGCCGTGCAGGATTATTTCCTGACGAAGCACTACCGCAAGGTCTATGACGAGGAGGACGCCGTCAAGCAGGAGATCGCCGCCAAGCGCCGCGCCGAAGAGGCCGAAAAAGAGCGTCAGCGCGCGCTGCGCCGCGAGCAGAACCCCGACGGCATCACCGACAACGTCAGCAAAAAAGAAGATTCGTCAGCAGGAAAAGGAAGCCGCTGAAAAGGCGGCCAGAGCATACGAGTCCAAGAAGAACCCTGTGCAGGAATCCGAGGAGAAGAAGCCGCTTTCCGGCGACCCGGAGCGCCCGTACAGCCGCGGCCGTGCCTACGATCCTGCTCACTACGGCAGAAAGCGTTCTGCCGGCTCTGACGCAGAACAGACAGAGGAGTAATTATGGAGAAATTTATTACCGCAACCGGCAAAACGATCGACCTGGCCATTGCAGCGGCTCTGGAAGAACTGCATATGGATCGTGACAGCGTTTCTGTCGAAGTTCTGGAAAACCCGAGATCCGGTTTCCTTGGCATCGGCGCACAGCCCGCGCGCGTCAAGGTCACCTATGAAGCACCCGATGAAGCGCCCAAGCCCGCCCTGTCTTCCGCGTCGCGCAGCAAGCCGAAAAAGCCCGCTGAGTCCAAGCCCGCGGACAGTGCGAAGGTGATCGCGCCCGCCGCTCCAAAGGTCATCGCACCGGCTGCGCCCGAAGCGCCCCGTCCGCAGGATACGCGCGCTTCCGCACCCAAGGCTCCGCAGCAGCCGCGTCAGGAACGCGCACCGAAGCAGCAGCGCGGCCCGAAGCCCGAACGCCGCGACCAGAAGCCGCGCCAGCCGCAGCAGCCCGAAAAGCCCGCTGTCCCGGCAGAACCGAAGGTCTACGCGCCCGCAGAGCCCGGCTCCACGGAAGAGCGCATTGAAACCTTCATCAAGGGCCTCCTCGAGCACATGGGCTCCGACGCCGTGCCACACGCCGTCAAGACGGCGGACGAGACGTATCTGGTTGATCTCGTGGGTGAAAACCTTGGCATCCTCATTGGCCGCCGCGGCGAGACGCTCGACGCAATCCAGCATCTGACCAACTATGCCGTCAACCGCGGCCAGAACAAGCGCGTGCGCATCAATGTCGATGCCGAAAGCTACCGCCTCAAGCGCGAGCAGGCATTGCAGCGCCTTGCGCAGAAGGTTGCGGGCAAGGTCACGCGCTACCGCCGCAACATCACGCTCGAACCGATGAACGCTTATGAGCGCCATGTGATCCATGCCGCGCTGCAGGATCATCCTGACGTAACGACCTTCTCCACCGGCACTGAGCCCAACCGCCGTATTGTCGTGGCCTACAGCCGCTACAAATCGGCAGAGGCCGCCGTTAAGAAGGACTTCCCGGAGACGGAAGAGGAATAAGCAGGACTCAGCCAAACACCCCTGCCGCTGCGACAGCGGCGGGGGTGTTTTCGTGTGCGCATCGAACAAAATATACGGGAAAAAATGTTTTTCCGGTTTTGCTTGCTTTTTATGACGGAATCCGCTATGATGGGGAAACAGGAACTTCCAGAGACTGTTTATTCCCCGAAAACTGCATATGCTACAAGCAGGGAGGATCGCGCTATGACGCTTTCGTCTGAACAATTTCACACGCTCTACGACGGAGCAGCCCAGCCGGTCGTCCTTGTGCAAGACGGCGCCGTCGCGGAATGCAACTGCCACGCGCAGGAGTTTTTTACCGCCGGGACGGTGCTCTGCGCCTATCTGCCGCAGGACACTGCGCTGCCGGAAACGCTGTATACGCGTCCGGCCATATTGCCGGTACTGGCAGGCGGCATCTGTGTCAGCGCCAACACGCAGCCGCTGGACGGTGCGCTGCTCCTGTTCCTGCCGCCGCGGGACACACGCGACGAACTCGCCGCATTCAGCCGCGCCGCGCAGTCAATCTCCACACCGCTGACAACGCTGCTGTCCGTATCGGAAACGCTTTTCCCGCTTCTTTCCGAGGCCGAGGACCCTGCGATGCAGCAAAACCTGGCCGTGTTCAACCGCGCCTGCTACCAGCTGCTGCGCGCATCGGAAAATTTGACTGATCTGAGTTTTATCCAGCGCGGTCGGCTGCCGCTGTCGCTGGAAAAGACTGATCTGGTTGATTTTCTGGAGGAACTGTCTCAGCACGCAGATGATCTGTGCTGGCAGGCAGGCCGAACGCTGGAGATTGATCTGCCGCAGGCGCCTATTTTCGTCTGGATTGACCGCAGACAGATGCGCCGGGCACTGCTGGCGCTGCTGTCCAACGCAATCAAATTTACCGCGCCGGACGGCGTTTTGCGTCTGTCGCTTACACGGCTCGGCAGACGTTCCATGATCCGGCTGTCTGACAATGGCGAGGGCATGGACACGGATGTCCTGACCAGCGCATTCTGCCGCTACGCAAGACCAGAAGTGCCGGAGGATCCGCGCCTCGGCGCTGGCTTCAGTCTGCCAGTCGTGCAGGCGATCGTGCAGGCGCATGGCGGCTCGGTTATGCTGCAGTCGCAGAAGGGCAGCGGCACAGATGCGCTGCTCACGCTGCCGGTCGGCGACCCAGCAGACTGGACGCTGCTCAAATCTCCGCGCGTGTCCGTTGACCGCAGCGGCGGCTTCGTCCCGGAACTGGTAGAACTCTCCGATGTTCTGCCGCCAGAGGTATTCAACGTGCGGAACTTTCTGTGAATAAAAAAGCAGCGGGCTGCCCTCGGCAGCCCGCTTTTTGCACGAAAAACACACAGAATCTCTGTAGGTGCAGATGTCTCTGTCCATCCGCTTGGACGCCGCAAATTTGCGGAGAACTTTCAGATATACAAAGTTATCCCTTACCGCGCCCCGTGCGGTAAGGGATGGAAGCATTTGTTTCAGCAAATGGCGGAAGCGTCCGGCTGCGGCGTTTAACGCGCTTCGCTCAAAGCCGGAACAGCCTCTTGGCATTTTCTTCCGTTACAGCAGCTGCTTCTTCTGCGGAGATTCCTCGAATCTCCGCGATTTTTTTGCCACGAACGGCACGAGGCTTGGGTCGTTGCGGCTGCCCCTGAATGGCTCCGGTGCCATATAGGGGCAGTCTGTTTCGATCAGGATACGATCCAGCGGAATTTTTTTCCGCGACCTCGACTGCCTTGCGCGCGTTTTTGAACGTCACCACGCCTGTAAAGCCGATGTACCAGCCGCGTCTAATCAGTTCCTTCGCCATCTCATAGCTGCCAGAAAAGCAGTGGAACACGCCGGTCACGTCCGGGAAGTCGCTGATGATGCGAAGTCCGTCCTCGTGCGCCTCGCGTTCGTGGATTACAACAGGAAGAAAGTTTCTGTGCAAGTTCCATCTGCATACGGAAGGCTCTTTGCTGCACATCCGCGGAGGGTTTTCGTAATGATAATCCAGACCGATCTCGCCGATGGCTTTCACGCGCGGGTCTTCGCACAGCGCGCGGTATTCTTCAATTCGCGCTTCATCTACCTGTGCCGCGTCGTCCGGATGACTGCCGACGGCAGCCCAGATCAATCGTACCGGTTGGCCAACTCGACCGCATGATAAGACGACGGGCCGTCGAAGCCGATCTCCATCATGCCGCTGACGCCGGCGGTGCGCATGTTCTCCACAATGTGCACAAAGTCCTGTGCAAAACAGTCCTCGCCCAAATGGGCGTGAGAATCAAAATACATGGCTTACTCCTTATTCTGCTCCAGCCAGATCAGCAGCACCGCGATGTCTGCGGGCGACACGCCCGAAATGTGGCTGGCCTGTCCGACGGACAGGGGACGGATCTCGCTCAGCTTCTGGCGCGCTTCAACGCGCAGGCCCTGAATGGACAGATAATCGATCGAATCCGGCAGGAGTCTGCCCTCCTCGCGGGCGAATTCCTCAACCTGCTTCTGTTGGCGGGCGATATAGCCCGCGTATTTCATGCGGATCTCGACGGCCTCCCGGATAACAGGCGGCAGATCGGGCCGCTCCGGGTCGAAGGGGGCCAGATCATCATAACTCAGCTGCGGTCTGCGCACCAGATCGGCAAGCCGCGCCGAACCTTCGACCGGTGCGGTGTCATGCGCGCGGAGCATCTCGTTCAGCGCCTCGCTTTCGGCCACACCCGTGGCTTCCAGCCGTTTGATTTCCTGCGCGACCGTGCGGTATTTTTTTCCTGCACGGCAGCATATTGCGCCTCCGACACAAGGCCGATGCGGTGCCCGATGGGCATCAAGCGTTCGTCGGCGTTGTCCTGCCGGTGCAGGGGCCGGTACTCTGAGCGCGAGGTCATGATGCGGTAGGGCTCGTTCGTGCCCTTCGTGACCAGATCGTCGATGAGCGTGCCGATATAGCCGTCGGGGCGCTTTAAGACCATCGGCTCTTCGCCTTTTATCTTGAGCGCCGCGTTCACGCCCGCAACAAAGCCCTGTACGGCGGCCTCTTCGTAGCCGGAAGAGCCGTTGAATTGACCCGCGCCGTAAAGGCCGGGGATCTTTGCTTTCGAGCGTCGGCAGAAGCTCGGTCGGGTCGATACAGGCGTATTCGATGGCGTAGGCCGGGCGCATCATCTCCGCATGCTCCAGACCCTTGATGGAGTGGAGCATGTCCAGCTGCACGTCCTCGGGAAGAGAGGACGAAAGGCCCTGAATATATAATTCATCCGTGTATAACCCGCATGGCTCAACAAACAGCTGGTGCCTGGACTTGTCCGGAAAGCGATCAATCTTCGTCTCGATGGACGGGCAATAGCGCGGGCCGACGGATTCAATCATGCCGTTGAACAGCGGCGAACGGTCGTGATTGGCCTTAATGATCTCATGCGTTTTTTCGTTTGTATAGGTCAGATAACAGACCGCCTTGTTTTCCGGCGGTGTTTCGGTCGAAAACGAGAAGGGAACAGGGTGCTCATCGCCGGGCTGCAATTCCATCTGCAAACATCAACCGAGCGGCGGTTCACGCGCGGCGGCGTGCCGGTCTTGAACCGGCGCATCCGAAGGCCGAACGCAGCCAGCTGCTCCGCAAGGCCGATACCGGCCTGCATGCCATCCGGGCCGGAGGAATAGGCACAGTCGCCGGTGATGACACGCGCGTCCAGATAGGTTCCGGAAGCGATCACGCAGGCTTTGACGGAATAGACAGCGCCGAGACGTGTGACGACAGCGGATACATGGCCGTTCGTCAGGCGAAGTTCCGTGACCATGGCTTGCTTGAGATCAAGATGCGGCTGCTGTTCGAGCGTCCGCTTCATATCCTCCTGATAGCGCCGGCGGTCAGCCTGCGCGCGGAGGGAATGGACGGCGGGGCCCTTGCCGAGATTCAGCATGCGGTACTGGATGCACGAGCGGTCGGCGGCCTTTGCCATTTCTCCGCCCAGCGCGTCAAGTTCCCGCACCAGATGCCCCTTTTTCCCGTGCCGCCGATGGCGGGGTTGCAGGGCATATTGCCGACGGCGTCGAGATTGATTGTAAACACGACGGTCTTCAGTCCCATCCGCGCGCAGGCAAGCCCGGCCTCAATGCCGGCATGGCCCGCGCCGACGACGGCAACGTCGTAGGTTCCAGCGTCAAATTCCATTCGAATCCCTCCAATACGGGTGCTATTTTATCAGTAAATATACCCGATTGCAAGAAGTGTGGCCGCACGCGGAAAAAAAAAAATTCCGCCGCGACAGCGTTCGGCAGACTTTTTCCCTCTGCGGGTGCTATTTTATAGATACAGCTTATCCAATGCGAGCGCACTTCATATCCCAGACCGCGGCACGCGCCGCAGTCAAATCCCACAACCCCAACTTCCCCGGCCAGAATCCTGGCCGGGGGCCTTTTTCGCTGCGGGAGCCTCAAAGTTCGGCGTGCTGCAATGGCTTTTCCATCCGTGCCAGATCCTCCAGCGTGTAGCTGCCGAGGTATGCGGCAATCGTCCGGTCGAGCCCCTGCCACAGCGGGAAGCGTCCGGCAGTTTTCCGCGTTTTCACACTGCTGCCCACTCTCCAGACAGGTGACCGGGGCCAGCGTGCCTTCGGTCAGAGACAAAATCTCAAACGCAGTATAGTCCTTCGCAGGCCTTGACAGGCGATAGCCGCCGCCTTTGCCGCGCACGGCGTCGAGCAGCTTCGTCTTGCTCAGCACGGCCAGAATGCTTTCCAGATACTTTTCGGAGATCCCCTGCCGCGCCGCGATGGTCTGCAGCGGGATATAGCCCTCCTCCGCATGCTCGGCCAGATCGATCATCACGCGCAGCGCATAGCGGCCCTTGCTGGAAATCATCATAATGGATCACTCCTTTTAACCTACTATACTACAGGGTAAAAGGTTTATCAAGTCAGAACCTGCAATTTACAAGCAATTCTTTTTTATGCTATACTGATTAAAGTATCGATTTGGAGAGAATATGACATGACGAAGGATCTGACCCGGGGAACACCATGGAAGCTGATTTTACAGTTTGCGCTGCCCATCATGGCAGGAAATCTGCTGCAGCAGCTTTATAATACTGCCGACACCATTATCGTCGGCAATTTCAACGGCCAGCAGGCGCTTTCCGCCGTCGGAGCCTGCGCGTCGCTGACGGTTCTGTTCACGGCGCTTGCCATCGGCTTTTCCATCGGCGCGGGCGTGCTGATTTCGCAGTATTTCGGCGCCGCGCGCGAACAGGAACTGCGGCAGTATGCTGCAACATCTATTGTGCTGATGCTGGCAATGGGGCTTCTCATGTCGCTCATCGGCGTCTGCAGCGCGAGATTCCTGCTTGCGCGCGCGCTCGGCACGCCGGAGGCGCTGCTGCCGCTGACGCTGCTGTATTTCCGCATCTACGCCGCGGGCCTCGTGTTCCAGTTCGGGTATAACATCGCGGCGGCTCTCCTGCGGGCGCTGGGCGACAGCAAGGCGACGCTGTACTTCCTGCTTGTTTCGTCTATTCTAAACGTTGCGCTCGACCTTGCGTTCGTTGCTGGGCTTGGGATGGGCGTGGCCGGCGCGGCCATAGCGACGGTCATCTCGCAGATCGCCTCGTGCGTCATCGGCTTTGCCTACATGCACCGCAGATACGCCCTTCTGCGCTTCTCGCTCCGCGAACTGCGGCTGGATGTCAAAACGGCGGGCCGTATTTTGCATGTCGGTGCGCCGATGGCCATTCAGCAGTCCATTGTCTCCCTGCGGGTTCCTATTTTTACAGCGGCTGGTCAATCTTTACGGTGAGAGCATGATCGCGTCCTATACCGTCGCAAGCCGGATGGAAAACATTCTGCTGATCCCGATTCTCGGTGTGCAGAACACCATGGCGACCTTTGCGGGCCAGAATATGGGCGCGCAGCGCCCGGATCGCGTGGCCAAGGGACTGGGGCAGGGCGTGCTCGTGTCGCTTTCCATGACGCTTGTGCTCTGCCTGTGCCAGATTCTCGGCATTTCCCTCATCATCCGCGCATTCCAGCTGGATGAGGCTGCGGCGGCCATCTGCCGTCTGCATTTGTTCAGTTCAGCCGTCGCAATCCCCATTTTTGCGGTCTATTTTCCTGCCAACGGTATGTGCCAGGGCGTGGGCGAGGGTTTTTACGCGACGTTTTTGCGCTGCTGGCACTGGGCCTGCGCGTGATTTTTGCCTATGCGCTGCATAACACAGCCCTGTTCGGCTATACGGCCATCTGGTGGAGCCAGGCGATGGCGTGGTCGCTGACGCTCGTTACCTGCTACGCCCATTTCTTCCGCGGCTAATGGAAAACCAAATCTCTGATCTCCTGAGGAGGAACCGATATGCAGCACCGCTTTTTGCGCTCATCTCCCCGCATGCGCTATATTGGCCGCTGGGGCCTTATGCGCAACACGTTCGAGGAAAACATTCAGGAGCACAGCCATCAGGTCGCCGTGCTGGCGCACGGGCTGGCGCTCATCCAGCGCGACATCCTCGGCCAGCCCGCCGACCCAGACCGCTGCGCGTCTGCGGCGCTGTTCCACGACGCGTCTGAAATTCTGACCGGCGACCTGCCGACCCCCATCAAGTATTATAACCCCGAGATCAAAAAGGCCTACAAGCAGGTGGAGGCCGTGAGCTGCGAAAAGCTTCTGGCACTGCTGCCGCCGGAGGTGCAGGAGAGTTACCGTCCGCTGCTGTTTGAATCTGACCCGGAGGTCGCCCGCATCGTCAAGGCGGCGGACAAGCTTTCGGCGTATATCAAATGCGTCGAGGAACTGAAGGCCGGGAACTCGGAATTTGAGGCTGCGGAGAAGCAGACGCGGCAGGCGCTTGTCGAGATGCAGCTGCCGTGCCTCGATTATTTTCTAGCGCATTTCCTGGACAGCTTCCGCCTCACGCTTGACGAGTTGGAATGAATTTGACAGATCTGTCAAATTTCATGTCCGAGATTTCCGAAAATCGCACGAAACTCACAGTTGTTTTTTGCGGCCGCGCCGCTATAATGTCCTCCAGTGAGTTTACGAAAGGAAGTGCGCGCCATGACGATTTTCAAAACGCCTGTCTGTCGATGCGCTTCCGTTTTTGTTTTTGCCGGGGAACCCGTTGTTCCGGCGTCGTATTTGTTTTTGCAGAAGGAATTGTGAAACTGGTGTTTCCAGTTTTCACAATTCTTTTTTATCGCAGCTGCGACCCGAACCGCCCCGCAAAAACGGCGAAGAGAAAGGAGAACACCATGGGAAAAAGCAAAATTCCGGAAACCGGCATCTATGACGCCAGACAACTTGGCACGGGCAGAATGCTGCTGCTCGGCTTCCAGCACATGTTCGCCATGTTCGGCGCAACCATCCTTGTCCCCATTCTGACGGGCCTCGACGTCTCGAACACGCTTCTGTTCGCGGGCCTCGGTACGCTTCTGTTCCACCTCATCACCGGCGGAAAGGTCCCGGCCTTCCTCGGCTCGTCCTTCGCCTTCCTCGGCGGCTACGCGACCATCGCTCCCATGCTCGAGGCCAGCAGGATGCTGTATTCCACGGCTGCGGCAAACGCGTCGTCGTAATACGGCTGAAGCTCCTCCATCGTCATGTGGTTCGCGCGGCAGATCTCGCTCAGCGCCTGCGCGACGTCCTCCTCATGCGCGTGCAGCTCCTCCGCCTGCGCCACGCGGCGGACGAGCGCCTTGATGCGCACGGCCTCTTCAGCGCCGGGGCGTGCGTCCTCGCGCAGCTGCTCGAGCGTGGAATTGGAGAATTTGCAGTAATCGTCCAGCGTCAGATTGTTCTGCGCCAGCTGCGCGGACATGGTGTCCAGCTGCTCCTCGACGGCCTTGCTGATCTCGGCGGGGTCGGGGGTAAAGTCCTCCATGGTGTCCGCCGCCTGCCGCAGAAGGCGGTCGCGCAGCTCAAGCTCAGCACGCTCCGCATAATAATTCTCAAGGCTTCTGCGCATATTTTCGCGCATTTCCGCCATATTCTCGCACTGCCCGACCTCTTTTGCAAACACATCGTCCAGCGCATAGGGCGCGACGGTGCGGATTTCATGGATATGGCAGCGGAACTCCGCGTCCTTGCCCGCCAGCTCCGGCGCGTGATATGCAGCCGGGAATGTGACGTGCACAGTCACATCGTCGCCGGGGTTTTTGCCCAGCAGCTGCTCTTCAAAGCCGGGGATGAATGTGCCGCTGCCAAGCACAAGCGTCTGCTTTTCCGCCGTGCCGCCCG
>VOFG01000716.1_pt1 | contig 28000 bp, 46 predicted proteins | sample 5384171 | NCBI WGS metagenome assembly VOFG01 (sample SAMN12384726, study PRJNA508395) | human gut metagenome | isolation source: healthy gut F | host: Homo sapiens
TGAAATGAAAAAGCATCTGTTTATTACTTTTTATCGGACTATGTATGTTCTGCAACATCTGCTTATGCCAATGGTGACGATACACTTACCCCAAAGCAATGTAACATTGAGAACAGTCCTTGTATATGAATCCTATAAACGAGGTGAACGTGACATTTACAGGCAATATCGGTAAGCTGAAGACGCAAAGCGGTTAATCCCAAACTTTCAGCGACTAAAGTACGCGAAATAATGGGAAAGACTGTCAAAAATTGGCTCATATTCATAATAATGACAAAAAACATACGGCATTTGAATGAACGTTATGGTTATGGACTTGTTTGACGCATACAATGCTGTAATAAACACTCCACGAAATTAAAAATCATCACCTATGAAACAATTGTTCTATTTTCAACAATACTGTTGCTCTCGATTTGTATGTCATTACATACAATGGCAACGGGTCTTAATTACAAGGAATGTTGCTTCGATGGTCGTTATGTTTTATTGGCCAATTGCAGACATTAGTTATTTATATGACAAATTGTTATCGCTCAACGATTCGACAGCGACATTGTATCATGGCGACGAGGTAGCTGTTGTGGGAAGCTTGTGGTGGACAACTATCAAGGACAAAACGCTATAACTGGCGAAAAGACACAAGAAGGGCAGTTGATTGTAGCGTTCGATGAAAAGCTAATTTTGCCCAAAGGTGAGACTTATACGCTAGTAATAGAAAAGACGCTGTTGCAAACAAGGACAATCCCGATGAGACCAACGACGAAATCCGTCTTTCTTTCACTATTCCCACCGACCTCGGCGAGTTTAATGCGGACATCGAAGACGGCTCCACTCTTTCAAAAGAAAATCTAATGACCTTCTATTGGGGTACGGAAACTGAGAGTGATGAACAACAAGCCGTCTTGTATCGCGAGGGCGTGCCAGTACGCCAGTTTTCATTTCAAGCCACATGGGATTGGGACTTAGGACAAGCATGTGTGGATTTTGGTGAATATATAAAATTCGAGAAAGGCGTAAACTTCGCCCCTTGAAATACCAGAAAGGAACTGTCTATGCCAAGTACCGCCCCGACATCACAAACAAAGAAAGCCGCATTGCATTTTGTAGGCGGCTACGAAGAGCCACTGCCATCGATTAACTACGTGTGGTGCAGCCTATTCGACAACCACCCGACGGACGTGCTGGGTGAAGCGGCATTCTACTATAATCAAGTTGTGATGCTGTCCAGTGATCCAAAGGTGCAACTGTATGGCGACAATTCGGAAATGGTGAAAGAAGTGGGTGCCAACGCTGACGGAGGAAAACGGGCAATGGGTGCTGAAAGCCGATTTCGAGAAGACGCCGTTGACATCCGAAAAAAGGATACACCATTGTCATTCCCGACGGAACATTGATTTCAGCCAATGGCGATGTGGTGGTAAATTCACGTGGAATGGTAAACGTGGGCGATGCTACGGGAATATCGCAATTCGGCAATGACGCTTTGTCGGTACGAATTACGAAAGGCGGAATAAGCGTGATGGGTTTGCCATCCAAGACCAATGTCACGGTTTGCAGCCTCGACGGGGAAACTCGTTTACAACGAAACTCCCAATGTCGCAAATGTCACCGTCCTCTGTAAATAACGGTTTTTACATTATTAAAATAGGCAATGTGCTTTCACGTAAAGTGCATGTGGAGAAATAGCCTAACATACAACAGGCTACGATTTGCTATGCAATGAACACGTCCACTACAAGCCATATACAAAGTATGAATGTGGCTTTGTAGTGCGGACTTTTATTTTGCGCCAGTATCGGTAATGATGGACCAATGACATTGCTATTGGTTGGTATATATACATGAAAACGTGGATCCAGTTCTGTCACTCGTTCCACAGTGTAAAGGCCTTCGCATTGTCAAACTTTGTGTGGTTAAATTTACAAATAATTTCTATAAGTTTTTATTTTGTCAAAAAAAAATTTCTTTTTAAAGAAACTTCGTTTTACAACACTATTAACTGAAAACTTACGCTTATGAAAAAAATCTTGTTTAGGACTGTTTCTTCCCTATGTTTATTATTTTTTGCCTTTAATGTGAAAAAAAAGTTTTGGGCAAAAAGCGGATGCTCCTTCAATCCGTTCAGCATATATTTTTGCTGACAATGGTATGAACTACAAGAACTTTGTGGTGCAAGTACTTGTTTCGGGACGCTACTATTGTAACTTTTGGCTCCAGCCAGCTGATTGTGGCAATGGCAGTTTCACTGCATACAGAGTAAGTGTGAATGATGTTTTGCCGGCGAAATCATGCCAGAGTGTGCTGGATGGCAGACAATATCCATGAATGAGGTACCTCTTTGATGCTTGATGCCGGTGTTAATATAATATCCGTTTCGTGTCCGTCCCCGGAAATCCCCGATGGAGACCGTGTGGTTGTCAAACGATGCCGTCACGGGAACTTCTGCAAGTTATGAAGCTTATGTGGAGAAGGCAAAACAGGAATTGTTGATTCTCCGCAGGGTGATTCTGTATTCGGATAGGTCATTTACTGGCGGTATTCTGTTGCTGAAATATAGTTTCAACAAACTCTATTCTTTTTGAGGAAGGGCAGGAAGTGTCTTCGTCTTCAAGCGCAACACCACATGCCATCGATTTCTTCTTCCGTGCGACACTCGCTTTTCTACAGTTTGCTACTGCCAGTGTCTCGGATGGTAATAATACGGCAATGGTCAAGGGTCCTGCATCCGACAATATTATGGTGACTCCCGGCAGCGTTTACATTCCGGCTACGAGTGATGAGATGCAGGGACTGTCGTGAAGCGTAATTCAGAACCGTCGCTTGTAAACACCTCCTTGCATGAAGCCGTGATGAAGGTGAAAATTCCGAAGACGGGCTTGTATGGTGATGCTTCGTAGTGCGGAAGACAGAACCTTGGGAGTGGCCAATTTCACGTTTAACGGAAACTCTCACTATTCTGATGTTCCTATATACTTCAGCGATATGGGAGCAGCTTATTCCTGCTGACGGCAATGCCTACCAAGTGTATGCGAGCAGCCCAAATCGAGTTCTGACGATCCTATGCTCTTTGTCCGCGGTAATGCAGCCGATCGAATTGTCGGCTATAATGATGATGCGCCGTCGGATGTGTTGGATGAGTTTGGATTAGACAGCACGACTCTTATCTGTGTCAAGTGTATAAGGTGAAGACTTCGGGTGTGCATGTTTGCAATTACAGTTCCAACAATCCCTCGACCGGATTGTTATGTGGATGTGTGGCCTTTGGATGATGTCTCTCGCAACCTTGCCTTTACGCCTGTGCATCGCAATTCAGCCCCATTACATCCCACCACCACTGGGTTGTCTGGTCGTATTTATGAATATTCTTCATCCATTCCCGTTGGCGATACGGATGATGTGAAGTCTGTACAGGTATTCAGTCTTATGGGAGAGAAGTTGGCGTCATTCAGCGGTGAGCGTTGTCGTGATGCAGGTCTATCAGTACATGACTTTTTCAGTGTGGAAAAAAGGTGAAACGTATATTATGGTGATGGATACAGACAAAGGAATGATGGTCAAGAAAAATTCTTGTAAAGTAACCAAAACTCTACAGGTTTTAGCGTGATGTCAGTAAAAAATAATATTACAAAGAGTATTAAATGAAATAAAAACTTAATCTTAATCCCAAATTGGTCATTAGAGTGTTTGTTGTGTTGAAATATTATAAAATGATAATTCATAACCCTTTTATAATGTAAGGTGTTAACACAATACGCAGCTTGTTTGTTTTTAGTCGCAAAAATGCTGTTTTCCAATAGCCTATTTGAATTTGAACGAAACTAACCCTAAACAAAAAATATATGAATGAAAAAAAAATCTACCCTTGCTGCCGTAATGGCAGTGGCATCGCCACAGCGAACGCACAGTTTGTTTTCAGAAACGAGTGCCCATCATCACGGCTACTGAGGCTACCGATGTCGATGACTACGGCTTCACAGCCAACTGGATTCCCATCACCGACGACGAAGTGCTTATGTCGTCGAAGGCCCTTTGGCTATTATGAAAGTGTATGCCGCAAAGACGGCAAAGAAAGCCGGCGAGAAATCTACTTCATCAACACCGACTTTCGTTCATCAAGAGCCAGTACACCGTGGACAACCCCCACTCGGATGTTACCGTGGACAACGGCTATATGCAGCTTGCTTGGCGAGCTCCAACCGTCCCAACGGATGGCGTCTCATCAATCGCAGGACAGGGCCGACGGCGTGCTCTACCATCGACCGCAAGCTGAACAGAGCCATTTTGTAACGGCGCACTTCTGTGCTCAGCTACAACGACCTCTCCAAGGGCGGCGGCAAGGTGCACTTCCGATTCAAGGCAGGCAGCAGCGGCGAGAAGGACAAGGACGGCAAGATAATCCCAAGAACCCTGGGTGTACACATGCGCGACATCACCAAGTTTCCCTAACGTGGATGTTCCCTCTCACATGGTGACGGACATCACCAACGAATGGAAGGAGTGTGGAATTACTCGACAAGGGTCCGAAGCAGGGCGACATCCTCATCATGGGCGTGAGGATGTGGCAACCTCACAAGCATGTTCCTCTTCATGGACGACCTGCAGGTGGGACAGAGCTTGAAGAGGGCGAGACAGGATGCGTCATCTATGAGGACAAGTTCTCAAGGACGACACACCGAAGCCAGCAGCCTCTATTTCTCCGTGAACCCCCTTTTTACAGAGGCGAGGACTCCTACACCGCACACGCCTACAACCTTGGAGGAGTGAGCTACGACTCCAACATAGTGTTCGTGGACAACACAGCCGTAAATGCTCCTGAGGCAGAGACTGCCGTAGATGCCAACACCCCGTTGTGGTATATAACCCTCTCCGGCTCTGTGGTAGCTCGCGGCACAGTGGGCAACATGCCGGCAATGCCTAAGGGCGTGCTCATCGTCACATTGCGGCGACAAGGCACAGAAGGTCGGTGAAGTAATGTTTGAGGAGGCAGGAGTTTCAGCAGGTATAAGTCCGCTTCGCGGAACACGCTGTCGATAGTCACACCCCAGCTGCGCGCTCCGCGGTTGCAGTGGGTTACGCATAGAGGCCCGCTTTCGCGGAACCCATAGCTAAAAGTTTTACCGGCAGCAATAATTATGAATTATGAATTCTTAATTATGAATTAGCACGTAGGGAGGTCGAGCGTCCGCCGACAACACTGCGCAAAACCAGTTCATTATGAATTCTTAATTATGAATTATGAATTGGCAACCGGCTCTCAAACTCCGGTTTCTTCCTCTAGCCTCCCTCCTCCAACGGATTTTTCTATCCCCGCCACGCACTTCTGCCACGCGTATCGTTCCACCATTGTCGTCTGCCTGATGCCTTTCGGTTGAGTGCCTCTGCACCACCGTTGAGGGGTTGATGGTGCCGGCGTGTGCAGCACGGCGCATGCTCGTCGCACGAGGTAGCCTCGGCAGGGTGTCCTTCGGCGGTGCCGCGCATGGAGCGAGCGTGTAGATGAGATATACGATGCTCGATGAGGTCGGTCTGGGTGCCGAGCCAGTAGAGTGAGTCTTCGTCGCCGCACGACATCAGTTTGATGAACGATTCCACCAGATGCCGGCGTCCTGCCATGAGTTGTTCGAGGTTTGTAAGGTTGTGCGGGTTGCCGCCTTGGGTACTCTCCGCTGTTTCTGTGTGTAATTTCATGAGTATTTGTTTTTTAGTTAAAATATGGCGAGCGGACAGATGCAGCCGATGTGGGTCCCTATTAATAATAAGAAAAGGTGGAATGTTCCTTGTCCGCTCGTCGTCCTTGTCCATTTAATCGGTTGCAAAGTTAAAAACCATTGTGGAAACAACACTAGTTTTAGAAAACCGTTGTTGTGTAACGATAAAATGAAATGCTACCAGTTTTTCTATACATAGCACCTTCTTCAACGCTTTTAGGGCAGCAGTTACCTTTTGCAAACGTAATGAAAACAACTGATGCCGCAGTCGATCTCGGCCATGAAGACAGAGAGAAACAATCAAAAAAACCAAATCGAAAAACCATTTAAAACACATGGTTATCATGACGAAAATTACAAGCCTCGCGGAAGAGCAACCGCTAGCCTTACCGGTAACGGAATGTCGTATGCACGCGCATCGGCGGCACCGAGGCACCGCCACTGTGAACGACTCTTGTGCAAAGACCATGGAGGCAAACAGTACCGTGAAGCGCAGCGACATCCTCGCCGTTCTCTCCGAACTCTCCGAGACCATGCGCAACGAACTCAACCGGCAACCGCGTGAGGATTGACGGTCTGGGCACGGCAAGGTGGGCATAAACTTCCGCACCGGCAAAGTCGGCAAAGGAATTTTCTCCGCACAGAAGAACATCAAGCGCATACACTCCGTGTTCCTGCCCGAAGTGAGCAGCGATGGCGAGTGCAAGCGCGTGAAGACTCTCTCCTCAACGGGGTAGAGTGCGTGTGCAGGAACAACGCGAGTATGTGCTTTGCGGAAGAGGAAGAGGGGAAAGGAGTAAAGAAGTAAAGGAGTTAAGCCAAATGCTTTAAGAATATAGAGTTAAGAATACAGGAGTTAAGAAGCAGCGTATGCTTTTGCCAATCATAGGAGGTCGAGCGCGCTGCACTGACAACGGCCATGGCAAGCAGGGCAATTAATTAGCAGACGCCGGCGACGAGCGGGGACGAGTTGACCTCCTATGATTGGCAAAGACCGGGGTTTGTCTTAACTCCTTAACTCCTTAACTTCTTAACTCCTTTTATTAACCACTGACAAAAATCTAATATCATGAGCAAAACCATCTGTAACGGCTGGCAGGTCATCCTATGGTGATAATCGCCATTGCCACTACCGTCTTGCGGAGGCCATCGGTGCCAAGGCAAATGGTGGAATAATCACGGGCATAACAGCAAAAACCAGCCACACTCTGCAACAGACGGCATTGTGTGGCTTTTTTTCGTCGCACATTGTAGGTGTAAAAGGCACGGAAAACAAATATCTTTTGCAAAATTAATAGAATGAAGATTTGGAAAATTAGGGAATTAGGAGTTACGAATTACGAGTTAGGAATTACGAGTTAGGAATTACGAGTTAGGGGAATTACGAGTTAGGAATTACGAATTAGAAGTTGTTCCATCTCTGTCGCATTTAGCAAAGGTAATGGCTTTAACTTCTTTAACTTCTCTAACTTCTTTCTACCTTCTAACTACCTTCTTTACCTTCTAAAAAAAGATATATGACCTACCCAACGACCCTCAGACGCCTTTCTGCCTCATGGCGGCACTCCTCGTATGCATGCATTCGGGGGCGGTGCTCATAAGGAGAAGAATCTTGCCCCATCGCTTCGGTGCTGCGTGCCGAACTGAGACCGTTCAACGAACAGCAGCAGAACATGGCACGCTACGCAACAGTACAACCGCCAGCAGCACAAAGCAGATGATACAGCTCATGCAGCGAAGCGACCAGGTGGCACTCATGCTCTATGCAGAAGCAGGACTCCTCACCTTCGACATGACTTACTGCATGCCATGAAGCAACGGAGATGTACCCGCGAGTTCAACAAGCGGCGAATGCCCTACACACTCATCATGCAGCGCATGGACACCGAGGTGCAGCGTTACCAGTATTCATAGAGACGCTTCTCTGCACATACCGCCGCGTCGCTCCATGCCGCACAATGACAGGGCGGAGCAAAAGGTACACCGCCGAAGTATGTGCTCGACAAGAACGGCAAGAAGCGCGAGCTGCCATTCATGCTCACCGGGCAGGACTGCACGACCGCAAGGCGTGCTCGACTACGCCACGGTCTCTGCCGCAAACATCGTGAACATGAGGGCGAGCGTGGAGAAGGGACGCACAGCACCACCGCATGGCGGAGAAACTGAAGAAGGTGAACGACTACGCCATAGCGCGCTACAACGTGATACAGCACAACATCTTCGTCAATGGCGACCAGAACTATTTCGAGGTGCTTGCCATGATGCCGATGGCCTATCACAACGCCAAGGCAGATGTGAACGAGAAGTATGTCACCGAAAAGGTGAAGGGACAGAACGGCACCATGCGCACAGTACACCGCAGTGGCGCGGTCCGATAGTGATGGGTCTCACGGTGTTCATGCTCTTCTTACATTCTCATCGCCGCCCTGCTGAGCAACGTGCTCGTGCGCTGGCTCGTGCCGAAGCGGTTCCTGCACGCAGGAGTTCATGAAGAAGAAGGTGTGCCTCATACTCTTCGTGGCGATGTTCATCTTCGCCGTGTCGGTGATGGTGGCACGCACGTTCATGTACCACAACTTCTTCCTCATGGCGTCGAGGCTGCTCATCGAGTACGCCTGGCTGCTCTGCGCCATCTTCTTCTCGCTGCTCGTGAGACTCGGGCGACCAGATAAAGAGCGGTTTCCGCATCTACACTCCGGTGATGCTCATGTCGTTCATCGTCATCACCTTCCGCATCATCTTCATTCCCAACAACCTCGTCACGCTCATCTTCCCGCCCATACTGCTGGTGTTCACCTCTGTGGCAGTGGAACGTGATAACGCGCCACAACGAGAACATACCGCGCTCCGACATCTTCTATACATGGATTTCGCTCGTCATTATGGTGTTCTCCACGCTGTCGGCATGGTACGGCTATGTGCTGCTGTCGGTACAGGTGCTCATCTGGTGGATGTTCCAGCTCAGCTGCATACAGACCTTCACCTGCATCTACGACCTGCTCAGGGGTATGAACGCCGCCGCCTCTCACACAAGATACACAACGAGAAGGAGGTGGAGAACGCGAAGAAGGGCAGTCTGCTCAGTGTCATCACCGTGAGCCACGGCAAGCACATCAACGTGACATGGTTCTACGACTTCGTCTATATGGCGTTCGTGCCGGTGCTGTGCGTGGGTTCCATGCTGCTGTCTATATGGTGGGCTGCCGATGTGTTCGACCTCACGGCGACGGTGCTCAACATCTTCATGTTCAACTTCCTCAATGTCCCCGGCGTGGTGCAGCTGTCGATAGTGAAACTCGTCATGGTGACATCGCAGTTCTTCGTCTTCCGCTACATCAACTATCTGGCGAGGTCGCTCTACCACAAGTACCACAAGTCGAAGATAGTGGTGAACGGACGACCCAACTTCACCCTCGCCAACAACGTGATAGCCATCATCACATGGGGGAATGTACGCCATCATCTCGGTGAAGATGCTCAAGATACCATCTACCGCAGTGTCGGTCATCTCGGCAGGTCTTGCCACCGGTGTCGGTTTCGCCATGAAGGACCTGTCTTGAGAACTTCTTCTACGGCATCGCGCTCATGACGGGACGCGTCAGGGTGGGCGACTACATTGAGTGCGACGGCATACGAGGCAAGGTGGACAGCATAACCTATCAGAGCACACAGGTGCTCACCGGCGACGGCTGTGTCATAGCATTCCTCAACAGCTCGTTGTTCAGCAAGAACTTCAAGAACATCACCAAGAACCACCCTACGAGCTCGTGAAGGTGCCCGTGGGCGTGGCATACGGCGTGAACGTGGAGGAGGTGAGGCAGATGCTGCTGGCCACGGTGCGGCAATACTGCACCAAGAACGCCGAAGGCCACGACATAATCTCGGAGACAAGAGGCATAAACGTGGTGTTCGACGACTTCGGCGACAACTCCGTGAACCTCTTCGTGAGCTTCTGGGCACTCGCCGAGGAGAAGTTCGTGGTGACAGGACGCATAAAGGAAGCCATCTACAATACGCTCAACGAGCACAACATCGAAATACCGTTCCCACAGCGGGATGTGCATATCATAAGCAAGGCGTAGGCGTATGCGGCGGAGACTCACGGCAAAGGAACGCTTCGCCAAGGCTACATAATGAATTATGAACTCTTAATTATGATTTTATCATGACCATAAATATCATCGTTCCCTGCTACAATGAGCAGGAAGTGCTGCCCCTGGGCTGTGGAACATCTGCAGCAGGTAGTGGCGCAGATAGACAGCGAACTCCATATCGCCACACGCCTCCTGTTCGTCGATGACGGCAGCCGCGACACCACATGGCAGCTCATAGAGCAGACAGCCGAGAAGTATGACAATGTCGAAGGACTGAAGTTGGCGCACAACGTGGGGCATCAGAATGCACCTGGCAGGCATGAACGAGAGCAGGGGCCACTGCGACGCCCTTGGTGTCCATCGACGCGACCTGCAGGACGACCCCTTCGCCATCGTCGATATGGCGCGGCAGTTCGTCGAGGGCAAGGACATTGTCTATGGCGTGCGCCGCGAACGCAAGACCGACACATGGTTCAAGCGCGTCTCGGCACTCGGCTTCTACCGAGTCATGCGTGCCGTCGATAAGGAAATAGTATATAACCACGCCGACTTCCGGCTTATGAGTGCGCGTGCCGCCGAAGCCCTCATGCAATATCCCGAACGTAATATGTTCCTGCGAGGGATGGTGCGGCAGCTCGGATTCTGCGAAGGATTCGTCTATTACGACCGCACGGCACGCACGGCAGGCGAGTCGAAGTATCCGCTGCGCAAGATGATATCGTTCTCCATCGACGGCATAACATCGTTCTCGACAGCACCGTTGAAGTTTATCACCGTCGCCGGACTCCTCATGACTCTCGTCTCACCTCACCATCATCTACGGACTCTGGGAGCACTTCTGCGGCAAGACCATCGAAGGATGGACCTCCTCATGGTGTCCCTCTGGTTCATCGGCGGTGTCATCACCACCGGCGTAGGCATCACCGGCATCTATATCGGCAAGATATACACCGAAGTGAAACGCCGCCCACGATACTTTGTGGATAAGAGAGTGGGAGAGGAATTGGGAACAGAGCAGGGAATTAGGAGTTAGAAATTAAGGAGTTAAGATTTAGGAGTTAAGATTTAGGAGTTAAGATTTAGGAGTTAAGATTTATATTTCCAGAAAGTTTTTGCCAAGGCAAAGCGGCAGAACCTTAACCATTGCTCTGTACAAATAGAATAGGAGGTCCCGCCTCGACAACACCCACCCAAATCATAATGTATTGGTTGCGCAGTGAGTCGTGACGCGGGACCTCCTATTTTTATTAGCAAAGCATTTGGCTTAACTTCTGAATTCTTAACTCCTTAACTTCTTAACTCCTAACTCCTAACTTCTAATTCCTAATTCCTCCAAAACCTATACACCCTCACTGGCGTATGCAGTTCCGTGGCATAGCGGTAGTTTTCTGAGGACGAGGGTGAAGCGGTAGCGGGATGGCGGAGGGCGAATGCCCTGGAAGTCGAACTCCGGGATGAGGAGCAGGCCGTGCGACGGGGTTGTTACGGGTGCGTCGGATGCGGAGTTGGCGGTGGCATTGGCTGCCGAGGCGGTCTGTTCAAAGAGTCCGATGCTGTTGTCAAGGTAGAAGTTGGCGCCGAAGAAGTGCATCATCGGCGAACTGATGTACGAGTAAACGGGTTCGCCGGGGAACTTCCGGCTTATTGTCTCGGCGAAGGCCCGCAAGCGACTTCGTGTTCATTACGGCGGGCTGATGGACTCCGTCGAGTGCCATCTGCAACGCAATCACCGGCACGAACAGTCCCCGACACCATGAACAGCACCTCGTGACGCAGACGCTTGCGGCGCATCGTCCATGCGGCGAAGAGGCCCGTGAGCAGCGGCAGTGCCATGAGGATGACGCTGAGCGGCGTGGAGTTTCATCGCGGCAAGGGCGTGTAGCATGGCGGCGTTGTCGGCGGCATGGCGGCCGTGGAAGATGTCGTCGGTGACGAGTCCTGTGCGTATGGCGATGAAGACGGCGGTGAGTACGACCGAGAGCACGCACACTATCCGCACGAAATATATTATCGGACGGCGTCGGTGCGAGCCCCATAGCCAGCATATATATTCCGCCATGAGCACTGCCATGAACGGGTAGCAGGGCAGGAGATAGACGCTGCGCTTGCTCGACGGAAGACAGTAGAACACGAATATCAGCACAGCCGAGAGCCATGTGAACAGCTCCAGACTGTCCATTTCACGCATACGACGAAGCAATTGCTTTGCGTATGCGTTTTTTTTGCGGTGAATCCTTGTCCCTCCGCGCTGTTTTCCCTTTGCGAAGAGGCGTTTTGGCAGGCCCACGAGTGAAAAGCAGCATGAGTAGCGTCCACGGCGCCCATCCGCTGAGCAGCGATGTGAAGTTGTAGGTGAACGGATGCACATGCGAGTCGTAGCTCATCGTGCCTGTCATGCGTCCGATGTTCTCTTCATAGACGAGGCTCGGGAACTCGTCGCCGCCCTGTTGCCACGCCGCCATACCACACTGCGGGCAGGACGCACGAGAGCAGTGCCGCGGCAGCGAGGCGTCCGGCGGTGTGCCAGAATCCTTTTCCGCGCAGGAGCATGAACGCTCCCGTCACCATGCATGGCAGGACGCATCCCACGGGGCCTTTTGTCATCACCGCTCCGCTCATGCAGAGCACCGCCCATAGCGGCAGTCCCCGTCCGCCGCGTTCCTGCCATCGGTAGAGCAGCAGCAGTGCGCCGACGATGAATGCCGTAAGCATCATATCGACGCGGCACACCGTTGCGGCGCGGTGTGTCTCGAAGGCGGTGAGCATGAAGAGTGCCGCCACGACTGCCGTGCGTGTGCTTTGTCGGCGTGCGTAGAATGTGTAGCGCACGCCACTGTCATTGCTATGAGCGACAGGGCTGACGGCAGACGCGACGTGTATTCGCCCACATGCCCCGTGAACATTGACAGCAGTGCGATGCAGAAGTGGAAGAACGGTGGTTTGTAGGGTATGTCGCCGCCGTTGTTTACGGGCAGAATCCAGTTGCCGTCGTTGAGCATTGACAACGCTACGACGGCTTCGCGAGGCTCGCCTTTCGTGGTAAAAATCAGTGAGACCGAGGAAAGGCAGAAGTGCGACGACGGCGATAATTTGTGACGGCGATGTAGGCGAGACGGCGGTTGGACATTATGAATTAGGAGTTAGGAGTTACGAATTTGGAGTTAAGAAGTTAAGAATTCAGAAGTTAAGAGTTAAGTAAGTTAAGAATTCAGAAGTTAAGGAGTTAAGCCATTACCTTTGAACACTCAGAACATTGACAGCAAAACCATATTGTGAATTAGGAGTTACGAATTAGGAGTTACTAATTATGAATTACGAATTATGAATTATGAATTATCTTTACACCATGAACATTATTATCACTTGTGCTATGATTACTCTGATGAACATTCCAAGCGGATACACCGATGTGTATGCCACGGCAGCGCGGTCGCCGGGGACGGTGTCGTTGGCGTAGCTCAGTGCCATTGGGTTGGCCATGGAGCCGCAGAGGAGTCCGCAGATGGTGCCGAAGTCGAACTTGCGTGAACGCAGTGCTATGAGTCCCACGATGAGCGGCGGCACGACGGTGAGTGCGAATCCTATGCCCACCCACATCAGTCCTTCGGGGCGTATGATGGTGTTGAGGAAGTCCTTGCCGGCAGCGAGTCCGAGGCATGCCAGATACATCGCCAGACCCATCTTGCGCAGCATCCGCGATGCCGAGCGTGTGGTGTAGGTTATCATGTGGACGCGCGATCCGAGTGCGCCGATGATTATTCCCACGATGATGGGACCGCCGGCGATGCCGAGTCTTACCGGTGCGCTCATGCGGGATGTTCACAGGAATCATTCCCAAAGCCATACCAAGGAAGAGTCCGAAGAAGATGGCGCCGGTTCGGTTCGTTGAGCACCTGCACGGCATTGCCTATGAATGCTTCGGTGTGGTCGATGTCCTCCGGTGTTCCCACTACTGTCAGGCGGTCGCCGTATTGCAATCGCAGAGTGTCGGTGGCAAGGAGTTTTATGTCGCCTCTCATCACACGGCTCACGTTCACGCCGTATGTCTCACGCATGTGCAGCGAACCGAGGGTCTTGCCGTTGAGGCGTGTGCGTGTCATCACTATCACGCGGCTTTCCACTGTGGGAGTCGATGGCGTTCCAGTCTATCTTGTCGCGGTTCAGTCTTTCTCCACGTTCTCCGAAGAGAATGTCCATTGCCGGCACCTCGTCGCGGTTGGTCACAACGAGCACGTTGTCGTTGATATATATCTGTGTGTTGGCCATCGGCACTATCACTTTGCCCTTTCGCCAGATGCGCGACACGATGAAATGGCGGTGTGTCATCTGCGAAATCTGTGCTATGGTGCGTCCTGCTATCGCGGGGTTCACCACGACGAACTGCCCCCACAAAGGTCTGGTCGTCGTCGCCTATGCGGTGCGGCTCGAGGTCGGAAGGCTTCACGAAGAACTTGCGTATGAATATCATCGCAATGATGACACCCACCACGCCGAGCGGATAGGTCACGGCACATCCCAATGCAGCGCCGCTGCTTGGCAGGTGTGCCGCCGCCAAAGCCTCCTGCTGTGCGGCACCCAGTGCGGGTGTGTTTGTGGTGGCACCGCAGAGTATTCCCACCATGTCGGGGACGCTCACGGGCAGCACGAGGCACAGGCAGAGTGCCATCACCGTGCCGAGGATGATGACGGCGAGTCCCCAGAGGTTGAGCGTGATGCCCTCGTTGCGCATGAGGCACACGAAGTTTGGACCCACATGCAGTCCCAAGGCATAGACAAAGATGCTGAGTCCGAATGTCTCCGCGAAACTCAACATTCCCTCATCGGCACTGAAATGCAGGCTTCCTGCCACGATGCCCATGAAGAAAACGAACGCCACTCCAAGCGATATGCCGCGCACATGGAACTTTCCCATTGCCAGGCCGAACGCTATGATGAGCGACAGCAAAACGACGGTCTGTACTGCCGAGTGTGTGCAAAATAGAGAACTTATCCAATCCATTCCTTATTTTTTGTTTCTTTTCAGATGCCGGAGGCATAAGCGTACTGTCCGCCCGCAGGAAGTATTCCAAATACTTGATTTCCTGCCTCCAGCATCTTGACTTCTTTCCTTTTTTAAAAGATTTTCCTTATTCTTTGCAAAGGTACGGTTTTATTGCCAAAACAGGAAAAATATTGCTACTTTTGCATTATGATAACAATTGAGAACCTTTCCATCGGCCACACGCTCCGCCATCGCAGTGTCGTCGTGGCGCACGGCCTCACCGCCCGTTGCCTGCCCGGCAGCCTCACCTGCGATGGGTCGCAACGGCACGGGCAAGTACGCTGCTGCGCACCATCGCCCGCTTCCTGCCTCCGCTGTCGGGAAGTGTCGGCATCATGGGCAGCGACGCGCGGCAATACTCCCGCCGGCTACGCACGCCTTGTGAGCGTGGTGCTCACGTCACGCCCCTACGGGCAGAACATCACCGTCGGCGAGCTTGTCGCGCTGGGTCGCACGCCCCTACACGGGTTTCTGGGGGACGCTCTCGCCGGCCGACAGGGCGATAGTTGCCGAGTCGATGCGCCTTGTGGGCATAAGCGGTCTCGCCGCCCGTCGTGTGGCGACGCTCAGCGACGGCGAGCGGCAGAAGACTATGGTGGCGAAGGCCCTGGCGCAGCAGACGCCCGTGATGCTGCTCGACGAACCCACGGCTTTCTCGACTATCCGAGCAAGGTGGAGCTGATGACGCTCCTGCGCCGCCTCGCCGAGGAACGCCGCCTCACCATCCTCGTCTCCACGCACGACCTCGAAATAGCCCTCCGCACCGCCCACCGCCTCTGGATTCTCAGTGACAGAGGGACTCTGCGAGGGTGCGCCGGAGGAGATGAAGGGGAGGTGGAGAGAAGTTTTTTGTTAGGAGTTAAAGAAGTTTTTTGTTAGGAGTTAAAGTTATCGCCCCGTTGGTCGCTAGAAGTTAAAGAAGTTAAAGCCATTACCTTTGCTTGTTCAGAATTAACGATAGGAGGTCGAGCGTCCCGCTCGACAACACCATCCAAGCAATTCATAATTCATAATTCACAATTCATAATTGACAGACTTTGCTTAGTGTTGTCGAGCGAGGACGCTCGACCTCCTATCATTTCGCAAGCAACTTCATTATGCGCACGGGTGTGCCGAAGGTACCTCTATGCGAAACCCACTGCAAGCCGCGAAGCGGCGCAGCTGTGGGTATAACTGTATGAGAGGAGAATGTTCCGCGAAGCGGGACTTGCACATCCTGCTGATCGCCAATAGCATAAGTCCCCCTTCGGGGAACCGCCCTTGCATCCTTGCCCACCCACAGCTGCGCCGCTTCGCGGCTTGCAGTAGGTTTCGCATAGAGGTCCCGCTTCGCGGAACCCGTAGCTGAAAGTTTTTACCGGACAGCAATGTTTAAGAGTAAAAAGGTAAAAGAGTAAAAAGATAGGAGGTCGAGCGTTCCGCTCGACAACACTGCGCAAGTCTGCCAATTAGGAGTTAGGAATTGCTTGGATGGTGTTGTCGAGCGGGACGCTCATGAGTTAATTCCGAACCAACAAAGGTAATGGCTTTAACTTCTTTTAACTTCTCTAACTTCTTTAACTCCTAAAAAAACTTCTTTAACTTCTAAAAAAACTTCTTTAACTTCTAAAAAACTCCTAACAAAAAAAAAACTCTTTGCAGTAGTCATCAGCAATACGTGAAATTTCAGTAATTTTGTCCTCGGTCATCATAGCGATTGTTGTTTGTAATGCTTTTGGCCTTTAGCACCTTAAAGTTATAATGATTTTCGCTAATCGCCAAGTTTTCAGAGACACTTGTATTTCGTCGAACTCACATTAAAATATAAAAATAATGAAGAAATTTTGTTTGTTGATTGTTGTTTTAGTCCATGTTGTCTGTGCGTCGGCACAGACACGCACAGACACACTTGTGAATGTTCTTACGACCCAAACTCACGTCGGGGTGCTTGTTGTAAGCCATCGTGGTGATTGGCGCAATGCCCCTGAGAATTCTTTGCAGGCATTCTAAACTGCATAGACATGGTGTGGATATGATAGAACTCGACTTGAAGAAAACGAAGGATGGAGTGCTTGTACTCATGCACGACGATACCATAGACCGTACTACTGACGGGCATGGTAAAGCCATCGGACTATACTTTAGCCGAACTGCAGAAGTTTCATCTCAAGAATGGAATGGGTTTTGTAACATTCCATCATATTCCAACGCTTGAGGAAACCTTGTTGCTGTGTAAGGACAAGATTCTCATCAATATAGACAAGGGCTACGAGTATTTTGCCGATGTATATAAGTTGCTTGTCAAGACAGGCACTTTGAAGCAAGTGGTGATAAAGTCCGGCTATACTCTCGACAAGGTGCGTAGCGATAATGGCGATGTGCTCGACAAGGTTATCTATATGCCGGTAATCAATCTTAATGAGGCAGGAGCCGAGCAGAAGGTCATTGATTATACAAATATAAAACCAGTAGCAATGGAGTGTTGTTTCAGCACGGCTACTCCTGAGGTGCTGAGTCTTATGAAACGCATAAAAGACAGTGGTTCGAAGATTTGGATTAATTCATTATGGCCATCGCTCAATGCCGGACATGATGACGACACGGCTGTTGATCTCTGCAAACCAGACGATAGTTGGGGATGGATTCTTGATTGTGGTGCTTCTATAATACAGACCGACAGACCACAGAAACTCATAGAATATTTGAAGACAAAACAACGTAGATGACTAATTGTAATGCAATAACTGCAAGACTTAGCGCTGTTCCTGCTGTTGGTCGTCTTGGTATTTAAGAGTAAAAAGGTAAAAGAGTAAAAAAGTAAAAAGATAGGAGGTCGAGCGTCCCGCTCGACAACACTGCGCAAGTTGCCAATTAGGAATCGCTTGATGGTGTTGTCGAGCGGGACGACCTCCTATGATTAGCAAAGCATACGGCTTTCGCTCGGCTCTGCCGCTTGCCTTGGCAAGAACTTCTTTAACTTCTAGCGACCAACGGGGAGCGATAACTTCTTTAACTCCTAACAAGAACATTGCCGATTTAATGCGCACGGGGTGTGCCGAAGGTACACCTCTATACGAAACCCACTGCAAGCCGTGAAGCGGCGCAGCTGTGGGTATAACTGTATGAGAAGGACAATGTTCCGCGAAAGCGGGACTTATACATCCTGCTGACAGCCAATGGCATAAGTCCCCCTTCGGGGGAACCGCCCCTTGTGTCAGTTACCACCCACAGCTGCGCCGCTTTGCGGCTTGCAGTGGGTTTCGCATAGAGGTGCTTCGCGGAACCCGTAGCTGAAAGTTTTACCGGACAGCAATATTTAAGAGTAAAAAGGTAAAAAGAGCCAAAAAGATAGAGGTCGAGCGTCTCGCTCGACAACACAAAGCAAGTCTGCCAATTAGGAATTGCTTGATGGTGTTGTCGAGCGGGACGCTCGACCTCCTATCGTTAAATCCGAACCAGTAAAGGTAATCTTAACTTCTTAACTTCTGACCCTTAACTCCTAACAAAAAAATCTCCCTTCTTTTCCCCCAACCAAGCCTTGTTTAGAGAGAAAAAGCCTTGTTCGCACCGCGAACAAGGCTTATACGAATCACTGCACCAGCCTCTCAAAAAGAATAATGTTAATAAATGTTTGTTTTAACCAAAGAAATAATAAAGTTTAGGACGGTCATCAACATGACCAAGGCCAACATTGTGATAGTTTCAAAATCTAATAACATAATCTTTACCTTAAAATCTATCAAACTACTAACCTAATGAAAACATTGCATTCTCTCTCGAACACGATGCAAAGCTGTAGGCATTTTTGCTGTAATGTGCAAGCAAATATGAAACTTTTTTTATCGGATTTGTGATTAAATTGATATAAATCAAGTACAATGTCGCCAATAGTGCTGAATAGGTGGCGTTTGGTGAGTTTTCGGTGGTAAGACCGCCTTTCCTCCCTCTTTCACCTATCTTAACTACTCATGCAAACCCGATGTTGCAAAACTCCGTCTATACCCCCCTGGCTGTGTTATGGTTTTTTATGCAAAAACAGTCGTTTATTGCGTATTTTTGGTGAAGACAGGGCGTCGTTCACTTATTTTTGCTTAAAAAATGCTAAAACGTTAGGGCATCTTGCTTTTGTTTGGATATTATTACTTATTTATTACGCCCGTAATAGCCGGGACATCATGCAGCCATGATGAAAACGCAGTGTCCGTTTGTGGGCACATCCCCATGAACCTACCCCGTGTTCCGGCGTTCACCGATGACATCGGGCTTGCAGCCTTGCCTTTACCGGGAAGCGCGCCGGCACCAACTGATACCGAACAACGCCTTTGAGCGACATGACTGAAACCCGTGATGCCTTATAACGAATATACATTATTAATATATTATTAAAAAACTTAAAGAACAGTAGATGACGCAAGGAAATACATGACAGACCCTCGCTGCCTACGCGGCGGCACAACTCGGCTGTGCTCTTTTTCGGGTGCGCGGCCTGGCAGATAAACATTATTATCCCACTAAAAACCTAAAGTATGAACAACTTTTCGGAAAAAACAAATCGAAAAAGAAAAATCGCAGAACTGATGTGCGCCATGGCACTCTGCTCTGTTCCTGTTTTCGCCGGCGTCGCTCCCCGATGCAAGCGCAAGCAAGGCACAGACCACCGTTCTGCAGCAGAACAACAAAGTGGTGAAGGGACATATCGTTGACGAAAGCGGCGAACCCCCTCATCGGCGTTAGCGTCAAGGAGCTCGGCACCAACAACGGTGCTGTGACCGACATCGACGGTAACTTCACTCTCAACGGTTCGGGCAAGAACCTTGAAATAACATACGTCGGCTTCCAGAAGCAGGTGGTGCGTCCGCAGGGCAGCATGAACATCGTGCTCAAGTCAATGAACAAGGAGCTGAACGAAGTGGTAGTCGTCGGTTACGGCGTGCAGAAGAAGGTGAACCTCACAGGTTCCGTGGCTTCCGTGGATATGGCCAAGGAGGCTCTTCACGTCCTACTACAACAGCTACACAGGCCTTGCAGGGCATGGCTGCCGGTGTGGACATTCTCCAGGGCAGCGGCCGTCCTAACGGCGAAAGCTTCGGCATCAACATCCGTGGTGTCGGTACCATGAACAACGCTTCACCGCTCGTGCTCGTTGACGGTATGGAGATGAGCCTCTCCAACGTGAACCCCAACGACATCGAGAGCATCTCCATCCTCAAGGACGCAGCAAGCTGCGCCATCTACGGTAACCGTGGTGCCAACGGTGTAATCCCTCGTAACCACAAAGACCGGCCAGGAAGGCAAGGTGAGCGTGACCTATTCAGCAAAGTTCTCTATCAACACACCGTCGAAACTCGTGCGCTGGGTGAGCAACTATGCCGACTACATGGAGTTCATGAACGAGGGATTCGAGCAGAACGGAGCAGCCAACGGCCCGTTCGCAGGCTCTGTTATACAGCAGTGGCGCGACGCCGAGAAGAACCCTAACGGCCTCGCCGAGAGCGGATACCCCAACTATGTGGCTTATCCTAACACCGACTGGATGGACGAGATCTACAACACGAAGCTCATGCAGGAGCACTCCCTCTCGGTGGCCGGACGCGAAAAAGCGCACACGCTACAACCTCGGTATCACATACCTCGACAACCCGGGTACCATCGTGAACACCGCACTCAAGAAATACAACCTCAACCTCAACCTCGTCAAAGCAACATCACCGACTGGCTTGAGGTGGGCACACACGTCTGGGGATTCCACACCGACCAGGAACGTAGCGACGTACAAAACCTCACAGAATGGTCGTTCCTCAAGACTGTTCCGGGCATCTATCCTTACTATGACGGAAAGTGGGGCGGCATCGAGAACGCTGCCGAGGACGGCGCAGCAGGCAACCCGCTGCTCAACATCAATGGTCGGGCGACTCCTACTACAAGCACAACAACATCTTCGCGACATCCTATGCACAGGCTACCATCGCCAAGGACTTCACGCTGAAGACACAGTTCGGCTACGAGACATTCCAGGAGCGTCACAAATATACCGGCGGTGTGAACGAGACTTACAGCTTCAGCCGCAACTTCGTGGTGAACCCCCGCTCCTTCGCTCGACCAGGTACACCATGTACGTATGAGAACGAGTACTACAACTGGAAGTGGACCAACACCTTGAACTGGAACCACACCTTCGCCAAGGTGCACGATGTGGCAGCACTCGTAGGTTTTGAGGAAGGACGCTACAAGAAGAACAATATCGACACCAACAAGTACGGACTCCTCGACAAGAACATCACCGACCTGAACACAGTGACAAAGATGGAATACATCAACGGTGCAGGCACTGAATACGCATTCCGCTCATGGTTCGGACGCGTGAACTACGCATTCGATTCCAAGTATCTCTTAGAGGCCAACTTCCGTTACGACGACGGCTCTTCACCCTTCGCTCCCGACGACCGTTCGGGATTCTTCCCGTCAGTGTCAGGAGGATGGCGCATCTCTGAGGAAGCCTTCGCAAAGAACTCTTTCCTCAGCGTGTTCGACAACTTGAAGCTCCGCGCTTCTTGGGGTAAGCTCGGTAACGCCGCCGTCGATAACTACGCTTACCAGTCATGGTACGAGACAGGTTACACAGTGATGAACGGCAAGAAGGCTCCCGCGCTTCTACCGAACCAGCTGCCCAACATCAACGTGACATGGGAGAAGACATCGACATTCGACGTAGGTCTCGACTTCTCAGTTCTCGGCGGACGCCTCAGCGGTGTGCTCGACTACTATAGCAAGAATACCGACGGCATCCTCATCAGCCCGTCAATCGGACTTACATACGGCGACAAGAAATCTCCCGCTGCAGAACCTCGCAGAGGTGAGCAACAAGGGATTCGAGGCAACACTCCGCTGGGAAGACCGCAAGGGCGACAGGAGCTACGGCGTAGCGGTGAACGGAGCATGGAACCAGAACCGTGTCACCAAGCAAGGGCGCGCTCGTAAGAGGATGGGGCATGGATCCGGAGAACCCAGACCCGAACGTTTACTACTCTAACCTCGGTGAAGTGTCTTCGGGCAGCCTCGAACGCATCGTGGAAGGACACCAGATCAAGGAGTTCTACACATATCCTATCTACTCAGTGTAACGGTTCTTACTTCAACGCCGACGGCTCGGTGAACCCGAACGGAGGTCCGAAGGACGGTATGATACGCACCGAAGAAGACATGAAGTGGCTCAAGGCAATGGTTGATGCAGGACATCAGTTCATGCCGAAGCAGGCCATAGGTAAGAGCGGCATCTGGTACGGCGACTACATCCTTGCCGACTCCAACGGCGACGGCGATACTATGGCGGCAACCACGACCAGACATTCAAGGGCGAGTCTGCAGTGCCTAAGTTCACATTCGGTCTGCAGGGACACGTTGAATGGAAGGGCATCGACTTCTCTATGAACTGGGGCGGAGCAACAGGCTTCTACTCTACATACTGGCTCCAAGTGGGACAGAACTCGTCAGCAGCTATTTACGGTCTCCACTGCCGAAGGATCTGGCTTACGACCACTACTTCTACGATCCTCAGAACCCGTCAGACCCACGCACCAACCTCGACATCGAAGAACCCGTCTCGTGCAGGATCAGCAGAACCAGAACTGCCAGTATGAGAGCGACCTTCACCTTTACAGCTGCGACTTCTGAAGCTGCGTAACCTGACCATCGGCTACACCTTCCCGAAGAGGCATCACAAAGGCCATCTACGCTCAGAACCTCCGCGTGTACTTCTCTGGCGAGAACCTCCTCACCATCACATCATTCCGGGACTCGATCCCAGAATGCGTGCAGGTGCAGGCTACGCTACAATGCGTCAGTTCTCATTCGGTGTGAACCTTACATTTTAATTAATTCAGAATCAATCTATGAAATCTAACATATTAAAGAATATTTCTGGTGCCGTTCTGGCAGCTGCTGGGACTGATGCTTACATCCTGCTCGTCAGACTTCCTCGACACCAATCCTACCGACCGCGTAGGTACCGGAACGGTATGGACATCGCAGAATATGGCTTAACGCCGTCGTAAACGGTGCATGCAGGCGTTTCTACTACGAGCTCATCGGCAACGAAGGAAAGTCGTCTCGACTGCTTCACCGAAATCATGAACGTCGATGCCAACTGTGAACGGCGACACACCTATCATCTCAGGTTCGGCAACATCAAGCTCATGGCAGTTCGGATTCTGGTGGAAGTGCTTCTATGAGGAAGTTTACCGCACAAGCAACGTCATCGTGAACATCGACCAGGTGCCCGATCATGAGCGCATCGGAGAAGGCACGCGACAAGGCAGAGTGCCAGTTCCTCCGCGCATGGGCATACTATCGTGCCAACTGCTTCTGGCGCGGTGTGCCTATCTACACCGAACCCGTTCCATACGGCGAGGCAAACAAAGGCACGCAACAGTGAAGAGGTTTGAAACAGGTAATCGACGACTGTACAGCAGCCATCAACTGCCCCGAGCTTCCAAAACAAATGCTCTACCGGCGACTCCAACTACGGACGCGTGACAAAGGGTGCTGCCTACGTTCCTCCGTACAGGCGTATATGTGGCAGAAACAGTGGGCAAAGGCTGAGGCCGACCTCCGTGAAATCACAAAACTCGGATACGACCTCTATCCCGACTACAAGGCTATGTTCAAGGCCGCAAACGAGAAGAACGACGAGTACATCTTCCAGTATCAGTACACCGACGACGCCGGACTCGGCAACTGCTTCGCACAGTGCTACGGCAACCGCGTGTCTGTGGACAACGCATGGAACAACTTCATACCTAACCCCAAGTTCGTGGATTCATACGAATGGGCTGACGGTAAGCCGTTCAACGTTGAGGACAAGCTCCCCGGCTACAACTCAATGTCACCGAAGGCACGCTCGGTTTACTACCTGCGTGACGGCCTTTACACCCTGACGGCGACATGAAGAACCCAGTACAACCAGATGAAGGACTACGGTTCAGACATGACCAGTATCTCAAGGACGGCAACGAAGCACGCATCCGCTCGGTTTACGACGGACGTGACCCGCGTATGGAGATGAACTTCATCGTGCCTTACGGAACATACAAGGGCGGTTGCACAGCCGATTGCTACACCTACACACTGCGCTGGCCGTACATCGGTTCTGACGCTGCCGCTCCGTTCGACCTCCGTACCGACACCAACGACCGCTACTACTATCTGTGGCGCAAGTTCGTCATCGAGGGACGCGAAAGCCGCACAATCTGGGACAGCGACATCGACATTCCAATCTTCCGCTATGCTGACGCCCCTCCTCTGCCTCGCAGAGTGCTTGAACGAGCAGGGCAAGACTTCCGAGGCTGTACCTTTCGTGATCAAGGTGCGTGAGCGTATCCCCGGACTCGCTCTCCTCAACAGCAACCAGTACACTCAGTGACAAGCAAGGAAAACATGCGTGAGCGCATCCGCAAAGAGTACGGATGGGAACTCGCAGGTGAGAACTGCATGTACTTCAAGGAGCTCCGTTGGGACGCTCGAGGACAGCGCAGAAGGCAAGGGACACTACTGGCTCAAGAAGGTATTCGGCGACAACTACAAGACAGGTAACACCGGAGACATTCAATGGCGCAGCTGGTATGACCGAGATGTGGGGTACAAAGCGTTACACTGCGAACTTCCTTGGCGAGTACATCACCAAGTGGGCTGTACCGCAGGAGGAAATCGAGCGCAACCCAAGCCTCATCCAGAACGAAGGCTGGCACTAATCCGAATACGGAAAACACTCTTTGAAGCCGACGGCTTACAAAGGAAATGAAAAAAAGCCGGGAAGAGCAATCTTCCCGGCTTTTTTTTATTGTTAGAAGTTAAAGGAGTTAAGCCGTATGCTTTAAGAATCCAGAAGTTAAGAATTCAGAAGTTAAGCCATTACCTTTGCTAATCATAGCTCAACAACACTGCGCAAACCAGTTCATTATGAATTATGAATTCTTAATTATGAATTGGCAACGTAGGAGGTCGAGCGTCTCGCTCGACAACACTGCGCAAGTATGCCAATTTTTAGGAGTTAGAGAAGTTAAAGAAGTTATCACTCGCTACGCTCGTTAGAAGTTAAAGCCGTATGTTTTGCTAATCATAGGAGGTCGAGGCGTCTCCTCGACAACACCATCCAAGCAATTCCTAACTCCTAACTCCTAATTCCTAACTCCTAATTGGCAGACTTGTGTGTTCCATGAGCGGGACGCTCGACCTCCTATGATTAGCAAGACATTTGGCTTAACTAGGAGTTTAACTCCTAAAAAAGGTAATGGCTTTAACTTCTCTAACTTTAACTTCTATAACTCCTAAAAAATAACTTCTAACAAAAAACATTCTTTAACTTCTCCTCTCCCTCAAAAACTCTTTTCTAACTTTGCAAGAATTATGATACACAGGCAAATTATTACTAAGAACTGCATTCGCCCTCTGCATCGGCGCTGTCACACTGGCAGCATGTTCCGAAGAGAAGGGCACTACCGGCGGCAATCCCGGCGGTAATCCTGGTGGCAATCCCGGCGGCGAAGAAAAGCCAAAGGTGAAGACCTACCGCAACCCGATCATCTCAAACAGCGTGCCCGATCCACCGTACTGCGCGACGACGACGGCACATTCTACCTCTATCGTGAATTGGGAGTTCAAGGCGTTCTGCTTCAACAGCACTTCACGACCCTCATGGAACCCCGGCGGAGGCATCTGGGCTCCCGACATCAACAAAATCAACGGCAAGTATGTCCTCAACCCATCTCCGACTCCGTTTGGGGCGGCGAGTGGGACTGCGGCATCGGTGCGGCAGTGGCAGACAAGCCGGAAGGCCCGTTCATCGACCACGGACCGCTATTCCGAAGCAAGGAAATAGGAGTGCAGAACTCCATCGACCAGTTCTACATCGAGGACAACGGTCACAAATACCTCTTCTGGGGCTCGTTCCACGGCATCTGGGGCGTTGAACTCAGCGACGACGGACTCAGCGTGAAGCCCGGAGCACAGAAGTTCCGCATGGCCGCAAGCAACTTCATGGAGGGCACATACATACACAAGCACGGCCGACTACTACTACCTCTTCGGCTCCAACGGCTCATGCTGTGAAGGCGCGAACAGCACATACCAGGTGGTGTACGGTCGCAGCAAAGCCTCTTCGGACCATATCTCACCAAGAACGGAGTAGATGAAGACTGGCGCGTTTTGAAATACTCCTCCACGGCAGCAGCTCATGGGCAGGACCGGGACACAACGCCGGAATTCACCACCGACGACTGGATAATATACCACGCCTACTCCAAGACGCTACCCGACAAAGGACGCCAGGTGCTCCTCGACAAAGTGACATGGAGCGACAACGGTTGGCCATCAATGCGTATGGATATGCCGACCAACGAGGCAGGTGCCGGTGTTTAAGTAAGAAGTTTTTTAAGGAGTTAAGGAGTTAAGAAGTTAAGCCAAATGCTTTGAGAATACAGGAGTTAAGGAGTTCGCAAGAAGTTAAGCCAAATGCTTTTGAGAATACAAGGAGTTAAGGAGTTAAAAGTTAAGCCATTACATTTTACTGGTTATGAGATTAACGATAGGAGGTCGAGCGTCCCGCTCGACAACACCATCCAGACAATTCCTAACTCCTAACTTCTAACTTCTAACTCCTAATTGGCATACTTGCTCTGTGTTGTCAGAGCGAGACGCTCGACCTCCCTATGATTAGCACAGCATGCGGCTTAACTCTTAACTCCTTAACTTAACTTCTTAACTTCTAACTTCTTTAACCCCTAATAAAAAAAAATCAACTATGTCATCAAACACAACTCCGGTGCTTCTGCTCACCGGTTATTTAGGAAGCGGAAAGACAACGTTGCTCAACCGTATTCTGAGCAACAGAAAAGGTATCAGATTCGCCGTCATAGTAAATGACATAGGCGAAGTGAACATCGACGCGGCACTCATACAGCAGGGCGGCATCGTGGGCGAAGGCGACGACAGTCTCGTTCCTTTGCAGAACGGTTGCATCTGCTGCACACTGAAGATGGACCTCGTGCAGCAACTCAGCGACATCATTGCGCAGCACCGGTTCGACCATCGTGATAGAAGCCAGCGGCATCTGCGAACCGGCACCCATCGCACAGAGCATCTGCGCCTATCCGCAGCTCTACCCGAACCTCGCCAAAGAGGGGACGGCACGCCTCGACAGCATCGTCACCGTGGTGGATGCACTGCGTCTGCGCGATGAGTTTGCCGGTGGCGACGACCTTACACGCGACGAAATAGGCGACGACGACCTCGCCAGTCTCGTAATACAACAGGTGGAGTTCTGCACGAAGATTCTGCTCAACAAGGCTTCTGGAGGTGTCGCTCGACGAACTGGCACGCATCAAAGGCCATACTGCGCGAGATTCAGCCCAAGGCCGACATCATAGAGTGCGACTATTGCGACGTGCCTCTCGACGCCCTTCTCTCCACCGGCGACTTCAATTTCAGTGGAGGTGGCTACATCGGCACGATGGATTGACGAGGTGGAGAACCACCATGAGGACGAGCATCACAGCCACGAAGAGCATGAGCATCATCACGAACACCACGATGAGCATCACGATGAAGACCCACGAGCACGGACACTGTCATCATCACGACCATTGCCATTGCCATCACGGACTGGAGAACGAGGAGGAGGGCGAGGCTCTTGAATACGGCATCTCCACCTTCGTCTGCTCGCGCCGCCGGCCGCTCGATATGAACAAGTTCGACTTTGTAGTGACGAAGAAATGGCCGTCGAGCGTCATACGCTGCAAGGGTTCTGTGCTACTTCAAGGGCGAAGAGGACAAGTGCTATGTCTTCGAACAGGCAGGAAAGCAGATGCTTACAAACATGGGTGCCGGACAGTGGTATGCCACAATGCCCGCCGACGAACTGGAACGCTTCAGCAGCAGAATCCTGCACTTCAGCGCGACTGGGACGACGAATACGGCGACCGTATGCAGAAGCTTGTCTTCATAGGGCAGCACATGAACCGCGAAGAGATAGAGCGCGAGCTCGACTATTGTCTTGCCTGAAAGGGCGTAGGAGGCCCGCTGTGGGCTTCGGAGGAGGCAGGCGGATGAAACTCCCGTCAGCTTCCGACGCCCATAAACGAAAAAAAAAAGGAGCGAAGACAGTTTACGCTGTCTCCGCTCCT
>VOFG01000924.1_pt1 | contig 28000 bp, 44 predicted proteins | sample 5384171 | NCBI WGS metagenome assembly VOFG01 (sample SAMN12384726, study PRJNA508395) | human gut metagenome | isolation source: healthy gut F | host: Homo sapiens
TCGTTGTCAATGTCAAGCTCGCCGCATACGAACTGCGCCTGCTGCTGCTCAAAGAAATCTTTGATTGCTGTGTTCGTATCAGAGAAGGTATCAATTTTATCCAGGTCAATCCAGTAGGACGGAATAATTTCTTTGGTCAGATTTGCCTCATAAGCTTCCTCTGTTGCTTTTTCTCATCATACATCGGATGCTCTTCTACAAACTCGAAGTCATACCGGCAGATATTTGGCAGACTGCGGCCACAGATTGCCCCAGTGAATATTTTTCGTGATCTTCCTCAGACAGTGGTGGTGTCAATCGCATGGTATCCGTCATCCTCTTTGTTTACAATCACACCAACCGGTCCTCTGTTGCAGCCGATGCCGTTCTCCAGTGCGAATGCATTGTCAAACCAGCGGCAGATGATTTCCGGATGCTCTGCCTTGTTTGTGATGACAGCCTGGGTTCTGTATACGCTGAAGCCTTCCGTATCGCGCGCAGCCAGATTCCGTCTTTGTCTGTGTTCAGAACAGGCATGGAATCGAAATCGCCTCTTTCCTCTGCAGCCGGGATTCCGGTAAACTCGTTGCTTCCGTATGCGATGGAAACGCCGTACAGGTCCTGATTTCCTTTACCTTCCCATGTGGAGCTGTCCTGTGTAAAGCTCTACGTCTACGAGTCCATCTGCATACAGTTTGTGGAACCAGGAAAGGAACTCACGGTATGTATCGCTGACACCGCCGTAAACAACCTTTTCATTCTGGATTGCAATACCAAGTTTGTTCATCGGAAGTCCGAAGTAACCGGCCATAGCTCGATATGTTTGTTGTTCGGGTCTGTAGAGAACGGGATTATCGGAAGCGTCACTGCTGCCGTTTGCATCCTGCTCTTTGAAGGCTTTCAAGACTGCCTCAAACTCGTCTGTCGTGGTCGGCATGCTCATGCCAACATTTTCCAGCCATTTCGTATTGATGTATGGGCTGTATCCAACGGTTGTATCGCCGTAATACGTACGGAATCGTAGATGTGTCCGTACACCATAGGTGAGGATTGCATTATCGCTTAAGGTCCATCCGCCGATCACATCCGCGTAATCTCCGGAGTTCAGATCCAGATTCAGTCTCTCCGTTGCTGTTTCGTATGGATAAATTTTCAGGTCAACGTCTACATTGGTCTGTTTTTGAACTCATCGAGCATGATAAACTCGCCGGATTCGCTGGAATCATCGCAGAAGATAGAGAAGGTGTAATCTCCCTCGTCTACCAGCGGAAGACCTTCCTGATACATAATGCCGTTTACTTTTCCGTCCTCATCCACGGTGTCGTTTGCTGCGGATGCTGCGGATGCTGCAGAAGCACTCTTTGCCGAGCTGCTTCCATTATCACTTCACATCCGGTAAACATAGATGCCACCATTACTGCAGTTAAAACTGCTGCGACTGCTTTTTCTTTTCATGATTTTTTCCCCTCCTGTGTTGTTCCGGCGGCATTTTCCCGCCGGAAGCGCTTTTGCCTGTCCGTTGTCCGGACTCTTTATTTACATACCGCCGTTTCCCGTGCGGCAGATAAATCGTTAAAAAACTTCTTCTTTGTAAATCAACCCTTCATGGATCCGATCATAACACCCTTTACAAAGTGCTTCTGCACCAGTGGGTACATAACCAGAACTGGGATATTGCTGATGATGATCAGCGAGTATTTTCATAACGTCGATCAGCTGCTGTTTTTCCTGCAGTGCTGCTCTTGTTGCCGCAGTTGTTGCTGTCTGGGACAGCGCGGTCTGGTTCGTGATCAGGATGTTACGCAGAACCAGCTGCAACGGATACTTTTGCTTTGTCCGAAATATAAACGAGTGCTGAGAAGTATGAGTTCCAGTGACCGACACCATAGTACAGAACCAGAATTGCGATGATCGCTTTGAAAGCGGAAGTGCAATCTGGAAAAAATCTCGCCTGGGTGCAGCCGTCAATTTCAGCTGCCTCATACAGCTCTTCGAAATGTTCGACTTGAAGAAGGTTCTTGCCACGATCATGTTGTATACGCTTAAGCATCCTGAAGAATCAGTTTTCAGATCGTGTTCAGCATCTGCAGTCTCTGAATAACCAGATAGGTAGGGATCAGACCGCCGCCGAAGAACATGGTGATCAGGTAAAAAATGGTGATCGGTTTCTTTCCGGAGAAATTGCTTCTGAAAGTGCATATGATGTCGGAAGCGTTACGATCAGGTTGACCATGACACCGCAGAAGGTGATGATCAGGAGTTTAAAAATCATAACCTGGTCGTTTTAAATACTTCTGCGTAGCCCTTCAGGGTAAATCCGATCGGGTGAAGCCTCGATACGGCGCTTGGCGCACTGATGGATGAAATGATAACCCAGTACAGCGGATATGCCACAACAAACAGAACCAGCGTCAGGATAATGAAGCAGGCTGCGTCAAAACGACGTCCTCTTTGCAGCGTTTTATTTTTCTTTTTGTCACTGCGGTATTTTCTTTACTCATGTTTTTGTTTCCTCCTACCACAGGCTGTTGCCCGAAAGTTTATCAGATATCGTATTGACAATGATCAGCATAACCATGTTTACGATGGTGTTGAACAGACCGATTGCTGAAGAATACGACATATCGTTGTTGATCAGACCGACCTTATAGACGTAGGTGGAAATGATCTCGGATACACTGGCATTCAGGTTGTTCTGCAGAAGGAAGGCTTTTTCAAAGCCGACGGAAAGAATGCTTCCGCAGTTCATAATCAGAAGAATGGTCGCGGTCGGCATGATCAGCGGAAGGTCGATGTGACGGATCAGCTGTAATTTCGTCGCGCCGTCTACCTTTGCCGCCTTCATGCAGCTCCGGGCTGATGCCGGCGAGTGCTGCGAAGTAGATAACAGAGCTCCATCCTGTACTCTGCCATACGCCGGTCCACACATAAATGTGTCTCCAGTACGCTTTCTTCGCCATGAAGTTGACCGCCGGAATTCCGATTGCTTCCAGTACGTGGTTGATAACACCGACGGACGGAGACAGGAACAGAATGATCATACCGCACATAACTACGGTAGAAATGAAGTTCGGCGCGTAGGTGACGGTCTGGATCACTTTCCGGTATCTCTTATGGCGGAAGGAGTTCAGCATCAGTGCCAGGATGATCGGAATCGGGAATGATACGACCAGTCCGTACAGACTCAGGATCAACGTGTTCTTGATGGTGGATGCAAAGTATGGAGAGTTGAAGAATCTCTCAAAGTAGTACATGCCTACCCACGGGCTCTTGGTGATTCCGGCTGTCTCATTGAAGCGGCGGAACGCGATCTGTACACCGTACATCGGAATGTAGCTGAAGATGAAGGTCAGGATCACCCCGGAACACAGAAAAGCCAAAGCGAGATGTCTCTCTTAAAGGCGCGGATGGTACGGCCTTTTTTCTTTGCTTTTGTTGGTTTCTCTTTCATTTCTCTCTTTTCCTCCTTTTTAAAGGTTTCGTGTTTTCCTTGATTGCCGCATTTCCGGTCGTAAACATTTTGAACATTTTGCTTTCGCATCATCCTCGCGTGTTCCTTCTTTTTTGTGCAACTGCTACAATCAAATCTGTGATTTAAGATTTATCCAACACTGTTTTGTTGAATTTATTTTACCATTTGTTACCTTATTTGTCAACCATTAATTGAACATATATACCAGTTTGTTACTTTTACGCAATTTAAGCAGGCGTTTTTTAAGCACTTTTCCTATATTTCGACGCGTTTTTCGGTTTTTCTGTCCCTTGCGGCCGTGATCCATGTTATCTTTTTTCGTATTTTCGTCCATTTCAAAGAAACAAAAAGGGAGAAAATACGTCGTTTTGTTTCGCAACATATTTTCTCCCTTTGTTCAGTTTTGTTACTTTTTATATTATCTTCCGTCAAAGCCTTACATTTCAGCTACATTTCCGCTCCACCATTTCTCTGCTCCATCCTCGAGCATCACCTCATAGTCATGGCAGATCACTTCCGGTTTTCCCGGAATCTGGACAAAGTTCATCTCCTCTTTGGAAAGCTGGAACGAAACTTCTTTTTCTCACCCGGTGCAAGAGAAATTCTGGTAAAAGCTTTCAGCTCTTTGATTCTCGCTACCACACCGCCGGAACGTTTCCGCACATACAGACACGGAACGGAGGTTCCTGCCATGGCACCGGTGTTCTCTACGGTAAACGAAACGGCAGCACCGTTTTCTTCTTTGTTCACGGAAACATCGCTGCACGCAAACGTCGTGTAGGATTTTCCCTCACCGAACGTATGCAGCGGCTGGCTCGTCATATCGCAGTATGCCGGAACGACGGAGGTACGGTAATTGTAGCACACCGGAATCTGACCGGCGTGGCGCGGCATGGATACCGGGAGACGGCCGGACGGATTCGTGGTTCCGTAGAGCATCTCTGCAACGGCCTTGCCGCCCATCGGACCCGGATAAAACGCATACAGAAGGGCATTCGAAGCATTTTCGATATCCTCGATGCAGTATGCTCTTCCTGCGATCACAACGGTTACCATCGGCTTGCCAAGGCGGGCAAGCTCTGCAACCAGTTCTTCCTGTGCTGCCGGGATGTGAACCTTTGCGGTGTCCATTCCCTCGCCGCAGTCCATCGAACGGCTGCCGGTTCCCTTGGATGCTGCACCGTTTGCATCGAACACAGCTCCGCCGAAACGGGAAGAAGAACCGCCGACAACAGCTACGATCACATCGCTCTTTGCTGCAAGTGCCAGTGCTCTTTGCTTTCTCGTCCTCGTCAGCCTCTGAAAATTCACTTCCCATTGCATAGGAAACTTCCACGCCCTCCGGCGCTTCCTGTTTCATGCCCTGAAGGACGGTGACGCACTCGCTTTCCGGAACCGGCGGGGTGTAGTCGCCGAGCATGCAGTAACGGTCTGCTGCGTGATAGCCGATCACAGCTACTTTTTTGTACTTCTTAGCAAGCGGCAGCACACTCTCCTCGTTTTTCAGAAGAACAGCGGACTCCCGTGCCAGGGAAAGGGATACTTCCGGGATCCCGGCTTCTTCCGGGGTGAGCATGTTTTCTTCCATATAAGGATGTTCAAACAGACCCTTTTCAAATTTCAGCTTCAGAACTTTGAGAACAGACTCGTCGATCTCGCTCTCATCGAGAAGTCCCTGCTCTACGGCCTCGCCGAGACGGCTGAACGCTTCATCCCAGAGGCTCACATCCACACCGGCTTTTCTCGCTGCAACGCCTGCATGCAGAGTATCACCCTCGGTATTCTTAAGGAAATCTACAGCCAAACCATCTGCCATCACAATGCCGTCAAAGCCCATTTCACCGCGCAGAACATCGCGGAGCAGCCATGCGTTTCTGTGGCAGTACACGCCGTCGATCTCGTTGTATGCCGCCATGATGCCTTCCACGCCTGCTTCACAGCACGCTTTTGCCGATGGAAAATGGATTTCCGCAGCTCCCGCTCGCCGATTCTTGCAGCACTCGCGTTCACACCTCCGGTTGTCTCGCCCTGTGCGCAGAAGTGTTTTGCCACACTGCCGACACCGGTGGACTGCATACCGGTGACTGCCGCTTTTTGCCATGGATGCGGCAAGGCACGGGTCTTCAGAGTAGCACTCCTCACTTCTTCCCCATCTCGGGTCGCGCGCCATATCGAGCGCCGACATCAGCGCCAGATCCACATGACCGCTCTTTAACTGTTTTCCGCATGCCTTGTAGCCTTCGGAAAGAAGTTCCGGGTCGAATGTTGCGCCTGCTGCCAGGTTGACCGGAAGCAGACCGCCGCCGAGCGCCTGATGGCCGTGCGGGCACTCGGTGCTCATCATCATCGGGATGCCGAGGCGGGGAATGATCGATCACATATTTCTGTACTATATTATAGGCTTTGCGGAAAGTTCCAGCACAATGCCGGTCTTCTCATCTTTATCTGCCCACGGATCGGCACGGTACAGGCCGTACAGGACGCCAAGCCCTCCCATGCGCTCTACTTCCTCTTTAAATTCCTCTGTCAGTGTAAACTCTCACCCTGTCTCTCGTAAATCCGGAATCCGTACAGACGCTGATTTAACTGTCCTACTTTTTCCTGCAGCGTCATTTTTCCGAGCAGGTCTTTTGCGCGCTCTTCCGGGGAAAGGGCCGCATTCTGATATGCTTCCATTGTTTTTGTTTCCTCCTTGTCCTTCTCCTTATTTCAAGTGGCTTTATTGTACCGCATTCTTTTCATTTTGTCCACAGTAAGTTATCTTTCGTTCATTTTTGTTCATTTTAATGTTGAATTTTATTACTTCTGGTGTTATGATACCTTTTGTCGACACGTTTTCCGCGTGTTTTCTAAAAAAGCTTAACAGTAAATATTTGAAAGGGAGATTTTTACTATGAGTACAAACATCACAATTCCGGTTCCGGCAGTCCCGTTCGCACCGCCGGTTTACACCTGCCACCGCGCAAAAAGCCGTTCGAGTTAGACGGAAACATCAACAAACCATTCTGGGAAGATGCCCCGTATACCGACGAATTTCTCGATATCGAAGGAAGCCACATGCCGCTTCCGCGCTTTGTCACCCGTGCAAAAATGCTCTGGGATGACGAGAACCTTTACGTAGCAGCCGTGCTTGACGGCGATGAAATCTGGGGACACCAGACCGAGCGCGACTCCGTCATTTTCCTCGACAACGATTTTGAAATCTTCGTTGACCCGGATTCTGATACGTACCATTACTATGAGTTCGAAATGAACGTTCTGAACACGGTATGGGATCTGTTTCTTTCCGAGCCATACCGTGACGGCGGAAGCGGCCTCAATGGCTACGACATGCACGGTCTGCGCACCGCTGTTCATGTAGATGGCTCCATCAACGATCCATCCGCAGAAAACAAGTGCTGGAGCGTTGAGGTTGTCATTCCGTTCGCTGCTCTCTATGAGTATCAGAAAGAACGCCGCGCACCGAAAAACGGAGAATTCTACCGTATGAACTTCTCCCGTGTTCAGTGGAAAGTGGACATCAAGGACAACACTTATGTAAAACGTACCAATGAAGCCGGAAACGTTCTCCCGGAGGACAACTGGGTATGGGCTCCGACCGGTGTCATCAACATTCATTACCCGGAACTCTGGTCTTTCGTTTTTTCTCTGACGACCGCGACGACGCACCGTGTGACATCACGATTCCGGAGGACGAATACCGCAAATGGGAACTCCGCAAGCTGTATTACGCAGAAAACATTCTGTTTGAGACAACCGGTTCCTACAGCGACAGTCTTACCGTCTTACAGGAGACCCTTTGCCGCTTACGCTCCAAATGACTTCAACAAAACCGTCAAAGCTCTTGACTACACCATTGAGACCACAAGCCACTCTTACCTGATCACCTGCCCGAGTGCCGACGGAGCACATTTACTCCTTCTGTCTTCCAATGGAAAGGTTGAAAAGTTACACGTTAAGTGTATAATATGTGTTAGCACTCAAAATTTGTAACAGGATCGGTTTAAACTATGAAAAAAAGTAACGTTACAGGAAATCGCGAACTCCCTGGGCATCTCCCTGACTACGGTCTGGAAGGTGTTCAGCGGACACGAAGGCGTCTCCGATTCCCTGCGCACTGCTGTCATCGCCAAAGCCCAGGAACTCGGCTATGCCATCCCGGAGGATTTTCAGTATCCGCAGAGCGCAGAGGAGACCACGCCGGTCAACATTGCAGTTGCCGTCTGCAGACCGGAAAACCTCACTTTTCTGGATGACCATCATCCACCAAATTGCAAAAAGTATTTTCGACACACAATGTCAATCTCGTTTACACGTATCTTCCGACTTCGGCGGATAAAACGTATTTTCTCCCGCCGACTCTTACAAACGGAAATGTTCACGGCATCATCGTTCTGAATGTGTACAACGAGCGTCTTCTGCGCCTGCTCGCAGAGACACAGATTCCGGAAAGTGTTCTGGACACTTCTCTCTTGTTGCCCCGGATGAGCTGAACGGCGACCTGCTTCTCATGGAGAGCCGCACCAGTGTCCGCCGCATCACCTGCCATCTGCTCGAGCAGGGACGCACCCTTCCGGGCTTCATCGGTGATATCAGCTACGCACAGTCCAACCGCGAACGATATGAAGGTTTCTGCCAGGCTCTGGCGGATGCCGGTAAAAGGTGGATTCTTCTCTCTGCCTGACGACACCGCTCGGCATCGATACGTACCATGAAGAAATCGATACCTTCCTTTCTTCCCTGTCCCGCATGCCGGACGCTTTCGTCTGCGCCAGCGACTACGTTGCCTGCATTCTGATGCAGCTTCTCGAAAAACGGGCTTACGCGTACCGGAGGACGTTGCAGTATCCGGCTTCGACAACAATACAGAGGATCTTCTGGCAGAACATCTGACGACCGTTCAGGTCTTCAACGAAGAACTCGGCGCACGTCTGGCACTCCAGATTCTGTACCGGATCAAATATCCGAACACGCCGCATGAAATTACGTATCTCGGCACCAACGTGCTGTACCGCGATTCCACCGGTGACTGATTTTATTTTTCATCTGTTTAAAGACACCGTCTTCCCTTCCGGGACACGGTGTCTTTTTTCTGTTGCTCGGTATATCAACAATTGGTCCAGTGGACCAATTGTGATTTCTATATTTTATTTCTGTTTTCTTACTTCGCGGTGCGGATGCGGATCGTACGGATCTCATACGGCTTGATCGTAAGCTCAATCTCGTTCTCCTTCACACCAAGCGCGCCCTCGATCGGGTTCTCGAGAAGGTCGGTCTCCTCAGCGGATGCAATTGCCTCTGCGCAGTGCAGGGTCACTTTCGTTCTTGCATTCTCCACCTCGTACAGACGAACGATTACGCCGTCGCCGTCCTCTGCCTTCTTCACAGTCTCAAGCACTACGTCGCGTTTGTCTACAGACAGGAATTCCATGCGGTCTTTCTCTGCTGCACCTGCAACTGCTTTTGCCGGTACGTTCAGGTTCAGAGCTTCCTGCTCGGTGCCTGCCTCACGCCATGTTCCTGCGTGCGGATACAGAGAGTAAGTAAAGAAATGCTCTTCCTGGTCTGCGGTCAGGTTCGGCTCAGTTCCGGATTTGATCAGAGTCTGCGTCATCACACGGTTCTTCATGGAATAGCCGTACTTGCAGTCGTTCATCAGGCTGACGCCGTAGCTTCCCCTCTGAGATATCAGCCCATTTGTGGCCGCATACTTCGAATCTTGCCTGATCCCAGCTTGTGTTGGTGTGCAGCTTTCTTGTCACATTACCGAACTGGATATCGAAAGTTGCCTCGTCGCTGTGAACGTCTACCGGGAAGTGAACTTTCAGTACATGCTCGGCGAACTTCCAGTCAACGTAGGTTTCGAAGTCGATTCTGCGGTCTTTTGCATAGAAATGGATCTGCTGGCGGATGACGGTGTCCATCACTTCGCGCTCAATTTCCAGTGTTGCGCGGACCGGACCGTTTTCTGTCCACTCCATGCGGCGTACACCCTCCACCTTCCAGGATTTCTCGGTATGGAAGATATCCAGGTTCCATGCGCTGTACTGCAGAGGTTTGTCCTCATAGATACGCAGCTCGTTGCCGGTTGTTCCGCTCTGAAGCACTTCGCGGTCATTCTCTTTATCAAACAAGGAAGTGAATTCACCGTTTGCATCGATGACGATCGTTGTAGAACGGAGTCTCAAGGGGTATAGCCCTCTCCAGCTTCTGTTACAGCAAATGGCGTTTCCGCAGCTGGCTCCGCTCGTCGGGCGCAGAACCTGATATCCTTTGGACGGCAGGTTTTCTGCATAGACAATGGCTCCGTCTTTCGTCTGCTGTACCGGATATACGGTGGTTCCGTCGGTCATGGCTTGCCGCGGTCTCACCGAGTACAACAACGTCGTTTCTTCTGTGGCCGAGAGTGTTCCATACGGTCACGCTCTCGTCTTTTGTTCCGCAGAGTGCTTCCATGCGCTCGCCGATCAGTTTTGCTGATGTCTCCGCAATCTCTGCATATTCTTTCTTTCTGTCTGCTCATATACCTCATGGATCGAGGAGCCCGGCAGAATATCGTGGAACTGGTTGGTCAGGATCATCTCCCACATGCGGTTCAGTTCTTCGGTCGGGTATGCTTTTCCGGCGTTTTCGGCCAGAACGGACAGAAGCTCTAATTCCATCATCGCGTACTCGCTCTTACGGTTGCCGCGTTTGTTGCGTGCCATCGAGGTGTATGTTCCGCGGTGGAACTCAAAATACAGTTCGCCGATCCAGGTTGGGAGGCGTTTGCTGTCTTTACCTTCACGCTCATGCAGCTCGTCGAAATACGTTCTCGCAAATGCCTGGCGTACTTTCGGCACACCTTTGATGCCTTTTTCCATACGTTGGATGTCTCCAGCATTCTTCTGGTCGGGCCGCCGCCGCCGTCTCCGTAGCCGTAGCTGATCAGGATATCGTTGTTGATGTCCTTGTTCTGGTAGCGGTCCCATCCGCCCATGATGGCATCCGGGTGCAGCATTCCGTTGTATGTGGTAAAGAAGCTCGTCTCCGGCTGTCCGACGCCGAGCGTTGTGATCATATGAGTGAATCCGGCTTCACTTCCGTCGATGCCTTCCCCAGTTCATCGTATCGTACGGCACTTTGTTGAACTCGTTCCATGCCAGTTTGGTCGTCATGAAGTAGTCAATGCCCGCATTTTTTCAGAATCTGCGGCATCGCTGCGCTGTATCCGAAGACATCCGGCAGCCACAGGATCTTGTTGTCCACGCCAAACTCTTCTTTGAAAAAGCGTTTTCCGAACAGGAACTGGCGCACGAGGGACTCTCCTGAGGTCAGGTTGCAGTCTGCTTCAACCCACATGCCGCCTTCCGGCTCCCAGCGTCCTTCTTTGACTCGGTCTTGGCGGATTTTCTCTGGTACACTTCAGGGTGGCTTTTTCTTTGACAAAGCTGTAGAGCTTCGGCTGGCTCGACATGAAGTGATAGTTCGGATACTCCTCCATCAGTTTTAATACCGTTGCAAAGCTTCGGCAGGATTTCTGGCGAACCTGGTCAATCGTCCACAGCCATGCCACATCAATGGGTGTGGCCGATGCACGTTGCCACAACTTCGTCCCAGCCGCCCATATTTTTTCATAGATCTCTTCCTGATGCATTTTTCTGCCTCTTCGATGGAAGCGTAGAACTCTTTACTGTACGGCTTGCGCAGGTCCAGCAGATTGATCGTGTTGGTCAGTGCGGTTTCGAGATCCAGACGCGTTTTATTATCCTCGTCCATACGGTTCAGGCCCTGCATCGGAACGATAAGGTCGTAATAGATCTTCCTCGATTTTCGCATCATGCTCCTCAAGGTCTGCCAGCAGACGGAACTCGCTGTGCAGCGTTCCGGTGTAGGACTGCAGGTCAAGCTGGATTTTTTCACCGGCCTTTGCGTTTTCTCTTACAAGTACTTCGCGGTGGTTGATATCCATACCCTGGATCACTTCGCCGTTTGCAAACAGCAGGAACTGCGGGTTTCTTCCGTCATCCCAGTCGTCAGTCCTGCATGGACTCTCATCCAGAGATTTTTCCATCGAAGCTCTCCGGAATGGTGATGGTGGTGCGGAACCAGTAATGTTTGTCCGGTCCGTACCAGCGGTCATTGACCGTATCAAACGATGTCCACGGCTCTTTTGATGCATCGGCCTCTGCCGGTGTGATATAGCATCCGTTTTTCACCTGCATATCGGTGATTTTGATTTTCTGTGAAATCGAAAGTCTTGCCAGTTCCTGGCAGATCACGTTCACACGCTCTTTTACAAATTTCATAGTGCCTCCTTATGCTTTCCATGGGGTCATTTTTAAAAAAAAGTCCGCACTGGGACCTGCAGGCGCTTTTCACCCGTAAGCCCGGCGGACTTGTCGCTTTTTTTTAAGTTATCTTATAAATCAAAGGCTATTCTCTTTCACATAGTTCAGCAGCTCATCTACGGTTGTGAATGCCATACCGGTTACAGTATCTGCGCATCCGTAGTAGATAGTGATTCTTCCGGTTGCTGCATCGCTTAAGGTTGCGCACGGGAATACTACGTTCGGAACATCACCCATGCACTCGTACTGGGTGATCGGAGCCATAATATAGTCTTTCGTTCTGTATTTTACTTTCCACGGCTCGTCGATATCAAGCAGTGCGCATCCCATACGATATACGTATCCGTTGCAGGTTGTGATAACGCCGTGGTAGATCAGCAGCCATCCCTCATCTGTTTCGATCGGAACCGGGCCGGCACCGATCTTGGTGCACTGCCATGCAGACTCATCGCCGCGGACCGGGCTCATCATGTGACGGTGTCTTCCCCAGAATTCCATATCTTTACTCTGGCTGACAAAGATATCGCCGAACGGTGTATGGCCGTTGTCGCTTGGACGGCTCATCATCATGTAGTAGCCGTTGATCTTTCTCGGGAACAGCACGCCGTTACGGTTGAATGGAAGGAATGCGTTCTCAAGCTGAACGAATTTCTTGAAGTCATAGGTGTAAGCAACACCGATGGTCGGGCCGTGATAGCCGTTGCACCAGGTTACATAGTATTTGTCGTCGATTTTGCAGACACGCGGATCATAACGATACTCTCTGGTCAGAATCTCCTCGTCAGCGCCCTCAAATTTGATCGGTTCATCCTCGATCTCCCAGTGGATACCGTCTTTACTTCTTCCAACGAAGATGTCCATGCTGATGGAACGGCTGTCGCAGCGGAATACACCTACGTATCCGTCCTCGAACGGTACGACTGCGCTGTTGAAGATACTGTTGAACGTTTCTGCTCGTAACGGCCGATGATCGGGTTCTGATCATAGCGCCATACCGGCATGTGCTCTCCTGCTGGTTTTTCCTGCCAAGGCATATCCGGCAGATTGTTTCCGATGATTTTACTCATGATTGTTTCCCTCTGTGAAAATTATTTTTTCTTTTCTCTTGTCACGCCATACGGACATTTTTGATCTTTCGATCCGATACTTCTATCTTCGTCCATTTCTGCGCAAAAGTCAAGTGTTTTTGTTCACTTTATGTAAATTTTCGTTTTTCTTTGTTACTTTTTATCGTTCATTTATTCTTTTTTCTGTTCATTTTGTTTACAAACAGATTTTTTATTTTTCGTACGGTTTTCTTCCCCGCAGAATATCGTCGGCATACCAGAATACAATCTCTGAAATGTGGTGCAGATCGCCTTCTTTGCTGATGCTTCTCCAGGACGCTTTATACTTCATAAACCAGGTTTCCAGCCGTCCCGCAAGTGCCGCGCAGGCTGTCTCATCCTTTTTCCTTTTCCAAGCTCAATGTCACACAGTCTCGCACCCGTCTCATTCCAGATGTCAATCGCTTCCATCGTGAGTTCCAGCACCGGAACCATTGGACGGCAGGATTCTTCCAGAGCACCGGCTGTCTTTTTTCAGTTCTTTTTTCAGAGCCGCAATTGTTTCCTTTGCAGCTGCACGCTTCGCCTCATCCTGGATTCTCGCGTCAAACAGCGCATTCCGGTTGTTCGGATGCCCGAGCACTTTTTTCCTCGTAAACGACGTTGGCATCCCACCAGTCAAAGATGGAGCATTCTGCCGTTTTTTGCCATATAGGAAACGAATTTTCCGCTCCGGTCGCCGTAGGCCAGACGGGAAATCTGTTCATTCAGCTCCTCAAAGCTGTCGGTATCGTCTCCCCAGGAGAAGACGGCTCCATAGATCATGCCAGGAAGGGAAAAGTCCGGCTGATTGATGTGGCCGCAGTCACCCCAGTCTGTGTTCAGAACACCTTCCGCATGGTATTTTCTCGCATAGCCGCACATCCGTGCGATATTTTTTGTAGCTGTTCTCCACCAGGTTCATCCACTGGTTCCAGCCGCCGACCCCAGGACAGAGATACTGTCTTGCACCAGCTTCCGCCATCACTTTTGCCTCATGCTCTCTCTGCTCGGCTGCATAGCCCCAGGTCAGGCAGACGGTTTCCTCTGGCAGCTCTTTGATCAGCTCCGGCTGTGCGCAGATGATATCGCCCCAGAACATCGGCTTTTTGCCTTTGCCACGAGAAACTCGCAGAGCTCTTTTACATAGTCGATATACAGGCGGTGAACGCCTTTCTCGTCTGCCAGCGGTTTCGATTTTCCTTTTCCAAGGTCGAACGTTTCGTCCGCGCAGATGTTGAATTTATCCGTGGCAAAAAGCGCCATGTACTCCTCGATCATGGCCTTGATCAGCTCGATCGCTCTGCCGCCGGAGACATCCACCGTGTGATGCTGCATCCGGTCCCAGAAGGAAAACGGCTCTTTTCCAGCTGTCTGGGAATTCACAGAGGTCGCCATAGCTCTTTGTGGAGAGCAGCATGTACAGATGGCCGAACGTTGCGATCGACGGCACCAATTCGATATGAACTTTGCGCAGTACGCATCCAGCTCGCGGATTTCCTCTGCCGTAAGCGGCGTCTCATCGCGCCACATCTCGGAAAGTCCGGAGAACAGATACGTGTGCTCCACATAGAGCTGCAGCTGGTTCAGCTTGTAGTACGCCATGCGGTCTGCCACCTGTTTTAAATAGGAAAGTGTCAGCACACGGCCTCTCGTCTCATCGAGATAATAGCCGCGCACCGGCAGATCCGGCTCATCCTCGATCCGCACGGCAGGAAGCAGTGCACCGTATTCGTGCATCATCTGGCACAGCGTCTGCACACCGTAGAGCACGCCGGCTCCGTCTCCGCCCTGGATGCGGATTTCCTCCTCTGTCACCTGCAGCACATACTGCTGGCTTTTCCTTGTCTCATCCAGTTCCAGCACAATCGCGCCGGTCTCTTTTCTTCCCGGAACGCCGTATCCGATATCGTACTGCATTCCGGTTTCCTTTTTGATTCCCTTCTGCAGCACTTTCGCATACGTATCCCCATTTCCCAGCAGTCTGCCATCCAGTACAATTCTGCCGTCATAGCAGAGTGCATGTTCCCCCGTCAGGAGTTTTACCTCTTTTGGTTTTGGTAAAAATTTCATTTTCCTTCTCCTCTTGTTTTTGTTTTCTTTTGTAACCATAGAACTTTCACTGAACGTTAAGTAACATTTTGAAACCACTTTTCTCTTCTCCCCCCATCCTACCATATTTTTTTCCACATATTCCACAATAATTTGTAATTTTCTTCAACTTTTTTCAAAAGTTTCTTCCTGTTCTGCTCTTTTATATGTAAAGTAACTTTTGTTTCCCATTTCCATTCCGGAACAAAATCTGTTTTTCGGATGAATGCGATTCATCGGCTTTTACACCGCTGCTGGCTGCCGCCCACGTCAATCAGCCGGATCAGGTGCAGGAATACCTGAACAAGATTTCCACCTCCGGCCAGCACCTTTTTCCGCCTGAACCAGATTCTGCTGAATCTGCTGAGCAATGCCACGAAATTCACACAGAACGGCAGCACCATCATTGTCCGTATTATTCAGAAACCGTACTATAAAAAGGGTATGCGCTCTACGAATTCCACGTCCGCGACAACGGCATCGGCATAAGCCGGGAATTCCAGGAGCACCTCTTTGAATCGTTTACACGCGAGGAGACTTCTACGGTCAGCGGCATTCAGGGTAGGGACTTGGCATGGCGATCAACGTCAGCCATATGGTACAGGAAATCGCGATGGAGCCCTTTCGAACGCCGGATTTTCCGTCAGCCTTGCAGACGACGGCGATGTTGCCGTTGAGACGCTCCGCACCGCAGCGCCGGATCAGTTCGATCTGGTGCTGATGGATATTCAGATGCCGAAACTCGACGGATAGGCTCTGCAACGCGCCAGATCCGCACGCCGGACGGCGCCATTGCCAAAGTGCTTGGCTGATTCCCCTTTCTTATCTGCCGGAACCGTGAATTTTCTCTTACTCGAAAAAGAGGAGAAAAAGTTCACGGTTCCGGCAGATTTTTCTTGCATTCTTTCGGGGAAGTGTGCTAGAGTGAAGATATCATATTTTATAAGAGGTGCTTATTTTGGATATTAATTACGAGTTATATAAGGTTTTCTATTACGTTGCCACCACACTCAGTTTTTCCGAGGCCTCCAAGCTGCTTTTTATCTCGCAGTCGGCGGTCAGCCAGTCGATCAAGGTACTGGAGAAAAAGCTTGGAATCACGCTCTTTATCCGCAGTACAAAGCGCGTGCAGTTAACGCCGGGAGGGAGAAACGCTGCTGCGCCACGTAGAGCCTGCGATCAACCTGATTGCGCGCGGTGAAGCACAGATTATGGAAGCGGGAACGCTTGGCGGCGGCCAGCTCCGCATCGGCGCGAGCGACACAATCTGCCGCTATTTCCTTGTTCCGTACCTGAACCGTTTCCACCGCTCCTTTCCGAATGTCCACATCAAGGTGACAAACCAGACTTCGACCCAGTGTGTCGATCTGCTGGAATCCGGCCAGGTGGATTTCATCGTGACCAATTATCCAAACTCGCATCTTTCCAGCCGTCTTCACACGATTCCGATTCATTCGTTCCACGATATCTTCATCGCGAACGGCGAATATTACCCGGAACTGGAAAACAGGCCGGTTCACTTAAAAAGCTGCTGCAGTACCCGATTCTGATGCTCGACCGCAAGAGTACGACGAGTGAGTTCCTGCACAGCCAGTTTCAGCGGTTCCAGCTCGACCTCGTGCCGGAAATTGAGCTTGGCAGCAACGATCTTCTGATCGACCTGGCGAGTATCGGCCTTGGCATCGCGTTTGTGCCGGACTACTGCCTTGTAAAGAGACGGCGGCCTTCCAGCTCGACCTCGTGGAGGAGCTTCCGCCGCGCCAGCTTGTCGTTGCCCACAGCTCCCATCTGCCGATCCCGCAGGCGGCAAAAGAGTTCATGAGCATGCTGGAAAAAGGCGCCGAATAACTTTTTCCGATCTATACGTCAAAAGAGGCAGGATCCTCAAGAAATTTTTCTGGATCCCTGCCTCTTTTTCTGTTTTTATGATCCGTTCTGGATTTACTGCTCGCTGCCGTCTTTCTGCACCGGTTCGGATGCTTTCCGCTTTTTCCGGGCTTTCTGCATCCGCTGCTGCCTTTCCGGCTTCTGCTTTCAGATACTCTTTGAGCTCTTCCGGGCTGGAGATCTGAATGTTGCGGTTTACTTTTGCATCGTATGTATCGGCTCTCATGATTTCGGAGAGATCGACACCGGTCGCCTCTTTCATCGACTCAAACAGCTTTGCCATCACCACCGGCACATTGCCCGCTACGGAGCCGATGCCGTTGTCCTCGCTTCCGCCGCCGATGATCGTAATCTTGTCGATCTGGCTGAGCGGCTCTGCGATCTTTCCGGCGATCTCCGGCAGAACCTTGATCATCATCTCTGCCATTGCGGCTTTGTTGTAGCGCTGGTAAGCCTCGGCTTTCTTCTCCATACCTTCGGCCTCTGCAAGTGCCTGGGCGCGGATAGATGCGGCTTCCGCCTCACCTTTTGCCTTGATACCGAGTGCTTCCTGCTCCATCGCATAGCGCTGGGCTTCTGCCTGGGCTTTCTTTGCCTCCGCCTCGCGGATTTTTCGAACTGGTCTGCCTCTGCGTCTTTCTGACGGCGGTACAAATCTGCCTCTGCCTGCTGCTGTTTTGCGTAACGCTCGGCCTCGGCTTTCTTCTTGACTTCTGCCTCGAGGATTTCTCGGTTACTTCTACTTCTCTGGCACGGAGCTCAACCTCACGCTCCTGACGGGCGATGTTCGCATTCGCGGAAGTGATTTCCAGCTCTTTTCTCTGCTGCTCTTCCTGAATCTTGTACGCTGCATCTGCCTCTGCCTTTTTGATATCGGACTCTTTTTTCAGCTCTGCCGACTTGATTGCCAGATCGTTGTTTTCTTTGCGATCTCAGTCTCGGCAAGAACGCGCTCATCGTTCGCCTCTTTATTTGCACGCGCCTGGGCAATTTTGATTTCTTTCTCGGAATTGGCACGGGCGATCGCCCGGATTTCTTGATTTTTACGATATTGTCGATACCGAGGTTTTCAATGACCTGATTGGAATCGACGAAATTCTGTACGTTGAAGCTGATGATGTCAAGTCCCATCGCAGCCAGGTCCGGTTCTGCATTTTCTTTGACCAGCTCCGCAAACTTCTGACGGTCGGAAACCATCTCTTCCAGACGCATCTTTCCAACGATCTCACGCATGTTTCCTTCAAGGACTTCTCTTGCAACCTTGGCAATATATTCGCTGTCGCGGTTCAGGAAGTTCTGGGATGCTTTCTGGAGCTTCTGCGGTTCGTCCCCGACTTTGATGTTGACGGCTGCATCCACCTGAATATTGATGTAGTCAGCGGTCGGCACGGCATCGCTCGTCTTCACATCGATCGCTACCAGCTTCAGACTCAGCTTGTCCAGCCGCTCAAAGAATGGGAGCTTGATGCCGGCTTTACCGATCAGGATCCGCTGGCCTTTTTGGAAACCGGAAATAATAAATGCGGTATCCGGCGGCGCCTTCACATAACCGCTCGCCAGAATGGCAAGAATGATCACCACAACGGCGATCACGGCAATCATGGTTGCATGTTCGAATACAAATTCCATCTTGTTTCCTCCCTTTTTTCTGCGGATGCTTTTTCGCTCCGCGTTCTGCTTTTGTGTCTGTGTTATTTTCACTATAGCATTTTTTGCGGGATAGATATAACTGCATTATTATTACGATTTTGTAAGATTTCTGTTCGGGCAAAAACAATCCGCTGGAGCAGATTCTGATATACCTTGCAATAAAAAAACGAAGGAGCTTCTTTTTACAGAAACTTCTTCGCCTTTCCTTTTCACTGATCCTGCTCTTATGCTCTTTCGACAATCTTCTCCAGCGCTTTTGTGATCGCTGCTTTCAGCTCCGTCTGATCTGCCGGTGTCTTGACAGCCAGCTGACGGATCAGTGCTGTTACGTGATCGTCTCCAACCTCACCAAGGCTCGTAACGGCCGCGATTTTTACGTCCATCGTCTACTTCAGAAGAGAAGTCAGAATATTAACAGAACCATCATTTCTCGAAGCTGCACAGGCTTTTTGCAAGCGCTACCTGCGTTGTCTTGTCGAATCCAGATACTGTTTTCTTAATTTGTCCCATTTTCCTTTTCCACCATTTTTTCAGCTTGTCTTCCGATGCCTCTTTTTAAACCAAACATTGTAAATCCTTCTTTCTTTTTTGCTCTTATTTTGGTGGATGCAGCAACTGCCGCGGCGAATCAAAAGGTTCGTAGTGTTTTTGCTGTCGTCCCTGTCATGTCCGTCACATTGTAACCATGCTCTCGTCCATAACAGAGATTATACTCCTTTTCTTCTGGTTTTGAACAGAAATACTATAAAGTTTTTTATAAAAATCGTTACTTTTTCACAAATTTTTTTCTTGTTGTTCTGCTTTTTTATTTCAGATATCCCGTATATTCCGCCGTATGCAGCAGTTTATTGGCGTTTTCCACGCGCTCTTTGGTCGGCGGGTTGATTCCTTCGAGTTTGTATGGAATTCCTAAGGTTTCCCATTTGAATACGCCGAGGGTGTGGTATGGGGAGAACCTCTACGCGCTGTACGTTGTGCAGGCTGTGTAAAAACTCATCGAGGCGAATCAGGTATTCGTCGTAGTCGCTGCGTTCCGGGACGAGGACGTGGCGGATCCAGACTGGTTTGCCGATCTCGTCAAGGTAGCGCGCCAGGTCGAGGATGTTCTCGTTGGTGCAGCCGGTCAGTCTCTGTGCGCCTTGTCGTCAATCAGCTTGATATCGAGCAGCAGCAGGTCGGTATATTTCATCAGCTCATTAAATTTGCTGAAATACGGCTCCTCTCTTGTGAACGGATTTCCACTGGTATCCAGCGTTGTGTGAACGCCGTTCTTTTTTGCCTTGCGGAACAGCTCGATCAGGGAAGTCGATCTGCAGCAGCGGTTCTCCGCCGCTCACGGTAATGCCGCCTTTCTCTCCCAGTAGTTTTTAGCGGGCGCTTTTTCAGCACCTCGTCTGCGGTCTGCCAGTCGGCATCTTTTTGTTGTCAGGTGTCCGGGTTGTGGCAGAACGGGCAGCGCATGTTGCAGCCCTTCACAAAAATCACGTAGCGTACGCCGGGGTCCGTCGACGGAACCTCTCTCGATCGAATGGATCGCGCCCTTTACCGGGCCATTGTTGTTCTGATTCATTTCACTCATGTTTTCCTCTTCTTTCCAACTAACCATCTTTGCATTTATCTGTATTTTCGGTATTTTTCCATTTCCTGGATGCCCGGAAAATTCCTGCCATTTTTCAGGGTTCTGCTTGATTATACGGAAATCCGCGGTTCTTTTCAAGGCATTTCCATGTAAAATCGAACACATGGCAGGATAAAAATTTGGTTTGCTATATTGTATTATGATATAGTCTGTGTTATGATCTACTCAACAAGGAGGTGTTCATATGAATCCACAACTCAAAAAGGGCGTCCTCGAGCTCTGTGTCCTCTCCCAGCTGACAAAAGAGGACAAATACGGCTATGAGCTGACAGACGCCATTTCCCGCGAAATGTCCATCGCCGCAGGAACGCTCTATATGATTTTAAAACGACTCAAGGAAGCCGGTTACGTGGAAACGTATCTGCAGGAATCCGCATCCGGCCCTGCCCGGAAATATTACCATCTGACTGAAGCAGGAACAGCTTATCAGCAGGAGAAAAAACAGGAATGGCTGGATTTCACCCAGCAGATCAACCGACTGATTTCAGATGAAACGATCTGACGATAGAAAGGAAAATCATGATGAATACAACGTATGAAACTTATATGAATGCATTGAAACAGGGCCTTGCATCCTTTGATTCTGCCGCCGCAGAGGAAATTTTAAACGATTTCGAATCCCATTTCGCCGACGCCCGCAGCCAGGGTCTCTCCGATGAGGAAATCTGTGCGGAACTCGGTAATGTCGACGATGTCCTCGAATTTTTCCGTCAGGAATATGCCACAACGAAGCAGCCTGTTGCAAACGTGCTGCCACAGGAGAAAACCCACTCCAATTCTGAAGAAACACATCTGAACTACCCGTACGCCCCTTCCACCGCCATCACCGCTATGGAAATCTCCTGCGGAATGCTTCTGCCGACTTTGCTCCGGGCACTTCCGCTTCGGTTGAGTTCGACTTTTCCGGCGACTTCGATCCGGACCGCTTCGAGGCAGGCATTGAGGGCAATACGTTCTGTCTGCGAGAGAAAAACTCATCCCTTCCGTATTCTGGAAACATCTTTTCTGCAATAATCACCAGAAAGAGGTGTTCTCCTTCCAGGTGCCGTCCACCGTACAGAAGCTGACGCTCCGCTCTTTGAACGGCGCGACCGGGCTTGATACCCTCTCCCTTACTACGCTCGAAATTTCCGCCACAAACGGCAAAATCACCGGTGATTCCCTTTCCGCATCCAGCTGCCGCATACAGGCTGCGAACGGAAAGATCGTCCTGACCCGTCTGCGCACAGACAGCCTCGATGTTTCCGCCACAAACGGCAAACTTGAAATCACCGGCGACTGCTCCCGCGCATCCTTAAACAGTGTCAACGGCAAAGTCCTCTTCGAGGGAACCTGTTCCGAGTACCTGACATCAAAATCCGTCAACGGTTCCGTGAAACTCCATCTCTCGCACGACCTTGCCGATGCGTCCATTCATGCATCCACGACAACCGGAAAAATCCGCCTCGTCTCCAATGGAAGAACGGAATCCTACACAAAAACATTCACCCGCTCCGGTATTTCTGCATTCACCATTCAGGCAAGTACCGTCAACGGAAATGTCCTGCTCTCTGACTTGCCGGCAGAAAAACTGACAAAAAAAAGAATGGACTGGATAAAATGTTTTTCTTTAGTCGACTGATATGTAAGAAGAACACTGACTACAAAATCAGTGTCCTTCTTTCTTCCTTTACATATATTTCATAATAGTCGGCAATAATACATTCATATCTATTGGTTTTGCAACATGATCATTCATGCCACTTGCCAAAGCCATCTTCTTATCTTCTTCAAACGCATTTGCTGTCATTGCAACAATTGGAATCTGCGATTTGTTACCGTCTTTCAGTTCTCGAATTCTCCTGGATGCTTCATATCCGTTCATAATCGGCATCTGAATATCCATCAGAATCAGACTGTAGTAATTTTGCTTTTGCTTTGTTAAACATATCAATACATGCAACGCCGTTCTCCGCTCTTTCTATCATGATTCCCTCTTCCGTCAAAAGTTCCGTTGCAATTTCTGCGTTCAAGTCATTATCTTCTACCAGAAGAACCCTTTTTCCTTCCAGTTTTTGATATTCAACTGACCGTCTGCATGTTTCAGATTCCTTTCTTCCGCATTTGCTATTTTTAATGGAAGCGTGATTGTAAAAAGTAGAACCTGCTCCCGGTTTGCTCTGAACTGTGATCTTGCCATCCATTAAATCCACCAGTTTCTTCACGATTCCCATGCCAAGTCCGCTACCTTCTATTCCGCTGTCTGACGAAGATCGTTCCTGTGAAAATGATTCAAAAATATGTTTTTGGAATTCTTCTGACATTCCGATTCCGTTGTCTGCTATGATAGCTCTAATACACTCCAACCTTCTTTTTCGCCGGGATATTGGTTCAATGTACAGCTTATGTTACCGCCTTCACCCGTGTATTTCACAGCATTACTCAAAATGTTAATCGTAATTTCAGATGATCTTGCATCATCCATATGCAGGTATGGATATCGAATGTTCTTATTGACTTTCAGTGTTTGATGTTTTTCTTCTATCGGTTTTCTAAACATATCAATACATAAATCAAAGTTTTTAGAAACATCTGTTATTGTTTCATCCAGCGTTGCTTGGTTGTTTTCGATTCGTGCTAATTCAAGAATGTTATCAATCAAATGCAGCATTTTCTTTCCGCACAATAATATTTTTCCAAAGTAATCCTCTAATATAGTTGGCTCCTTTAAATGTTTCTCTCCCAATTCTGCATATCCAATGATTGCATTCATAGGGGTACGAATATCATGAGACATATTAAATAGAAATGTTGATTTTGCTTTATTAGCTGAATCGGCCAGTCTTGCAGCTTCCTGCAACAGTTTTTGCTGTTTCTGCTCATTTTCTTTTTTGCTTCTTATATACAGAATATCCACAGGTACATAATATTACCAAAATACACGCTGTAATGCATCCCAGTACAATACTTAACTTATTCGTCTTCTCAACCATTCCATACGCTTTCTGCATATCCATTTCTATGCAGAAAGCACCTATCACTTCATTAGATTCATCTTCCGCTGTCACAGGATAACAGGCTGTAAAATAGGTCCCCATGTTGTATCAACAATATCCTGAGAATATACTATTTTTCCAGAAAGTGCTTTTTCTATATAAGGAACCATCTCCTTTTCAATCGGATCTCCTGGATGTCTGACGTCACCAGCCGATGGATCCAGTCCGTCTACAACGTAAATCAATCTACCGTCTTCATTTCTGGTTGCTGTGTAAATATATCTCGTAGAATTCAGCGTGATTTCATTCATATGTCGACAACAAACATTCTCATCATACTTTTTATTTCATTAAAATCTTTTCGTCCCCTCAAACAAGGCATCTGGTGTCCGTTGCAAACAGTATGCAATAACAGCCAAAATCACCATTGCCAGAAGGACAACATATTCAAACATATTTACAATTACCTGAAAGCATTAAATCTCGGATTATTTTTATCCGATGTGTATCTGAACCACTTATTGACCATCATCCTGTCTGTTTTTCTCCGGGGATACCGGGGAAAAAACAGTTGATTGAAGTCAGCCATTGCCACAGGACAACGACCGCTTATTTCCTGAATCACGGAAAATGGAAGGACGATGCATTGCAGGATGTTTAAAAAGCAGCATCCTCCAAGCCATTTATAGGGAAGCACAGCGTTCCGGACAACCGATTTACTGTATTGTGGATGATACGATTGCTTCCCATACAAAGCTTTCGTCACAGGCTTTGCATCCAATCGAAGCTGCGTATTTTCATCAATCTCATTTAAAAGGCTGTCAGGATTATGGGCATCAGGTTGTCTCCGTTATGCTTTCCTGCAACGGGATTACCCTGAATTATGCAGTCATCCTGTACGATAAATCAAGATCAAAGATCCAGATTGTACAGGAGATCGCGGAAGAACTTCCCGCTGCGCCGGTCATTTCCTACTTTCTTTGTGACAGCTGGTATACTACTGCAAAAGTGATGGACCGTTTTATTCGGAAAGGATTCTATACGGTTGGGGCATTAAAGACCAACCGAATCCTTTATCCATGCGGGATCCGTCAAAAAGCCAGTGCATTTGCCCTTCATTTGCGGAAAACAGACCCGGATGTCAGCCTCGTGACCGTTGGCAGTCGTGAATTCTATGTATACCGCTATGAAGGGGAGTTGAATGGCATTCCAAATGCAGCGGTGATCCTCAGCTATCCGAAGGATGGATTTGGGAATCCCAAAGCATTGCGTGTATTTCTCTCTACAAATGCAGAGTTATCCACGCAGGAGATCCTGGACACCTATACGAAACGGTGGCCGATTGAATTATTTTTCCGGCAGAGCAAAAAGTAAACTTGCGCTGGATAGTTATCAAATCCGATCCCGTCAGGGAATCCAAAGGTATTGGCTGATCATGTCGTTTACATTTATAGTTATATAGTTATTGCACATTCGAAGAGGGATACGCATCCTTGAAGCAGCAGCTAAAGCAGGAACAGTTTGCAAACCTGTACCGCCTCATAAAAAGCAGCGCCTCATTCGAAGAAGCTTTTAAGTTTGTGGGATAAGTTTGTGCAAAATTCGATTGCTGCGGCTGTCTCATAATCATTCATGACAGGCATTTTGCTTTCTCAACTCTTCGCTTATGGTCTGCTTAATTTTTTCATCATCCAACGGCTTTGCAAGATGTGCGTTCATTCCTGCTTCCATACACCTTTCGGCATCTTCCCTGAATGCATTTGCAGTCATAGCAATGATAGGGATTGTTTTTGCATCTTGCCGATCCAGATCTCTTATTGTTCTTGCAGCAGTAAGACCATCCATCACCGGCATCATAACATCCATTAAAATAACATCGTATGTTCCCGGTTCGGAAGCTTCAAAATGCTGAACAGCTTCTAACCCATTGTTCACTGTTTCTCCATTTTCCGTCAGCATAAATTCTGCTATTTCCACATTCAGCTCATTATCTTCAACCAGCAATACCCGGATATCTGATATATCTGCATCAAAATCTTCTTTTTCTTCCGGCCGTGCATTCGTATCAATTTTAAATGGAAGTATTACAGTAAAACAACTTCCTTCACCAAGCTTGCTTTCAACGGTTATGGTTCCGCCCATCTTTTCTACAAGTTGTTTCACAATAGGCATTCCCAGACCTGTCCCATTATAATCAGAACGTGGGGAATTATCTGCCTGTACAAATGGAGTAAACAATTCATTTTTTATAAATTCTTCTGACATTCCAATTCCATTATCTCTTATTTTAAATTCACATGTCATGTGATCTTCTGATCTTTCAATCGTTCTCATACTCATGTAAATAGAACCATTCACCTTATTGTACTTCATACTGTTTGTAAACAGATTCATCAATACTTTTTTCAGATGAACTGCATTGCTCCAAACATATATACCACTGTAATCATCATGTTCTCCTATAACATGAAGTCCTTTTTCTTCTGCCTGAAAGATAGCGACTCCGTGATTTCTTTGACATACCTGATCCAGATTGATGGATTCATCACCAAAAACCACGGTATCCGATTCTAACTTTGCCATATCCAAAACATCATTTACCAATGATAATAGCAGTTTCGAAGACTCATTTATTTTATTCAGGCAATCTTTTGCCCGCTCACCATCATTTCCGCTTTTTTCAAGAATTGTAAGCATGCCCATAATGCCATTGATCGGTGTCCTGATGTCATGAGACATGTTATTTAAAAAGGAAGTCTTAGCCTTATTGGCACTCTGTGCTTCTACAAGTGCATTTTGTAATTCCTGCCTGTTTTTTCTTCCAGTTCCTGATTCAGTTTCAATGCCTGTTCAGCAGATTTCTTGAATTTTTCTTCCGCACGTTTTGATTTTTTCAAAGAATCAAGAATTATACACAACAACTAAAAAAGAAATTCCAACTATAAGTGAAACTGTCTGTAAATTATCCTGAATAAAATCCTTCGCTGTAACTTTTCGTGCGGAAGCATTATACGAAACTACTGCCCCCGAGAATTGAGCTGCAGGCATAGATGTCAGTGTTTTATTCAGAATGGACAAAAGAACCGGTTCTCCCTGCCGAACAGCAAATGAAACATCGGCTTCTTTTTGTCAGGAAAACACTATGAAGCTTATTATTTTTCAAATAGTCAGAAACAGTACCTGAACTGCTTACAATGCAATCTGCCTCCCCCTTTCTGCATCGCTTTTTACTGCTGCATCTGATGTCCCATATTCTATAATCTCCCATTGTGGATAATTGTATGAAAGATATGCTTTCAATACAAAATTATCTTTTTCAACAGCAGCTACATTCTCTTTATTCTCATCAAAAAAGAATCCTTTGCCGTAATTGCTGCCATATTGAGAGTCAACAGCGTATCCGACAAAGCAAATCCATTTGTTTCCGCAAAGTATGGATTCTGGTTTGCATGAAAAATCAGGTCTATTTTTCCATCCTGCAATGCCTGAAGCAGTTCACTTCTTGTCTCATATCCATTTAATTCAAATTCCAGAGTCTGACCTTGCAGACAATTTTCTGCAAGATCCACATAATCTGTAATAACACCTGTCAGTTTACCTGTTGATGGATCTACACTGCTGATACCTCCATCCTGATTCAGACACCCTATCCGGATTGCACCATGCTGCCCGATCCACTCACTTTCTTCTTTTGAAAGAAACGAGCTGCTCTGTGCAGAAAGATAACGCCTGTAGAGATCATCAGTGTAAAATGGATTGTCATCCTTGATTCTGCGCATAGCACTATCCAGTGCTTCTTTGATATCCGGACGTTTGAGATTTATGGCAAAATAGATTTCTGTCTCTCCAATACTTGTAAGCGGTGAAATATCCGATTCTTCCCAACGGGATTCTTCTACCGAAACGAAGCAGTCAATTTCATGTTTCGACAGTTTGTCCATAATTTCTGTGGTTGTAGAAACATTGATATGCTTCGTATGCAGACCATATTTTGATTCCCATTCATTAAGCACATCCTCCACTATATTATCTTTAGACACACCAATATTTTTTCCCTCAAAAGAATCCAAATTTCCTGCTGTAAGATCCATATTGATGCATCCGTATAGATGTAATATTTCTCTTCCCCCATAGGCATATCGGAAAAAAGCATATTTTCAGCACGTTCGTCTGTATAGGAAATGTCACCAAGAATATCAATCTCTCCATTTTCCAACTGTGTAAAGCAGTTTTTCCAATCACTTGTTATGTATTTATATGTCCATCCTGCATAACCTGCAATATCTTGAAGATACTCATAACCATAGCCGCTTCTTTCTCCCTTTTCATTGACTACATTATAAGTTTCCTCAAAAGATCCTACCCGGATAACATGATCAGAATTTTCTTGGGCAGATGTGGAAACAGGAAAACAACCAAACATATCATTGTGCAAAATAACTGCAATGTCTTACACAGTGTCCACAAGCTATGTTTATCCTGTTCCCGTATGCCCTACGGTACAGCTTTTTATCTTTATGCAGACTTTCATTTCCATACCAGACGGCTTTATATTCCAGCATTTTGAAAAACTTTGCCCACGAAACACTGGCTATCGACTTTGCCAGTTTATGGTTCCGGATCATTCCTTTCACATTCAGATCTTCGATGCAGATGGTTTGGTTTTCACACACCAGCATCGTTGACTGCTTCTGCAGGAAATCATTTCTTTGATTCGTTACTTTCTCATGTACTTTGGCTACTCGAATTCGCTGCTTCTCCCGGTTATGGGAATCTTTCTGTTTTCGGGAAAGTCTGCGCTGTTCTCTTATGAGCTTTCGCATCGAGCGTTCCAGATATCTGGGATTTGATACGGTATTTCCGTTACTGTCAGAATAGAACGTTTTGATTCC
>VOFG01000936.1_pt1 | contig 28000 bp, 54 predicted proteins | sample 5384171 | NCBI WGS metagenome assembly VOFG01 (sample SAMN12384726, study PRJNA508395) | human gut metagenome | isolation source: healthy gut F | host: Homo sapiens
CCAACAGCGCAACATCGAAAAATCGACCGACATTCGGACGATTGACCGAACACTTCTCATACTCGACATTTTCGGGCAGCGCGCAAATTCCGGTGAAGGACGAATTCAAGTCGAGCTTGCGCGGTATCAATATATGCTGCCGAGGCTTTCTGGTCAGGGAAAAATCTTTCCCGCCAAGGCGGAATCGGCATGAAGCGCGGTGCGGGCGAAAGCAAGCTTGAAAGCGACCGCCGTCACATCCGCCGCCGCATAACGGCTCTTAAGGAGCAGCTTTCCGACATTGAAAAGCGCCGTGAAAATCAGCGCAAGCGCCGAAAAAGAACCGTCTGCCCACAGTCGCCATAGTCGGATATACCAACGCGGGAAAATCCACCCTGTTAAACTACCTGACCGATGCGGGCGTACTTGCCAAGGATATGCTTTTTGCCACCCTCGACCCAACCGCACGAGGACTTAAGCTGCCCGACGGACAAACGGTGATTTTTATTGATACGGTGGGGCTCATAAGAAAATTGCCTCACGGTCTTGTTGACGCCTTTAAATCAACCCTTGAAGAGGCGGCACAGGCCGACGTCATATTAAACATTTGCGACGCATCAAACCCAGAGGCCGACGAACACCTCCGCGTTACAAACGAGCTACTCGGCGAACTCGGCTGCGTCGGAAAACCGATAATTTCGGTATTTAACAAGGTTGACAAATGCGAATACATTTTTGACGCCCAAAGGCGCCGTGGCAATTTCGGCAAAAAGCGGTCAGGGAGTCGACACTCTGTTAAAACGGTTGCCGACGCGCTCCCGAAAACAAGGGTGCGAATAAAATTATTCTTCCCTTTGAAAAAGGCGACCTTTCGGCCGTGATAAGAAAGGACGGAACGGTTCACAGCGAGGAATATGTCGAAACGGGCCTTTTTCATGGACTGCACGGTGAGCATGGATTTTGCCGACCGCCTCTCGGAATATATGGTTTAATTCGCAGCCTGTATTTTTATATATACCGCAATTTGTCTTTTGCGAACATGACCCGCCCTACACCCGCCTCTGTACCGAAAAATCAAAACTTTATCTTTATAATAATCAGGAAAGCGACCGCCGTTCATTATACCCGACATTGTTTTTTTTTATTTCATAATTTGACATAAATTCCGCTTTCATAACGAATATTTACCTTTGGCTTACGAACAATAAGAAAAAACAAAGGGAGATTTATATATGAAAGCAACGGGAATTGTCAGAAGAATCGACGATCTCGGACGAGTGGTTATTCGAAGGAAATCCGACGCACGCTGCGTATCCGCGAGGGCGACCCGCCATGATAACATTGACACCGTTCGAAAAGTTCCGAATAGCCGTGGAAAAACTCGCCTCAAGACTTGGAAAATAACAAAAAGGAGTCAATGGAAATGAAAGAAACACTATTTGAACGCATGGGCGGTACTTACCGCAAAGAGGGCGACTATCTCCTGCCGAATGTTGCCGCGCCCGAGCAGCCCACCTTTGGACCTTTCGGTCAGCGGTACTACGCTTATATCCGAAAGCACGATAAAATACTTTTCAGCAGTCTGTGGCTTTCGGGCGAGCTAAACGCCTACATAGAAAATATCGACCGGCAAGCCGATGAAATGTTCTCTCAGCTCGTATGCGACATGGCAAAAAACGAAAATGTCACCGAGCGTCTCAAAGCCACCGATCAAATGGAATGGGTGCGCCGAATGAACAATATCCGCCACCGCGCGGAGGAGATAGTCAATCAGGTATTGATTTTGAGATAGTGACAAGAAGTTATTAAAGCACTCCCCGTACTTCGCAGGAGGTACGGGGAATGTTAGCATTATTGGGCTTTTATCTCTTTAAGCGTTCTTTTGAAAAACACCTTTTCCTCGATAAGTGAAACAGCAAGGTGCACCACCATACCAAAGCCGAACATCAAAATTATCGTGTTCATCGTAAATGTGATTACACCTGCGCGGTACAGGATATAGAAAACACCGTAGTAGCCGAGGTTGATAATCAAAGAATTTACCGCGTTATAGCCGGTTTTGCCAAGCCCGACAAAGATATTGTCAATAATGGCGCAGCCCGCATACGCAATATAAAACGGAACGAGCTTTATAACGATATCAAAAAAATTTCACCCGCATTTTCAAGCCCCTGCGCATAGCGGAAGAACGGCGTCCACACAGGAATAGTGACAGCCCAGAGTGCCGCGCTTGCGGCAGCAATAAAGTAATAGTTGAATTTTCGCAGCTCCTTGTACCCCTCCTTGCAGTCGGAGCGAATTACCTCAGCAAGAGCTGTAATCGGTATGAGCAGCCAGCCCCATATAAAATTATTTGCTATCCAATAGTTGCCCTGCTCGGCGACCATATTCACCATTTTGCAGACCATAACGGCATAGATAAGGTTGTCGATAAACTGCTGAAGTCCCGAAAACACCCCGGTTTTGCACCATTCGCGGAGCATTGCGCCGTCGGTTTTTGAAACAGCAGAAACGAATGTATCCCTGCTTATACAGCAACAGAATGCACGCGGCAGAAAGCAGCGTGTTTGATATAATATTCGATACCGCCACGCCGTAAACGCCGAAGCTCGGTATCAGCAAAAGGTCGGAGACAAGCGACAGCGCCATGCGGACGGCAAGAAATATATAGACATTTTTAGCCTTTCCTATCACGACGAAAACCGCATTTGCAAAGCTGACGATAATTCCCATCATAAACGCGAGCGTTTCAAGGCGGAGATATGTAGATGTGACCGCTATGTCTATCTCGCCCGGGCTCATCGCCCCGATAAGTACTGAGCCGTAGATAAGAACACCGACCGAGAAAAGCGTGTAGAGCACAGATGCACAAAGCCCTGTCTTGAATATTGCTCCCGCAAATTCTTCGCGGTGATTTTGAAGATGCGGTTTAACACAGAGTAGAGCGGCACAATCAGAAACGCCTGCAGGGGTTTCATTTATCAGGTCAAACCATTCCATCTGCCCGATGATGTCAAACGTGCCGTCCTGCCCGCCTGAGGAGATAAGAAATGTTTTGACCGTCTGCATCGGCTTTTATATATGAAAAAAGAAGGTGTACAGGCACATTATAGCAGAAATTGCGGCGCTTTTCAATCATACTTCCTCTTTGCAGAAAGAGGAATATTATATCGTGAATTTGCCGACGGTCTGAGCGGAGCATCGGCTCCGCTTTTCTTATGTTGATTATCAATCGGCGAAATACAGCGGCTAATTATCAAATATTTCGCCGTTTTACATTGACATTTAGCCGAAATATGGGTATAATATAATCGAACAACTGTAAGGAGAGTTTTACTATGGCGAATGTAATTTCTGTAAAAGAAGCAGCAATGCGTTGGGGAATTAGCCGAAAGAACAGTTCGCGGACTTTGTATTGGTGGGAAAATCCCCGGCGCTATCAAAAGCGGACGCAGCTGGCTTATCCCGCCGGCGCCGAAAAGCCGGTTGACAACAGAATTAAAACAGGAGCGTATGTTCGGGCAAAAGCCGTCCGAAACACTTGCCCCTGCCAGTCGGTGTGTCTGATTATCGCTTAGCTTCAACTGAATATTACTATATCGACAAGACCATGATGCTCAAAGATTTCATTGATGAGCGCCCGATGGTTACTCTTTTTACGCGCCCACGCCGTTTTGGTAAAACTCTCAATATGGATATGCTCCGCACTTTCTTTGAAAAAACAAACGAGGATACTTCAAAGTATTTCAAGGATAAAAAATTTGGGAGCAAGGCGAATATTATCGCTCTTTTCAAGGCAAGTACCCCGTGATTTTTATTACATTAAAAGATGTAAAACACAATTCTTGGGATAACACCTTCGCCAATATCGGCTCGATTATTTCCAGCGAATACTGCCGGCATTCAGATCTTTCTAAAAGTCCAAAGTTAGATAAAAAGCAAAAAGATTTTTACGATAAAATGGTGTCCGAAAAGTTTTTTCGGCTGTCGACCTTGAGCGGTCGCTGCTGTATCTGTCCGAAATGTTGAAAAAAACATCACGGTGAGGGTGCTGTTATCATCATTGATGAGTATGACACTCCGATTCAAAGCGGTCATACAAGCGGTTTTTACGATGATGTTATCGCGTTTATGCGTAATCTCCTGTCCGGCTGTTTCAAGGATAATAAGAGTCTGGCATTTGGTTTCCTCACGGGTATTCTCCGCGTTGCTAAAGAAAGCATTTTCAGTGGGCTGAATAACCTTACAATCAATTCGGTCCTCGATAATAAATACAGCGAATATTTCGGATTTACTGCAAACGAAGTAAAAGAAATGGCGGCGTACTACAGTGCTTCCGATAAGTTTGACGAGGTTTGCGAATGGTATGACGGCTATCACTTCGGCAAAACGGATATTTTTAACCCGTGGTCGGTTATTAACTATTTCAGCAATGACTGTGAGCCGAGGGCATTTTGGCTTTCCACCGGAAGCAATGACATCATCGGAGATTATTAAAGAAGCGGACAACGAAATCTACGAACGCCTCTCTTCTCTTGTCAACGGCGGCTCGTTTACAACTTATATCGACACAAGCGTGATTTATCCGCAAATTAAAAACAATCCGTCGTCTATTTACAGTTTCTTGCTGATGGCAGGATATTTGAAAGTTGTTAAATCGAGCGTTTCTATAAGCGGAGATTTTATGTGTGAGGTCGCTTTGCCGAACAAAGAAATCTCACTTGTTTACCGCAAAGAAATCCTTCAAAAGTTGGAAAATCTCATTCCGCAAGCCACCGCTATTGCCGTTGAGGAAGCAATATTCTCCGGCAACGGTGAAAAGTTGCGAGATATCATCAGCAATTTTCTTATTCAGTCGGTCAGCGCTTTTTGATGCTGCAGGCGAAAACTTCTATCACGGCTTTATGCTCGGTGTTTGTGCTCTGTTTGGCAATTCGTATGTAACCTCTAACCGCGAATCCGGTGACAGCAGATACGATATTGCACTTTCTCCGAAAGTCAATAATCTTCCCGGTATTATCATCGAACTGAAAGCCGAGAAAACTGCAATGAGAACGAATTACAAGAGCTTGCCAAAACAGCACTAAAACAAATTAACGATAAAAAATACGACACCGAGCTGAAATCAAAAGGTGTAAAAACAATCTATAAATACGGCGTCGCCTTCAGCGGAAAAACATGTTGCTGTTGAAGCGGAATGATAAAACAATCATTAGAGTGTCCGTTTTTTGGGACAGTAAAAGACGTATAATGATTACCTATATCCGAAAGCACGATAAAACGCTTTTCAGCAGTCTGTGGCTTTCGGGTGAGCTAAACGCCTACATAGCGAATATCGACCGACAAGCCGATGAAATGTTCTCTCAGCTTGTACGCGATATAGCGAAAAACGAAAATGTCACCGAACGCCTAAAAGCCACCGACCAAATGGAATGGGTACGCCGAATGAACAATATCCGCCACCGCGCGTAGGAGATAGTCAATGAGAAATTGATTTTGAGATATGACATAATCACTCCCCGTACTTCGCAAGAGGTATGGGGAGTGATTGGATATAAATAGAAGTATCTGATATCTCGGATAGATATAACTTATCATAGTAATTTGTTACTCATAATTGACTATTTCTAAATTCAATGATATAATTTAAATGCAATTTCGTAAAACTGAAAATTTTCATTGTATTTGAAAACTAATCGGCTGATCTTCTGGAATGCTATTATGAGGATCACCCTTTGAGGTTTATAGCAATAGGTCGCCCTATGGTCGGTTACATGCTTTTGTTGAATTGACTTCATAATAGGAGGCATTGCATCTTTCCGTTCAAGGAAAAGATGAAACAAAAATTTATGGACCTTAACCGAGAGACTGCTATGCGAATTTGGAATAAGTCGTTCGGCAAAGAAGCAAAGGTTGCCGATTTTGCCGGACGGGTCATGGCAAAGGGGCTTATAATGACCGCAACAGCGAGTTCGGATGGAATGTGGATCACATTCTGCCGCAAAGCAAAAGGCGGTGTAACCGCTGACCACAATTTAGTATGCTGTCACATTTTGACAAACGACGAAAAGGCGGATAAGTTTCCGTGCTTTAATGCAAACGGACATTCGTTTGAGATTATCAAGGTGGAACGGCATTATGAAATCCGGCAAAAAGCCAAAAGAAACAAATAGAACAAACGCATCAAAGCATAAATTTTTATGATTCTGTTGCGGGGATTCGACTTTTCAAGTCATTGAAGGGAATTCAAAAACAAAAAAGATTTGTCGGAACGGTATTTGTTTATTTGAAATCCTTAACGACCGGCGCAGTTATTGACTTTATCGAGAAAATATTTGATAAAGAAAATATTTTGTATAACGGCATTTCAAATCAGCTTATTTGGGCAAGCAACAGTGCCATGATGTTATAATTACGATTACCGATTATGATATGCCAAATAAGTCAGATACGGAAGAATTGCTTGACAAATGCGTTTTGTTGAACACCTACTTGTCTGGATATTTTTCCGTATGCGGATATATTTCAAAATATGATATATTTTACCGTGGGGACTATTTTGAGGAGAAGTTTGACCTATTCGGCTCTCAGCCGATAAAGGACCGGGTACAGTCTGTTCATATCGGAACTCTCTATTTATCAACGAATTAGTGCGAATAAATACTGAAGCAGAAAAGAAAGTTGATAAAAATTGGTCTTCGGAGTATACAGAATACAATTATATCTTTACAAAACTGAAAGAAAATCTTATAAAGGAGGCAAACGGTTAAAGATTGCAAACTGCCTCTAAGATGAAAGCGCGAGAGAATGGCGGGCGACAGCCATTCTCCTTTTTATACCTGTACTTTGCTTTTTGCAAAGAGGAATATTATATTTGAAATTCCACTTGTATTCACTTGATTTTATTCCTATTTTGCGATATAATTATATTGTGTTATTGTATCTATCTTTGGGAGGAAAGCCGAATGGAATATATCAGAGCCGCGAAAGCAGCTGAAAAATGGGGACTTTCTGCCCGTCGTGCGTATTTTATGCTCAGAGGGGAAAATTCCGGGAACAATGCGAAAAAGGAAATTTATATATGATTCCTGCCAATGCAGAGAAACCACGCGACGGCAGACTTAAAAGCCTACCGTTTTTGATGAAATTGAGCGGAAAAAAGAGTTGCTTTCTTCCATGCGGCCGCTTACTCAAGGTGAGGTTGAGCGCCTGCGTGACGAGTTTATGGTTGAATTCACCTATAATTCCAACGCTATCGAGGGAAACACCCTCACGCTCAAAGGAAACCGCAATGGCGCTTGAGGGTATGACAGTCGACCGAAAACCGCTCCAAGGACCATATGGAGGCAATAGGTCATCGCGACGCTTTTCTGTTTGTACTTGACATTGCGTCGAAAGAAATTCCTCTGTCGGAGAGTGTTATCAAGCAAATTCATTCCCTTGTGCTGATTGATCGTCCGGAGGACAAAGGCGTGTTCCGTCGCATTCCCGTGCGCATCATGGGAGCTTTCACCGAACCAGCGCAGCCGTATATGATAGAACCTAAAATCACCGAGCTTTTGCTTGAAAACGAAAAGTGTAAGGGAAACAATGAACCCGATTGAACGTATTGCCCGTTTTCATTTGGAATTTGAGGGCATTCACCCGTTTATCGACGGCAACGGCAGAACGGGACGGCTGATTCTTAATCTTGACCTTATCCGAAACGGCTATCCGCCGATAAATATAAAATTCGCCGACCGCAAAGGTATTATGATGCTTTCGACGAATACTATAAAAACGGCAGCGTAGCCGCAATGACCGACCTTGTCGCCGGGTATGTAAACGAGCGGCTTGACGATTATCTTAGAGTGTTGGAGGACGTTGCGGAAAATGGCAGATAAAACTTCGCTCAGATTTTTGAGAATATTCCGGTTCGCGCCGTTTGGGACGAAGAAAGCGCAAAGTGGTGGTTTTTGCGCTATGGACATCGCCGAAGCGCTGACGAAATCGAAAATCCGAGAAAATATTGGAAATAACGTCTCGAAAACTTTAAAGTCCAATTTAGCAAAGCAAATTATGTTTTAAAACTCATTGGAGGAAATTATGGCTAAGAAAAAGCAGAAGAAAAGATAAATATAGATTCGATACTTTTCAAATGTCGCGATATATTGCGCGCAGCAAGAAATTCAGGATCGTTCTTTGAAAAGCGCGATATGATGCTGACTCTCGTATTTTTACGCTTTATCGGAGAAAAATTTGAAAACGGCGTAGCAAAACTGCGCGAGGATTTAATTGCGCAGGGGCTTGATCCCGACGACGAAGAGATTTTTTGCGGCATTCTTTGACGATGCTACATTTACGGACGGCACATACAATCTGCCGATTGAAGCACGCTGGTCAACCATTATAAACACACCGGCGCCGCAGTTGAATGTTGCTCTTGATACAGCGCTGCACAGCATTGCCACAAGCAGCAATCAGCTTCGCGGCTGCTTTGTTGAGGGTACATTTACCACCCGTAATTTGGCGGCGAATGATATAAAAAGATTGTCGATGAGGTAAATAAAATCAGTCATAAAGCGTTTGGCGAAGAAAAAGACCTTATTGGCCGTGTTTATGAATACTTCCTTAAAGAATTCGCGGTTAACGCTACCAAAGAAGAAGGCGAATTTTATACACCGCATGACATAGTTCAGCTTATCGCAACCATGATTGAGCCCTTTGACGGCACCTTGTATGACCCTTGCTGCGGATCCGGAGGCATGTTTATTCAGAGCGCTGACCTTGTAAAAGCAAAACTCGGCGATATCAGCCGAATCAATGTTTACGGTCAGAAAAAAGAGCCTGCAACCTATCGTCTTGCAAAAATGAATCTTGCTTTGCGCGGAATCAGCCATCACCTCGGCGGAGAGGCGGACTCTACATTCACGCACGATTTACATAAAGGTATCTACTTCAATTACATTATGGCAAATCCGCCGTTCAACCTTAAAAGGTTGGTATGACGAGAATTTGAAAAATGATTCTCGCTGGGCGGATTATGTAACCCCCGGAGAGCAATGCCAACTACGCTTGGATTTTGCACATACTTTCTCACCTGAAAGCTGCGGACGGAGTTGCCGGATTTCTGCTCGCAAACGGCGCTTTGGGCGACAGCGATACCCTTTGAAATCCGCAAAAGACTGATTCAAAATGATAAGGTTGAGGCGATTGTTATTCTTCCTCGTGAGTTGTTTATCACAACCGATATAAGCGTAACTCTCTGGATTTTGAACCAAAACAAAAAAGGCGGAAGCTATCACGGCAGAAATCTGCGTAACCGGGAGCATGAAATCCTGTTTATGGATCTGCGCACATGGGCAGAAAACCCCGTAAAGGGCGAAAACAAAAGAAAGTTCTGCTTGACAGCAAGCAGATTCAAAGAGCCGCCGATATTTATCACACATGGCAAAACGAGGGGCACAAACAGCACAGATTATGCCGTGCCGGAGCTTTTTATCGCAGTGTCGGCATAGACGAAATCGAAAAGAACGGATGGAGTCTTGTACCCAGCAAATATATTGAATTTATTGATCATGATCTGGATATTGATTACAATGCCGAAATGAGCCGTATTCAAAAAGAAATGCATGAAATATTAGAACAGGAAAAGCAGTCTCAAAAGATGCTTGAAGATGCCTTCAGGGGGGGATTGGCTATGGCATTGAGTAAGTATAAGTTGGGCGAGCTGATTAAACAGCGTAGAGAAAAATATGATGGTTCGGAAGAACTTCCTATACGAGGGGTTGCCTGAGAGGGATTTATCTCACCTAAACAAGATGGGGCAGATCTTTCAATCTATAATGTATATTATCTAAATGATTTCGTTTTTAATCCGGCAAGGATGGAATTGAATTCCATTGCTCTAAATATGTTTTGGAATAAAGCAATTTGTTCTTCGCTGTATGAGATTTTTTACGTTATCCGTACGGACCTGTTGCTTCCCGAATACCTTAATCTTTACATAAAACGAGATGAATTTGCGCGCAAATGCTGGTTTGAGGCGGTTGGCTCAGCACGTAACTATTTCCGGGTGGCTGATTTGTCAGAGTTTAACATTGAACTCCCCGACTTGTCGACACAACAGAAATATGTTGATATCTATAACGCTTTGGTCGCTAATCAGCAAGCCTACGAACACGGCTTAGAGGATCTGAAACTTACTTGCGACGCGTATATTGAGGATTTGCGGAGAAAAAAAAGGCCGTGTGAAAAAATTGGTAAGTATCTAATTGAATGCAATGAGCGAAACGATATCGGACTAACAGTTGATAATGTTCGTGGAATTGCAACGAGCAAAGAGTTTATCGATACTAAAGCAAATATGGACGGTGTTCCTTTGAGTAACTATAAGATGGTTCGCCCGAATGAAATAACTTATATTTCCGATACTTCTCGTAGAGGAGATAAAATTTCTCTTGCAATGAATTCTTCGGAGGAAACGTATTTAGTATCATCTATTTCAACCGTATTTCGTACAAACAAGAAGTATCTTCTGCCTGAATATCTGTTTTTGTTTTACTCAAGAACTGAGTTTGACAGATATGCACGCTTTAATTCGTGGGGGTCTGCAAGAGAGACATTTAATTGGGATGATATGTGTGATGTCAAAATTCCCATTCCAGATATAGCAATCAAAAGTCAATCGCAGAGATGTACACGGTAAATAACAAACGCAAAGAAATCAACGAACAGCTGAAGGCACAAATCAAAAATATATGCCCGATTTTGATTAAAGGCTCGTTGGAGGAATCAAGGTGAACAAAATTTCCGATATTACCCGCCAAGACATTTTAGACATAATAAAAGATGGTTTTACTGAGGAATTTGATGAACCGGTTTATGATGGAGAAATCGGAGATTATATTACCGAAGCAAAAATATATATGCCGTTTCATGGACGACTCGATGAAATTGCCTTTTTCGCTCGGCTTTATGATCTTGAAAAGTTGCCATCTTTTGATCATAGATATAAAAATGCATTAGGTGATATCAGTTGCCATCTTAGGTGGGGCGACTATGAGGATTGTTGGTTCTTTCAGGATCAACGATTCAAATTGATGCAAGATGATGGTGATGAACCATTGCTGAATTTCATCTGCGAAATGCTTCATCCTGCGGTAAGAATTGAGAAATCCGTATGGAAAGCATATTTGGATAAGTTTAATGATTTATTAAGAGCTGACGGCTATGAGCTATATGCGGCACAACACATTTCCGGCAGAGATATTTATAAGCCCAGAGAATATCTTGGAGATACTGGTTTTATCCTCATGGACAACCTTTTTTCTGTTCGTTATAAGGAATTGATACAATATGGAGATGGTGAGCCCACAGATAATATTAGTGCTTCTGTATCTTATTCTGCAAAAAAACATTTTTGTAAGGTTATGATTGAATTTGCAGAACCCAAAAGTATTCGAAGAAGCAGGTACGACAGTTTTATAGATAATACCGATGCATTAAACGAAGCTATTCGCCGACTCAATGAAGCCATGGATTTTCCCGTAATTAATATGACCGACTCCATGTTTTCACCATGTTATCAAGAGGAAATACTTGCAAAGCTATTTTACCCCGTTTATTTTTGATGTTATTGAATTGCAATATGACGAACTCTCACGAGATGAAAAATCTCCATTTCAGACTGCAATCAATGCTTCTTTTCAAAAGATAGCGTTTCATTTCAACTTACAGATAGAGGGCTGATTGAACCGGTTACCAACCATGAAGTCTTGTCAACCGAAATCATTTCCAGTATAAATAGTGTTAAAGAGCCCGGCGTAAGGGATTTGCTTAACGAGGCGATTGAAAAGCATATGCAGCCAACTCTTCAGGCGCACCGGGATGCCGTCGAAAAAATATGGGATGCGCTTGAAAGACTTAAAACATATTATACATCATTAGGCAAAAAAGCTTCTGCAAATCAGCTTGTTACAGATATGGCCAATGGTCGAACGGAATATTATACCATCTTTGATGCAGAATTTAAGGCATTAACTGATATTGGCAACGATTTTCAGATTCGACACCATGAAACAAGCAAAATTGATATATCAGATATAAGGCATTAGGATTATTTTTTCAACAGATGCTTGTCATTGATTGCAACAGCAATTCAATTTTTGAAATAATACACTCTTTTGGAGGACAATGATATGTCTAAATTACAAGAATACAACGGGCGCTTTTGCGAGTCGGAATATGAATATGCCTTCATTACCCTTTTTGGAAAAAGAAGGCTGGCAGTACTTTACAGGGGAATAAAATCAATCGGCAGACTCGCAGGGATGTTTTGTATTCTGATGATTTAGAAAATTTTCTATCAAGAACCAATCCTGATTTGCTCCCCGGATGAAATCCATCAGATTATGGACTCTGTCCGTCTTGTCGGTGCGGAAAGTGACTTTGCAACGCTACATAAGGTCTATGGTTGGATGGTCAGCGGTATACAATTCACTCCACAGAACGGCATCCCGAGAATAATATCACTGATCGACTTTGAAACCCCGGACAATAACATTTTCCGCTGCGTGAATCAGTTTGCTGTAGAATATATCAATAACGGTCAAAAAGAAACCCGCAGACCTGATGTACTGTTGTTTGTCAACGGGTTACCGCTTTGCGTAATAGAGCTCAAGAACCCGGCTGATGCCAATGCCACAATTTATGGCGCGTGGGAGCAGATTAATATTCGTTATTGGCGTGATATTCCTCATTTGCTCCACTATTGCCCTTTTTGGCATGTATTTCGGACGGCGTGAAAACCCGGCTCGGTACAGTTCGTACTCCCTATGAGCATTTTTATGCTTGAGAAGAGTAAATGACGGCGATGCGGTTTCAACATTGCCTTTGAAGAAACCAAAAATATGATAAAGGGCGTCTATGCGCCAGAACGGTTTCTTGAGATATTTCGCGACTACATCTATTTTCAGGACAGCATTTATGACAGTAACGAGCGCGAAATCGTATGCCGCTATCCTCAGTTTTTTGCCGCAAGACTTCTTAAACAGAGCATTGTAAAATCCGTTGAAGAAAAAAAAGCGGAAAGGGCGGTACATATTTCGGTGCAACAGGCTGCGGCAAGACTTATACCATGGCTTTTCCTTGCCCGTCAGCTTTCAATGCGCTGTCCCGAGTTTGGTTCTCCGACGATCATAATGATCGTTGATCGTGATGAGCTCCAAAAGCAAGGTGCAAAGCTATTTACGAAAAGCAAAGAGTTTTTGAACCTCGGCGAAGTAAGCGTTGTTCCCAATCGCAAGGTTTTGCGAGAGAATTAAGCTCCCGTAAAAGCGGCGGCTTCTATATATGCACCATTCAAAAATTCTGCGATCGCGAGGACGACAAAATCGGACTCCTCAACGAACGTGCGAATATTATTTGCTTTTCAGACGAAGCCCACAGAACACAGCTCGAACATTCTAAAAAAATTCAGTTCAGTAAAGATGCTGACGAGAATATGAAAGCCATGGTTTCAAAGCCCTATGCAAAAAGTGTTGAAAGAGGCGTTCCCGAATGCAACCTTTGTCGGATTCACAGGCACACCTATTGCGGAAACATATCAGACCTTCGGCAATGAAATCGACCGCTACACAATGGATCAGGCGGTAGCCGACGGACTGACGGTTTCTATTAAATATCATCCGAGAATTGCTAAGGTGCTCTTTGATGCCGAAAAAAAATCAAACAGATAGAAACATATTATAAAACGTGCGCTGATGATGGTGCAACGGAAGAAAATATTGAAGCCAGCAAGAAGGCAATGAGCTCCATGGAAGTTATCCTCGGTGAACCGTCCCGTTTGGAGCGACTTGCTGCAGATATTCACGATCATTATGTATCTTCCTGCGCCAAAGACCCCGACAGAGTGCAGAAAGCAATGATTGTTTGCTCAAGCAGAACAATTGCTTATGAACTTCTCAAAAAATTTCAGGACAAGTATCCGGAATGGTTTGTAGAAAAGAAGGCTGCTGACGGATTTACGGCAACCGATGAGGAGTTAAAAGAATTAACGCCGATGCCTTTTATGGCTATGGTCGCCAGTGTCGGCAGTAATGACAAAGCAGATATGTACAAATACCTCGGCGGCGTGAAAAACGATAAGCGCTCCGAGGCTTTGGATGCCGCATTTAAACAGGATAAATCCAATTTCCACATTGTCATTGTAGTCGATATGTGGATAACCGGTTTCGATGTGCCTTCGCTTACATATATGTACAATGATAAACCGCTGAAAAAGCATTTGCTGATTCAGACGATAAGCCGCGTAAACAGAAAATATCCCGGAAAAAGTACGGAATGATCGTCGATTATATCGGTATCCGCAACAACATGCGTGAGGCAATGAAGATATACGGCGGCAACACATCGGTTGCGCCTACAACAGATGATGTCGAACAGGCGACTGTAGTATTCAGGGAGGAATTATCTGTTCTTAACAATCTGTTTTCGGATATGATTTAAAGCCGTTTCTAAATCCCGAGGGTGATCCGTTTGAAAGGTACAAGCTTCTTGCAAAAGCGGCTGAATATGTTTTTGCCTCTACGCAGGAGTTGCAGAGCGAGAGCAACAGCGGAAAATCTGTCAAAACAGTATCGTTCAAAACATATTTTTTGAAGACGGTAAAAAGGATGCGGATGGCTTTTTTGATGTTTGCCAGCCGTCCGGAGAACTCGGAGACGAAGAATCCGCTCTCGCGCAATGTTATATGGCAATCGCCGGCTTTGTTCGCAAAATGAGCGGCACAACCGAAGTAGATACAGAAACAATGAACCGCCATGTATCCAAAATGGTTGAAGAAGCGCTTCAGTACAACAAGGTTGAAAGTGTGCTTAGCGAAGGCGATCAAGAAGATATTTTCAGCCCCGAATACTTTGAAAAACTGTCCGACGTTAAATTGCCGGCATCTAAGTTGGGTTGCTTATCAAGGTACTTAGAAAGCAAATTACAGAATACCGCCAAACGAATCAGGTGGAAGCAAAGAAGTTTCAGGAAATGCTCGAGAAAACGATAGAAGAATATCACGAGCGCCGCAAGCATTTAACCGTTGAAGAAGCAGGCGAAACGCAGGAGCAGGCGTCCGAAGATATTATTAAATCCGCAACCGAACAGGCATTGAAGATATTGCGGGAGATGAATGAAAGTCGTGAAAGCTTCCGCAAAATCGGATTGACTTTTGAAGAAAAAGGCGTTCTATGATATCTTGATGTCATTAAGAAAATCAGTATAACTTTGAGTAGCACGGCGAAGATAAAATTGTCAGCGGTATTTCCGTAAATGATAAGTGCAAATCTTTGGCAAGAAAAAATCAAAGAAATTATTGACACCAAATCTTCATTTGCGGATTGGCTTAACAATCAAATTGTCCGTGACCAGCTTAAATTTGACATTAAGGTTTGCCTTATGTTTCTTGGGCACCGGAGCAAAATATTCATCCCGGTGATGTTATTGTTTTTTTACCGTACAGGAGAAACACAACCCAAAAAAGTACAGTTCGGTTATGACAACAATAGGAATAGTAGACCGCGTTATTTCCTCATTTAAAAATGAAGAGGATTTCCTGCAGCATTGCCAAAATAGGAGCGTTTTTTCTCAAGAAGAATTAAAAATCCTTCTGGAATAACCACAGATATAACCTCAAAGGTTATTAAATTTGTGTATGCAAAAAGCTTAACAAAGAGATTAACGCTCGATTATTTGCACGAACAAGGAATTGTAGATCCCGCCATCCGGACCAAGACCTTTTACAAGGTTAACAAATGATCAATTCGATATGATTTTAAAGAGATTCACAAACGGAATTATACATGTGACAGGTGAAAGTATGGCTGTTATTTTATTATCTATTAAGCCGGAATATGCAGAGAAAATATTCGCGGGAACGAAAAATATGAATACAGAAGACATATTGCTTCCGAAAAGTCGAAAAAATCATTGTTTATTCGACTGCTCCGGTCAAGCAAGTAATAGGGAGAAGTGGATGTTGATGGCATACTGTCGATGAAGAAGACCCCTATGTGGGAACTGACTAAACACGGCGCCAGGATATCCCGAGATAAATATCGACAATACTTTAAGAATTCAAAATGCGCGTTTGCCTATGTACTAAAAAAAAAACCGAGATTGTTTCCCTCTCAAAAGATTTAAAGGATTACGCGATTAACCAAGCGCCGCAGTCATTTGTATACATAGCAGAAGACAAAAATGAATTGATAATTTCATTTTCCGCGCAACATCAAAGCATAAGGAACAAAACAAATTTCTAAGACACCGTATGAAAACAACGTGATCTGTTTTATGCGGTGTCTTATATTTTATATAAAAGTAGATATTTATGCTCCCTCTCGTGCTGCGGCGCGGGAGGGATTTTTTTGCCGTTTTTAAAAATACGCTAAAAAATATTTGGCTCAAAAACAAGTATTTTTCTGCCGCTTGATAAGTAGGGGATGAAAAGTCTACCAAGAAAAAAAGTTTTACTGTGGGGGGGGTTAATTTTCGGCGGTTTTTCAGCAATCAATATAGAGGGTTGAAAAGCTCGGCGGGTGAATATTAGCGTATGAACAAGCCGAGAGAATCAGCTCTGAAATGTTCTTTGACAACTGAATAATTGACCAAATGGAATGTGGTCGTGCAATTTCTTTTTTTTACAAAAGTGTGTACGGGAACCTCAGAAAAATGGTAAAGAAACAGCAGTTCGAGAAAACGGCAAAGAAAAGCGGAGCAAAAAATCATCATCTAAAAATATTTTTCTGAAAACTATGCATATTTTCTACCGATTTTGACGTTAGGTGAGAGGAAGAAAGGAGTGGTGCTTATGGGTTACTAAAAAGCCGTGGCTATACGCGGCTGTAAAATGTAAGAATAGCGAGCATAGGTTTTGTATAGCCAAAACCGGAGCGCACATCGTGCGAAAGGGGCGTTCTCGCCTGCCGGCTCGGTCAGCGCTTCTGCCTGCGGCAGAGGTGTCCACCGGACATCCGCGCCCCTTATACCCCAGTAAGAAAAGAGGTGATTTAAAAATGCGTGAGCGAACAAAAACAAATAAATTTCAGAGTGTATCCGAACGAAGCCGAGGTCATAAAGCGCAAGGCGCGAAGGTGTGGACTGAGCATTTCGGACTATGTGAGAAACCGTGCTTTAGAGCGCAAAATTGCAGAGCTGCCGAAAGAGGTGCTCGGAGAAGCGTACAGAATTATCGGCACAGCGCGAATGCAGCTTTCAGATTACGGCGGCACGGAAAAGTACACGGGTCCGCTTGAAAAGGCGCAGGAGATTCTTTTGGACATTTACCGCGGAAAGGAGGTGAACGCGAATGGCGGTGACGAAGATATGGCAGGTTAAGGGCAGCCTTGCCGATGTGGTAAAGTACGCAGGCAATCCCGAAAAGACAAGGACGCATGATCTTGCGCGGGTCGTCGGATATGCGGCGGACGAGTACAAAACGCTTGACGAAAACGAGCAATTTTACGCCGTGACGGGCGTCAATTGCAATGCGAAAACGGCGCTTGCCGAGATGCTCGCCGATGCAGGAACGGTTCGGCAAAACCGGCGGCAATGTGGCTTACCACGCGTACCAAAGCTTCAAAAACCGGAGAGGTTACGCCGGAGCAATGTCACAGGCTCGGCGTTGAGCTGGCGCAAAAGATGTGGCGCGACAAGTATCAGGTGCTGGTTGCAACTCATTTTAACACGGGAACGCTGCACAACCATTTTGTTCTTCAGCCGGTGTGTCTGTGGGATGGCAAAAAATACGACTGCAACAAGCGCGAGTATTACCGCATGCGGCAGCTGTCCGACGAGATGTGCCGCCGCGAGGGGCTGACGGTGATTGAAAGCCCCGGCAGGCGTGCGCCGCGACAAATTTATTTTGCTGAGAAAAACGGAGAACCGACTAAGTACAATCTTATGCGCGAGGCAATCGACGAGGCACTCTCCTGCAGCTGCAACGAGGCGGAGTTTGAGACTGCGCTGCGGCAGCTCGGCTACCGCGTATATCTCGGCTTTAATGTGAAGTATGCGACAATTGTTCGCTCGGCTCAAAGCGTGGGACACGGCTTTATAGGCTCGGCGAAGAATACGACCGACCGGCAATTTTTAAGAGACTCGACGAAAATCTGCAATATGACCGACTGAACACCAATCGGCGGTATGAAACCCGTTTTTATAAGTTCACCTATACTTGGGTGGACAAGCACCCACCGCCGCCGGAATATAATTTGCGGAAAGCGTTATACAGCTTTAATGTTGACCGCGCATCGCTCATCGAAATTTATGCGGTGCTGTTTGTGCTGATTTTGGATTTGACCGTCCAGACAATCAAGTCGGCGGTGGAGTTTCTCCTGCCAGAAACTCAGGTGCCCGAGTGTGTTATTGCAGCGTGTATGAAACCGAAATCGCCTGAAATGCGTGAAACCGTGCGGTTTGCCGAGAGGTACACGCGGCAGCGATGCTGCTCTCGCAGGAGAAATTCGGAAGCATAGACGAGGTGCGGGCTTATATTTCCGACCGCGAGCTGAAAATCGCCGAGGTGCAGGCCTATCGCGAACACTGGAAAAATAAGCTGCGCAGTGCAAAAACGCCCGAACAGACCGTCGAATACACAAAAAACGCAACTTCTGCACCGAAATGATCAAAAATCTGCGTTTTCAAAAAAACGGGTTGCAGGAACGCTCGTTACCGATGAGACGAAAATCAAACGGCTGCTGAAATCCGAGCAGAATATTCAGCGCGGCAACGACCCATACGAGTGGGCGAACGGCTACCGTATACGCGATGCAAAAAACCGATAAAATACAGACAAGATAAACCGAAACTATCCGTTTCAAATTCAAATTTTCAATTAACATCTTCGGAAACGGCGGACGGAATAACCGTCACGGTGAATGGAATCACCAAATTTAACCAATAATGAAAATGTGAGGAGTTTGATAAAATGGAATTTGTAATGGATAACGAACTGAAGCTGGCAAAGGTGTGGTGCTCCCCGCCGACCAAAGGGACGAGGCAAAGCAGCAAAAGCTAAAGGAATTTATTGCCGATTGCAGGAAAAAGAAAATCTTCGTCTGCGTTTATGAATCCGGGCGACGGCAGCCTTTTGGAAAACACCAAAAGAGCTGCTTGCCTACAATCTTAATAACCCGACACCGCGCGCAAAGACTTCAAAATCGCGCGACGCGAGGTAAATTGGGAGCGGCAGTCTGCCGCGTACATAGCTCTTAACATTTTTAAATATCACTTTTTGTTTGACTGTAAGTCAGAGAGTTAAAAATAGGGAACATTTGCGATTTACCCTATCAAATGTTCCCTATAAATCTATTGACGCTTGCCTCGTCGCAGTAACTCGATATCCTGCAGCTTTCTGCCGAGCTCGTCGTCGCCTGCGATTTTAATAGGTCTTTATCCATATTATTGAGTGCGTGCAAAACGGCGGCGTAAATGCCGACGGCAACCGAAGGATTGCCGTTTTCCACCTTCCACAGCGTTGAGCGGCTGACTCCTGCGCGTTCGGCGACCAATGTTGCGGACAGTTTCCTTCTGAGCCGTGCCGTTTTTATTTGCTCGCCCATTGTTTTTAGAATATTTTCCGTATCGGGCATAATATTATACGCTGCATTTTCATTTGCACTCACCTCTTATGTTTTCTATTATAAACAATTTATGCTGTTTTGTCAACAGTAGCGAACATATAAAGCGCTCACAGGTAGCTTATTTCGGTAAAGACAAGCGCCCTGCCGTATCCGAAAGAATACAGACAGAGCGTTTGATTATAAGGCTCACTTATCAAGCAGCCAATCGACGGCATTGACAACCTCCATGCCCTCATAGTTGCCGAGGGTAAAGCGGTCGAGCGTTATTACCGTTTTCGGGTAATTGTCGGTTATACCTTTGAACGGCGACATTTCTCTTTCAAAGGTGGACTCCTCGGTCATTGAAGCGGTGACTTGATAATAAGATACATTGTCGTTTTTTCTTGCGACAAAATCTATTTCCGCCGCGCCGACTTTACCTATATTCACGCTGTAACCGCGGCGCAGCAGTTCAAAGTAGATTATGTTCTCAAGAGAAAACCCGAGGTCATACCTTTGCCTTGCGAGCAAATGTCGGCGAAGTCCGAGGTCGACGATATACATTTTCCGATTCTTTTTAAAAGCTGCTTGCCGAGCACGTCATATCGCTCCACGGGATAGAATATATACGGTTCGGTCAGCGCCTCAACATAATCGTCGACCGTATTCTGCGATACTTTTCTGCCGCTTGACGTTACATAGTCCGCAATGCTTTTTACTGATATTGACTGCCGATTGAACCCGCGAGAAACCTTTGATATATTTTTAAGCAAAGCGATGTCCGTAACCTTTCGCTTGTCGGGGTCGCTTTCCCTGCGCTTTTGCCGCTCCTCAATATCCTTAACAATTATGGTGTTGTAGATACCCTCAAAGGTAGGTGTCGATTTTCTCGCTGTCATCACCGAGATTTGTAATATAAGGAAGTCCGCCGTTTTTCATATATTCGGCAAAGAGTTCGTTTTTGTCGCCGCTCTTTTTATCTGACAGAACTCGGCAAACGAAAGCGGCAGCATATTTATCTCCACATATCTTCCCGAAAGCAGCGTTGCAAGCTCGCCCGACAGCAAATATGCGTTAGAACCCGTGATATAAATGTCGGTATTTTTCTTGACATAAAGGCTGTCAACCGCCTTTTGAAAGTTTTCGACCTGCTGTATTTCGTCTAAGAAGATATAGGTTGTCTCGGTTTTGTGTAGCCGCTCCTTGATATAGTTGTACAGAGCCTTGTAATCCGAAAGCTCCTCGTACTCCAGCTCCTCAAAGTTTATTGAGATTATCCGGTCATCGGAAACACCCTCCGACTTTAAATAGTCGCGGTACATCTCAAGCAAGGTGGATTTGCCGCATCTGCGAATACCCGTAATTACCTTAATGACCTGCTCGTCTTTCCATTTTTTAATTGATTTAAATATTCATCGCGCTGTACCACGGTGGTCGCCTCCTATGCAATTATTCTCTGCATTGATATTATACAATATTATTCCCACAAAGTCAACGGTAGATTCCGATTTCGGAATTTACACAGTGATTTTTTAAAAGTTTGTTCCGATTTCGGAATTTGTCGAGAATTATTGAGTATGAAAGTATCGACTCTTATACGATATATATTGACTTTTGGCTTCGGTTGTATTACAATGTTGTTAGTTAGAAACACAGGAAGGGGAAACAAAGTTGAAAATTGACGGATACGCCCGAATTTCGGTGGATTTGCAGGAAGACAGCCACGAGAACACCAGTATCGAAAACCAAAACGGATCATTCGCGATTTTGTGGCAAAGGAGTTCCCCGACGCGGAGCTGAGGATATATGAGGACCGCGACCGCAGCGGTTATACCTTTTCTCAGCGCGAAAATTATCAGAAAATGCGCAAGGAGCTGATAAACGGTGAAGTGCGTATCTTAATCGTCAAGGATTTCTCCTGTTTCTCACGCCGCAACAGCTTGGGGCTTTTGAGCTTGAAACGCTGCGCGACGCGGGTATTCGCATTATTTCGATAGGCGATAATATAGATTATCCCACTCGCGACGACTGGATGCTGATTCAGTTCAAATTTCTGATGAACGAAATGCCTGTCACCGACACCTCGAAAAAAAATAAAGCAGATGATAGACAATCGGCAGAAAAACGGCCAGTGGATATGCGCCGTGCCCTATGGCTACCGCATTATCAACACCAAAGAAATGACCTACGAGATCGACCCGCCTGCGGCGGAGGTCGTGCGCGAGGTTTTCAGGCTTTACAACCTCGGTTGGGGGTAAAAAATTGCCAATCACCTAACCGACAGCGGCGTGCCGACCCCGAGGGCAAACGAGATCGCCCAAAAAGGAAGCCGAGGGCAAGGCGACCAAGCTCACCGCGCGCAGCGAATGGAGCATTATCACGGTGCAGGCAATTCTCAAAAACGATTTTTACATCGGTACGCTCCGTCAGCGCAAGTACACGCGCAAGGGTATTAACGGCAAGGATGTAAAGCTCGGCGATGAGGACAATATCGTGATAGAAAACGCGCACGAGCCGATTGTGGACGGCAAGACCTTTGCTTACACAACGGAGCAGCTCCGGCTGCGCTCAAAGGGCAATTATCGCGGCGAAAAGAAGTACGCCACCGATTATTCAGGCTTTATGTTCTGCGGCGACTGCGGCAGCCCGATGTTTTCTATGTCCCGCCCCGACCTCGCCCGCCTACACCTGCGGTACATACCACAAGCGAGGACTCAAGGGCTGCACCTCGCACCATATCCGCGTGGATGTACTTGACAGGCTGCTCAAGGAATTTATTCTCCGCGTGCGCGATAACTGCAAAGGAATGATCGACGAGCTGCAAAAAGACGATTGACGAGCAGCCCGAGCGTGAGGAACAGCTCGGCGCGACGGTTGAAAGCATTGAAACGCAGCTTGGCGAGGCAAAAGCAAAGCTCAAATGCGCTGTATAAAGAAAAAATGCTGATTGACGCGGGACTCTCCGACGCCAAAAGCCGAACCAAGGCGGCGCTTTACGACGAAATGGAGGAAGAACTGCTCACCCGCATTGAAATGCTCGAAAAGCAATTCGGCGATGTCAACAATCTACGCAACAATATGATTACCGCCAACCGAAAGGCGAAAACGGTTATCGAGGTTTTGACGGAGTGCTAAAAAAAGAAAAGCTCGACAAGCGCGACATCGGCTTGATCGTTGAGAAAATAACGGTGTTTGAGAATCATTTGAATGTCAGGCTCAAATCCGATGTGGACGAGCTTTTGTCGCTTGAGGATACGGAGCACACCGTAAATTTTAAGTCTGGCAGTAAGGATATCGCAGTTACTCAAAAGTCCGCGAAGCGTGCGGACAAGGTCTTTACTGTCAATGTTATCAGAGAGGGCGACCCGCTGGAAATATTCACGGGCGGGGACGGAAATGTGATTTTTAAAAAATATTCTCCGATTGGGGAGCTGTCAAAGCTGTCGGAGGATTATGCCGAGTCGATAGCGGGCGGAACCGAGCTTGCGGTTTTGATTTGCGACAAGGACAACTGTATTGCGGCGGCGGGAATTTCCAAACGGGAGGTTATCGAGCGCAGAATTTCACCCGAGCTTGAGGAGCTTTTGGAGCACCGAAAGCCGTATATCTACTCCGGCGCCGGAGTCGGCTTTTTTCCCCTCGAAGGGGTGGACAAAAGCGCGGCCGTGGCTGTTCCCGTCATCTCGGCGGGCGACATCATCGGGGCCGGTTGTCTTATGAACGGTAAAATGAGTCCGGACCGTCCGAAAGCGACATTAAGATTGCCGAAATTGCCGCCTCCTTTCTCGGAAAGCAGCTTGAAGCGTAATTTAAAAGACGGCGCGATGCAAAGGATTTTCCGCACCGCGCCGTTTTAATATATTTTTGTTTTCCTTATATACTGGGAAAAAGGCCTTCAAAAGCTCGCAAAAGAGCAATGAAGGCCTTTTTATATTATTTTATCGCATCAAGAAGCTCGTCAACCTTGTCGAGCTTTTCCCAAGGAAGGTCGATGTCGGTTCGGCCGAAATGACCGTAGCTTGCGGTTTGACGGTATATCGGACGGCGAAGATCAAGAGCTCTGATTATGGCCTCAGGGCGCATATCAAACACCTTTTCCACCGCCTCGGCGATTTTTTCGTCGCTGTATTTTCCCGTGCCGAAGGTGTCAACCATAATCGACACCGGTTTCGCCACGCCGATTGCATAGGCAAGCTGAATTTCGCACTTATCGGCAAGACCCGCAGCAACGACATTTTTTGGCAGCCCAACGCGCCGCATATGTTGCCGAACGGTCGACCTTTGTGGGGTCCTGCCCGAGAAGCAGCCTCCGCCGTGGTGAGCCGCTCCGCCGTAGGTATCGACAATTATCTTGCGGCCCGTGAGACCGGTATCTCCGCAGGGACCGCCCACCGTGAAACGACCCGTGGGGTTGATGTATATCTTGGTGTCCTTGTCCATAAGCTCCTCGGGAACGACCTCTTTGATAATAAGATCGGTAACCGATTTTCTTATTTCTTCAAGAGAAACATCCTCGCTGTGCTGGGTCGAAACAACAACGGTATCGACACGGGCAGGCTTTTCCGTCGTCATATTCCACCGTAACCTGAGACTTTCCGTCGGGACGCAGCCACGGTAGGGTTCGTCCTTGCGAACCTCGGCAAGGCGTCTGCAAAGCTTGTGGGACAGCACAAGTGTCAGCGGCATATATTCCTCGGTCTCGTTGGTGGCATAACCGAACATGAGGCCCTGGTCGCCGGCGCCGTGAAGATTAAGCTCGTCCTTCTCCCCTGCCTTAAGCTCGAAGGATTTATCAACGCCAAGAGCAATATCGGGAGACTGTTCGTCAATAGCGGTCATAACTCCCCGCAGGTGTGCCCGTCAAATCCGGCGTCGGGACGGTCATATCCGATTTCGTTAACTACCTTCGGGCGACTGACGCAATGTCGACATAGCAATCGGTGGAAATTTCACCCATTACGACCAAGGTGCCGGTGGTGCAAAGCATTCGCAGGCAACACGGGCGTCGGATCGTTTTTTTATAATTTCGTCAAGAACCGCATCGGAAATTTGGTCGCAAACCTTGTCAGGATGTCCCTCGGTCACCGATTCGAGGTAAATAAATATTTAGACATTCTTTTTCTTCCTCTTTTTCTTTATTAACTTTGCTGCTTTTTATCTTTTCTGTCGTCAAGCACAAGGCCGAAGCAGGCGCCCGCAATCGTTCCGGCAACAATGCAGACCGGAATGGCGCTCACCGCAAAAGCCGAGTATCACGCCGAGAAAAATCCCGCAACGGTAAAAATCACAAAATTATCGGTGGAACGAACCTTTTCGTCCGCTTTTTTTTTCGCAAACCTTTTTCCCGCCGTTTTCAGTTCATCGGCATTTTCCGACCTTTCGGCGGCGTCAGTTTCTCGGTTTTCGATTTTTTCAAACTCGTCTTGCAAATCTTCGCCCTCTTTCACGCTTTGTATTATACCCCAAATGCAGGTTGATTTCAAGTGGTTATTGATATTTAAAGCCTTTTATGATAATATATGTATGACCCTTAATTTTTCAAAGTGAAAGGATGTTTTTATGAATACTTCCGAACTTTATTCTTTGTGGCTTGAAAAAGCCGTTGACGACCCCTGATCTTATTGCCGAGCTTAAAGGCATTGAAGGAAACGATGACGAAATTTACGACCGTTTTTACCGCGAGCTTGAATTCGGCACCGCAGGACTTCGAGGAGTTATCGGCGCGGGAACCAACCGAATGAACATCTATACGGTCAGAAAGGCCACCCAGGGACTTGCCGAATATGTGCTTGACAAGGGCGGAGAAAGCGTTGCGATTGCCTATGACAGCCGCATAAAGTCCACCCTTTTTCGCCGAGGAGGCCGCAAAGGTCCTTGCCGCAAACGGAATCAAGGTTTATATTTATAAAGAGCTTATGCCCACCCCAATGCTCTCCTATGCCGTCCGCGAGCTTCATTGCACCTCGGGCATTGTCATAACCGCCAGCCACAATCCCGCAAAATACAACGGATATAAGGCCTACGGGGCCGACGGAGCGCAGCTGAGCGTGGAAAACAGCGCCAAGGTTCTTTCCTTTGTCGACAAGGTGGAAATGTTCGGCGGAGCAAAAACCATGAGCTTTGACGAAGGAATAACAAGCGGAATTATCGAATATATCGGCGACGAACTGGTGGAAAAATATCTTGAAACGGTGAAAACCCGTTCGGTGGAAAAGGTTACCGCCGATTTAAATGTCATATACACTCCCCTAAACGGCACGGGCAACAAGCCGGTCAGAGAAATTCTCAAGCGCATCGGAATTAAAAACGTCACCGTTGTGCCCTGGAGCAGGAATTCCCCTGACGGAAATTTCCCAACCGCCCCTTCCCCAATCCCGAAATCCGTCAGGCCTTCGAATGCGCCATAAACCTTTCCAAATCGGTGGAGGCCGATCTGCTTCTTGCCACCGACCCCGACTGCGACAGAGTTGGCATTGCCGTCAAAACGGCGACGACTTTACGCTCATGTCGGGCAACGAGGTCGGCGCCTGCCTGCTTGATTTCATTTTGTCAAGGCGCAAGGCAAACGGCACTCTGCCCGAAAATCCCGTGGCCGTCAAAACCATTGTTTCCACCCCTCTTGCCGACAAAATCGCTGCAAAATACGGCTGCAAGCTCATAAAATGTGCTGACCGGGTTCAAATACATCGGCGAGCAGGCCGGAATACTCGAGAAAAAGGGCGAACAGGAGCGATTTGTGTTCGGATTTGAGGAGAGCTACGGCTATCTTGCGGGCGCGTATGTGCGCGACAAGGACGCCGTCGTGGCCTCCATGCTTATATGCGAAATGGCCGCCTATTATAAAAACCTCGGCAAAAATCTCCTGGACGTCATAAACGAGTTTTATGCCGAGCACGGCATGAGTTCTTTTCACATCGCAAAACAGCTTTACATTTGAGGAGCCGCAGGCATGAAAAAAATGCAGGACATCATGGACGATTTGAGACGTCTTCCTCCCAAAAAAAGATAGGAGAAAATCAGGTGGTTGCCATAAGCGACTATGAGACCTCCGAAAAGCTTGAACTTAAGAGCGGTAAAAATCGGTTATCACCCTTCCGAAAATCCAACGTGCTGTATTATGATTTGGACGAAAACGGCTCAAATCTTATTGTCCGCCCGTCGGGAACCGAGCCCAAAATCAAGGTTTATATAACCTCGGTCGACGCCGACGGGGACAAGGCAAAATCCCGTGCCGAAATGTGGCTTTGGGACATGAAAAAGCGGTTCAATTAAAACTCAACAGTAAAAAAGTCCGAGATTTATGTCTCGGACTTTTCTTTTTTCAGCCGCTCGAAACGGGCTCTTACCGACTCTTTCTTTTTTGCTTTGTTATGCCGCCGAGGATAACGAATCCACTTTCGGTTTTTTTCAATCGTATCCCCGTCGCGGGGTCTTTGAAGGAATTTGTCGAGAGGAATGTTCAAAAAGTTTTTGTTTTCGTCTCGCAAACGGCAAAGTCTTCCTCAATTCTGTCAACGGTATATCTCATGTTTCCTCCTTTTAGCATCTGTTGCTTAAATGAAACGGGGAGAAAAATGACAATCCCTCCGTCACGGCTGCGCCGTGCCGCCTTTTTACATAAGGGAGGCTTGAATGTACAATGCCTATTGTTTTTATCTGATGTGAGAAAATATAAAATCGGCTTTTGTATTGTAAGTTTCCGAATAAGTCCCTGATTTATCACTCGCCGCTGTTGCTTATGGATTACAGCTTTTTACAGGGAGAGTATCCCTCGTTTATAAGCTGCTGCCGCTCGCCGAAAAATTCTTTGCGGTTTTTTCGGATATATCGGCGGCATTTTTGCAGTCGGGCTTGTGAAACTTTTTGCTGTTTGTGTTAAGTATATATGTTGCCTCCTCAGACGGCGCCGTGCTTTGTTCCTCCGTCGAAACGGTCGGTTGGACGGTGCTTTGCAAGAATTCAAACTCTCCGTTTTCCCTGCCCAATACCGAAATCGTTCCCAAAATATCGGTTCGATAAACGGCAACACCCGACTTTTCAAGCTTTTTAAGAGTCTCGGCATGAGGGTGGCCGTAGTCGTTATCATTTCCGCAGGAAATAACGGCGACCTTTGGCGAAACGGCCTTTAAAAAATCATCTCCAGTAGAGGTTCTGCTTCCGTGGTGCCCGACCTTTAGGACGCTTGCCGAAACATCCTCCCCGTTTTTAAAATATCATCCTCGGCCTGAGTTTCGGCGTCGCCGGTGAGCATGACGGAAAATTTTCCGAGGATGCCTTTAAAACAAGAGAGTAGTTGTTCAGCTCGTCGCCATACTTCTTCTCGGTATCGGTGAGCACCGTCACGGCCGCATTTCCGAGAGGAAAAACATCTCCCCTGCTCGGAACGGTTATCGAGAGATTTTTTCTTCGGCAGCGTCAAAACATCGGAAAAG
>VOFG01001136.1_pt1 | contig 28000 bp, 51 predicted proteins | sample 5384171 | NCBI WGS metagenome assembly VOFG01 (sample SAMN12384726, study PRJNA508395) | human gut metagenome | isolation source: healthy gut F | host: Homo sapiens
CGCTCTTGTATTTGTTTGTTTCATAATACTCCATTCAACACTAAAAGGATACTAGTTATCTTTTAATTATAGCAGTTTAATAAAGTAACTTCAAATACCCTATATAGTAGATAACTACAGCAACTTACGCTACTTATGGTGTCTCAAAATAATAAAGATATCCCCCTCAAGACTGTTCGCCATGTAATCACGGCATTCTGCTTGAGAGGGATATGTTATTTAGTGTACGTCTGAATGATTGGTAAAATCATAGGTCTACGACGTGTTTGTCATAGAAGAATTTACCCAATGCATCGCGAATATTTTGTTTCAACAGTCCAGTCCTGATACGTTGTGCTTCACAATCATCTAATACTTGATGAACGCGACGTTCTGCTTCAAGCATAAGTTCTTCTGCATCACGTACATATACGAAGCCACGAGATACGAGATCGGGGCCTGCAATGATGGTGTACCGGAAGCAGCATCCATGGCCATAACAACAACGATAACCATACCTTTCTGTGCCAATTGTTGACGATCGCGAATAACGATATTACCAACATCGCCAACACCAAGCTGCCATCAACGAAGATAGCACCCGCTTGCATTACACGGCCACCTTTACGGCCGTACCGTCTTTATCAAATTCAAAGATTTGACCATTATCGCCGATGTGACCTTCTTAGGTCTACGCCCATAGCCCACCAAGTTCACCATGACGACGTAACATACGGTACTCACCATGAACTGGGATGAAGTATTCTGACGCACAAGGTTGAGCATTGTTTTAAGCTCTTCTTGGCTCGCATGACCAGATACGTGGATTACGATCTTGCCATATACAACATGGCAAACTCAGACGAAGTAAGTTATCGATAGTCTACCAACAGCACCTTCATTACTGTTGCCGGAATTGGTGTAGTTAGAGATAATAACAGTATCATTTTTAATTCTACAGTGCGGTGGTTACTTGTAGCCATATGATAAGCCTCGCCATCGGTTCACCTTGAGAACCATCGTATTTGGTGGAATATTCAAATAACCGCTGTTAACTTGTGCGATTTCTGCAACATTTACCATGCTGCGACCCATAACGACAACCTTACGGTTGAACATAACCGCCGCATCGATTGCTTGTTGGATACGAGATACGTTAGATGCGAATGTAGCCAATACAACGCGGCCTTTGCAGCACCTACAGCTTGTTTAATAGCAGGTCCAACGGAGCTTTCAGAACCAGTAAAAAACCAGGTTTTTCTACATTTGTAGAATCGGACATCAATGCTAGTACGCCCTTGTTGCCAAGTTCTGCGAATTTATGAATATCCATCAATTTGCCATCAACTGGTGTTTGGTCGATTTTAAAGTCCCCTGTATGGAGTACAGTACCGATAGGTGTATCGAAGTACACCGCAACGGAATCAGGAATGGAATGATTAGTTTGGATAAAACCAACCCTTCACTTTGACCGATTTGCACTTCATCGCCTGCTGCAATCGTGCCGAAGGCATTTTGGAGATACTTTATGTTCTTTAAACTTACCTTCAATTAAGCCACAAACAAGATTTGTAGCATATACAGGGCAGTTAATTTCCTTCATAAGGTACGCTAATGAACCGATATGGTCCTCGTGACCATGGGTAATAACGACTGCTTTCACGCGGTCCTTATTCTCAATGATATAGCTCATATCAGGAATAACGATATCTACGCCAAGCATATCTTCACTAGGGGAACGCAAGACCTGCATCAAGAACGATGATTTCATCCTCGTATTGAAAAATGGTCATATTTTTACCGATTTCACCAAGGCCACCAAGAGGGATAATTTGAAATTTACCCTTATTGGAGCCCGCTGGTTGACGACCAATTAAATCGGATTGAACCTCTTGGTTGCGAGTCATCGGACGATTGTTAGTGCGCGTACGACGGTTGTTAGTATTTTCATTACGATTATTATCATTCGTATTACGTGTACGCGTATTACGTGTATTTCTTTGTATTACGAGTATTCTCGCCATTTCGTTCAGTACGATGTGTATTTTCACCGCTTCTTGAGTTGTACGGTTTTGACGAGGTTGGCGAGGTTTACGTTCTGTACCTTGTTGTTCGCCTTGCTCAGCGGACGTTGACGACGTGTATTCGTTCTTGTATGTGTCGTACGTCGTTGACGGCCTTCGCCATTTTGACTAGCTTCGCCTGTATGACGGCGTTCACCAGTGCGACGACCTTCTGTATTGCGGTGTTCTCCCACAGATCGACGTGTGTTGGTACGACGGCGCGTTGGTTTTGCTCACCTTGAGCAGACGGAGCCGTCTCTACTGCAGTCACTTGTGCAGTATGTTGATTATCTGTTGTATTCACAGTTCCTCCTAAAATTTTATTCATTAATTTGTTTAACATATATTTTCACCTATCATTAAAATTTGATCTTTACAGAGGAACGGACAAACGAAAAAGGCGCTATCCAGCAAATTGTCTTTCAAATGGGCGCAAAAATAGCGCAACTTAATTGTTACCGTTCAAGTCCTTTTGTCCATTCGCCTCGTGCAAATGAGTATAGTGTACCATTAAACGCGTCAGCCGCGACGTTACGTTCTCTTCGTTACCGTTTAATGTTCATTATAATCCGATCGTTCTGATGAAAGCCTCGCTTTCATACGTTACTATTATTGTAACATAAAAATAGCGTTAACAAAGAGGACCCTTATGTTGACGCTATTCCATTAATCCTGTACGAATTTGAGCTGATAATCGCACAAAATCTAACCGTGTTTATACATCATATTTAGTTATCATCATCAGGCAAATGTTTTAAAAGCCTTCAATATGCCACGCACCATTTTCTTCAATAAGAGAAATATATCGCTTCATCGGTTTAGCCTCTACCATGCCTTCGCCAACCTTTGTAGTTTGTAAATCTGCTTCAAATACAATACGTTTTAAACTACCTGAACGACTCAGCCGTGCCACATCCAAGGTAACCATATCCACTTTTGTACCTTTGCTGCATAGCTATGAGCCATTTTTGTTTTTCTACTGGATTGGCCTCCTAATCCTTGGTTCATCACATACGTGAAAGCCTTATCATAATTCTTATTATTTACCGCATCAAAATAGCCTTGCACCGATGCACGAGCGGCATCTTCACTGCCTTCGCCAACAATGGCATTGGTAAACCACCCTGAAGGGAACACTTCATTTTCCGGTCCCATAGTTCGTAAAAAGAAAATCCAAATATACATACTATACTTACAAGCACAACAATTAAAAACTCGTTGTTAACGAACTACTCGAAGGGATACTTTTTCATAATAGAAGCTAGCCGTTTATCTATGACGATATGCTGCAACGCACCACCATATTGATTGTCCTGTGGCTGCCCCTTTTGACATAACAAAGCGAACAAAATCAAGGGTCCTACAAAGGGGATAAGGAACAGCAACAAGCTCATACTGCCTCGTCCCGTATCATGAAGTCGGCGCACACATAACGACCCCTAACGGAAGTAAAGGATACTAAACATAGTATAGCCGTTAAGAACCCACCTAAACCGATTAAATACGGTCCTGTTTGAAATATAGCGGTTATAGCATAAAAAAGGCGAGCAAACCAACCATACATACATGCCACAGCAATAGAAATTGTAAGAATTCCTCCGCGAAGCGCGACCATCCGTATCCATGAACTTATTCATCACATAGAGATATGTATCCTTATAGCTAAGCTGATAATGGGATAAAGGATAAATTACATCACCTTCAGGTGCAATGCGCTCCACCTCTGTAGCCACCGTATACTGCCCACATGTAGGGCAAAACATAGCCGCCTCATCGCAATAATGACGGCAAGCATCACAATAACGTTTCATAAGTATCTCTCCAAAAGCTCTCAAATGTTTACTATTTTAAGTATGTATCTATAGCCTCCGCAAAGCCCTGACGATATAGATTAGCACCGCCGTTTGCAGGGTGGCGCAAACCCAATGGCAGAAAGGCCAAATTTTACCATTGTATCTGCAGACTTTTGGCCTACTGCGAGCACAAGAGGTTCTACGCCACCTAATTCTATATGTAAATCTAACAAGCGTTTTGTATATTTCCAACCTAATTGTTGTTCTCATCCGTAGGTGTACGGTTAGTCAATGGATTTCCATCCTTATGAGGATGGAAGGGGAATATGTTCCACAGCAATGTATCATAGGTATTGATACCCTTTTCAACAATGGCACTCCATACTACAGTGTCAGTTGGTTCGTTAAAACCATCCTTCTGCTGTGTTCCTTTTAATAAAGAGCTAGTAGGCGAACTAGTGCGTTCCAACCGAATCGGCGTTACATCCTTCGCACGAATGGTTTTGTGCTTATCTAATAGCATTCTTTCACAAGTAATTGCAATGCCACTAAAAACGTCCCCCTTGATATCCTACTGCCTCAGCCACTACAAATACCTTAGCTCGACCTAAGCGCGGCAATAAATAAGCTACCAAATTATCTCGACGTACTTGGGCCGCATCAAAACCATCTATAACAATCTCTAAATCAGGATTTACCTCACCCCAAGGATTATGGACAAGACCACCTTTGATACTGAGCAAGCCAGTCTACAAAAACCGTGCACCTTCGCCACGCGCTCCGCATCAAAGGTTTCTATATATTCATCAAAAGACAAGGTATTCTCTAACTCAAATAAAGACATACAGCCTCCAATTTAAAATTTATATATTATTACCGATATATATCTACTATACATGATAATTACACGAATTGCATAAGAAATATAAAGTTATATATACTACAATCAAGATGTCACCATCTCTAATCCGAGAAATACGGTGTGGGGAGGAGGTGACACTATGGAAAAAATCTTTTACTCTTTATAATACCTATTATGACGAATGTAATTAGCTACTACATTTGTAAATTGCTCGATAGGTATTTTAAATGGTGATGAGCATCGGGTTATCTCCGTTATCAGATAGCAAAAACCACCCAAGGACGTCGAAATATTTTGGGTGGTTCTTTTAAGGTGTACACTAATGGAACTCCTTACTCTTTTAGCTACTTATAGTATACATTTATTTTAGAATTTTGTCCATTATAATTAAAAAGAAACCACCTAGATATATCGCAGTCCCTAGATGGTTTCTTTTTTGTGCACTCAGTGGAGCACTTACAATCTTTTAGCTTCTTATAGTATACACCATAACAACTAAATATAGAACTCGATTTTTGTCTTCTTTTTGCTAGTTGAAATTGTTCAAAGATATGGTTTCGTATATTAACAAAGGATGCCGATGTGCGGTCGGTTCTGTCGATGATGTTTACAGGGATTATAGTTTGTACTCTACCTGGATTTGCAGATAGTACTACAACGCGGTCTGCAAGGACTACGGCTTCTTCAATGTCGTGGGTAACGAATACAACTGTTTTGCCTTCTTCACGGCAGATACGAGAGATTTCGTCTTGTAAGTTGATACGTGTTAACGCATCAAGAGCGCCTAGTGGTTCGTCCATGAAGATAATATCAGGATCAACAGCTAATGCACGGGCGATGGATACACGTTGTTGCATGCCCCCAGATAGTTCTGCAGGGTAGCGATTACGAGCATGGTCAAGGCCTACCATTTTAACGTATTTGTCGATGATAGCAGGACGCTCTTTTCTTTAGGCACCTTTTTACTTTCGAGGCCAAGCTCAATATTGCTTTCCACCGTACGCCACGGCAACAAGCCATAGTTTTGGGAATACCGTTACATATCTAAGTTGAGGCGCTTTCACCTCTTCACCGTCGATAGTAATGGAACCAGATGTAACGAGCTCAAAGCCCGCCATAGCGTTTAACAGCGTACTTTTACCGGAACCAGAAGGGCCTAAGAGGCAAATAAACTCGCCCTTTTCAATGTCTAAGATTAATATCTTCAAGAATGGTGAGTGGTTCCCCATCTTTCATAAATTCCATGTGTGCATTGCGCACCGAAATATAACCCATGAGGCCACCTCCTATTTCTCAATACCCCAACGTTTGTAAATCCATTTTTCGATGAGGGATACGCCCCAATCGAGTAAAAGCCCAACAAAACCGATGGTCAAGATGGCTACCATCAAAGATCGTTACGCAAGTTATTTCTCATATCGATAATGAGGAAGCCAAGGCCCTGTTTGGGAGCCTACCATTTCACCTGTTACAAGGGAAGATCCACGCCGTACCGAGAGCGATGTGAAGACCCGATGCAATGCCTGGGAATACGGCAGGTAATACGATTTTAAATAACAGTTCTGGCTGTTTAATACCAAAGTTGCGTGCTACCTTGATGTACACAGGGTCAATATTTTGAATAGCGGACACGGTGGACAATAGCACAGGGAAGAATGCTGCGATAAAGATGATAACGATAGCCGGTGCTTGACCGATACCGAAAAAGAGAACGATAAACGGCAACCACGCCACAGGAGAAATTGGTCGAATGACTTGAACGATTGGATTGATGTAGTTCCAAATTCCCTTGTACCAACCCAAGATAAGGCCGAAGAATACGCCAGCCACAACAGAAAAATGATAGCCGATGAAGAACCGTACTAAACTATCTGCAATATCCTTAAAGAGGACACCGTCTCCAATGAGTTCACCAAAGCCGACCAACACCTTATACGGCGTTGGCAATAGCGCTTCATTAAAACCGCCGAGGCAAACGATTAACTCCCAAATTAGCCAAGCTGCGATAAATGAACCTGGCACATATGTATATTTCTTCATGGTCCCCCTCCTATGGTAACAATGATTGATCTACAAACTCTGAATAGGCCGGCACTTTTTTGATTAAATCAATATGTGTCATGTGATGCACAAGCGCATTATAACGGTCCTCTGTAAGGGGCTAAATCTTTAAACCCAATCACTTTGAGGGAACGTTCAATAATAGGGTCATTAAACTTTAAATATTTTAAGGCAATTTCTTTTTTGGGACTCTGGATGCTCATCTAGGTATTTACCTGCATCGAGATAGGCCTTGGTGAAAGCCTTTGCCAAGTCATGATGTTCATCGACGAATTGACCATTAAATACAAGAGCACAGCAAATATTATCATGCCAGAGATGGTCAGGATCTTCAAAAGACCTTCCCAGTTCCCATTTCAAGGGCTAGAGAGCCAAATGGTTTGGCCACACTATACCCAGCAATTTTGACCTACCGATAGAGCAGAAGGCATTTCTGGAGGGCTCATTTCTACGATTTGTACATCTTTTTCAGAAAGACCCGCTTGTTCAAGCATGCAATCCACGAGAATTTTTTGAGTAGATTGTTTATGAGGGATAGCAAAGGATTTGCCTTTTAAGTCTTGAACGGAGTTAATATCCTTATTTACGATGATAATATTACCCTCTGTATGACCAAGTGCAGCAGCACGAACATCAATGCCTTGTTCACGAGCCTTTACACCTAGCTCAACGAGTACCGATGCAGCATCTACCTTACCTGTATTTAATGCATCCATCAACTCTGGCCAAGATCCATATTTAACAAGCTCTACATGTACAGGACCATCTGCCGTTTCTAATTCTTTGTAGCGATACTGGCAATGCATGGGTAATTGGTAAATAGGCTACGCGTACAGTCTTTAATTCTTGAGCCGTCTTTGGTTTATGGTGTTCATGATAACCATAGGCTATGCAGCCAACAACCAAGAGGACCACTCCGATGATTAGATACCATGTCTTCTTCATAACTTCCCCTCTTTCTACCTCATAACAAGGGGGCGATTTTGACACATGCCACTTCCGCACTTTTCTAAAACCTAGATGAAATAAGGTTTCAGAACACCTCGTCCTAAAAATTATATAACCTACTATACCAATATGTTTTTAATATGTCAACAATACATATAACTATAATAGGTTTTATTTCTAAAAAAATATAAATAGTAATTAGGACATAATATATACATTAAATATTCGATTATATACGCAAAAAAGCATCAACCGCATTGAGCGGTTGATGCTACTTTCACAAACACGATTAACAATATATTATTCTTCAATATAAGCTTGTCGTTTATTCAAAATATAAATCTCAGAGCTACCAGCCTGCTGTACTCACCAACATATGGTGCAATACTAGACTGTTTAAAATGGTTAATTTCGCCTTTTGGAACGATGACCATGATTTGCTTTTTACCTTCAGCCAAACGCTTGATAAACTCGTCCTCCGTCACTTGTTCCATAAGGTATTTCTTATCCCATTCAGCACTACGATGTTTTTAATGTATCCTTATCATCCCAACGACTACTGTCACCCTTAATACGAACCACCTCATGTCCAGTATAATATACGAGAGATGTGCTGTATCCATTGTAATAATACACATCACCATTATATTTATCTCACAACAGGGATAAGATTGATAGAGCTACGTTGTTTAACAAGAGGTACCAAAACCCTCGAGTACTACAATCGATGAAATGAGCATGGTTCCGATCACGACAATGCTCAACAAACGATAACGTTGGCGAGTCCACCAGAACCATAACAGCCCTAATATGGATACGCCTGCCAAAACATAGAGCAATCCATAATAGCCCCAAGGAGCAAAGAAAAGACGCCCCTACATAAGCGATCCATAACAATAGTGTGGGACCGACTACAATCCATGGGACATAACGAGGCCGACCCGGACGCAGAGCTTTCATAGCCCCTAATGTACCAAGAATACTGAAAGGTACAAGACTAATAAATGTATATAGAGGATACTTAGTGGCCATCAAGGAATAGAATAGAACAGTACCCACGCCCCAACACATGCGCAATACACGTACCACTTATGGTGCTGTTTAAAGCCCGTTATCATGCCATAAATAACAGCGCCTGTCCATGGTAAAGAAGCGCCGAGGAAAATAGCGATATAGTACCACCACACATTATCTTCCGGATGTTCAGACTGAGTCGCACGTGTTACATTGTTAAGGCCTAAGAATCCATCTAAAAAGGCTTGTCCATGGGCGCTATACATATAAACATACCACGGCATAGCGACGACAAGAAAGGCCAAAATCCCTTCAGTCAAAGAGGCGTAATAACATTTGTTTCGAACGGCAAGCGCAACATAAACGAGCAAAATAAGGCCAGGTAAAACAAGTGCCACGGGCCCCTTTGTCAAAACACCTAATCCGGAAAATACATATGCTACAATCATGGCCGTACTAGAATTTTCATTCAAGCCTTTGTACGCATACATCATAACCATCAAGGTCGTATATAACAGTACCATGTCGGTTATAACACCATGAGCAACAGCCCAGAACATAAAGAGATGTACCAAGGATAGAGGAACCTACTAGGCCCGCGAGCCAACGTCGACTAAAGGTCCGTAAAGCTTGAAACATGGCAGCCACTGACAAGGCACCAAATATAGCACTTGGCAAACGAACTACCCAATCAGCAATACCAAAGATTTTAAAAGCTAATGCAATCAGCCAATAAATCATAATCGGCTTGTCATACCAATATGTCCCATAAATCTGTGGCGATAACCAATTGCCAGACAACACCATTTCCTTAGCAGTTAACGCATAATTCGATTCTACTGGATCGGTTACAGGTAGTATATTATTAGCTACCATAAAAATACCAGCCAAACAACAAACAACACAGGCGTCAAACGAGACAATTTCATTGTGACCTCCTTATGATTTACGGCGATTCTTATAGTATTTAAATCTGAGCACTGCAGCCACAATAGCAAAGATAACAATCACAACTAGCAAAAATTCATGATTATACTGAATAAGATCTTTCCAGTTTTCCCCAAGTACTTTCCCTAAATATACGAGTAAAATCGTCCAAGGAATAGTACCAAGTACAGTCAAACGATAAAGTGCCACAATGGATAGCGCGCCATGCCAGCCGGGAAGGAGATAAATGTACGAACACCAGGTAAAGACGACCAAAGAAATAGCTACTCCACCATATTTATTAAACATCTTTCAGCGAGTTCAAATTTATGCTCATTAAAGAATACATATTTACCGTATTTCAATAACAACGGACGACCGCCATATTCCCCCATCCAATATGACAAAATGGATCCAACGATACCAGCCAATGTACCTACAACCATTGTCGTATGCAAATCAAATATACCTTGAGAAATTAAATACCCTGCAAATCCAAGCACAATTTCACTAGGAATCGGTATATTCGCATTTTCTAGAACCATCGCAATAAACATGGCTGCATAGCCATACGTTTCCATAAACGAAAATAATATATTCCACTTGTTATACCTCGTCATAACTCCCCTATACCGGATTTATGATTTTTAATGCTAACTAATGCTGGTAAAAATATCACCATGTATACAATCTATTTTACCATAATAAAATGACCCTCACCATACGGGAGGGTCATTTGCGGTATTCTTAGTATTCTGTTTTTGCAAGAATTAACTAGTCATACACAGTTATTCTGTTTTTAGTCCTTGTATAAAATCAAAGGATTTTACAGCTGCTTCTGTGTCTACAAAATGGAATGGTTCCAACAGGCGACAGAATTTAAATAGATAGTCACGTTTTTAAAACTTCTTTCACATGAAGAACAGTTTCTTGTGCACAACGGGCAGAGCTATAACCATTCATAGCTGCATATAGGTAGGTATTTGGTAAATCTCCTTCGCGGATAAAAGCTATGAATAAAAATCAGTAAATCCCATCCAGCAGGCGTGAATTCTGGCCAACGGCGTGCATTTTCCCAATCAAGGAGCATGACACTATCCGCATCTGGATTGTATACGATATCTCGTAATGCAGGACGACCATGAGCGATACCGTAATCGTGGAGCATGCCGAGAGCTTTACCAAAAGCATAAAAAATATGAACAGCCATATCTTCTAGGGAACTATCTTCTGGATGCTCCTGCGATAAATGGCCATAGTAGGTCAAGTTCTTACCATAATTCGGTGTCACGAAATAATTTTCTCGAAAGCCTACGATTTCCGGAGCTAATGGTAATTGTGTACGCACAAAGTTCATCATATAGAACTCATGATCAAAGGATGCACGAGGGGATGGTTTGATCCATGATGACCGGTTATTACCTACAGCACGTTTTACAAAATACTCATTACCTTGAAAGGTGACTGGGAATACGCGCCCCAAATCTTCGTTATTCAATTTATGGTCTATATATTCTAATAAGGCTTCGTTCATGAGACCTCTAATGTCATCAATACTTACCTATTTATTATATAATAAACACCATATATGTATCAAATAAAGACCCCCTAGCCAAGGCCAGGGGGTCTTTACGGTAATTATGATAATAGGTTTAATTTAGGTTTTATAAGCCAACTGAGGCACTCTAAATTAAAACGAATTAACCTACAAATTTTGTCACTGCTGCAGTATCAGTTAAGTGACGTTTAGGCATGCCCATTTCTTCAGGAGTGATGCCAAGAGCAAGACCTACTAATTGGGACATGTGCAAGATTGGCATATCTTTACCACCGCCAACAACTTCTTTTGCTTCTTTTTGGAACATATCAAGTTGCATTTGGCAAAGTGGGCAAGGAGTTACTACGCAATCTGCGCCTTCTGTAGCTGCATCTTTGTTGATGGAGCCAGTCATTTGCATTACGGAATCATGTGCAGGGTATACAGCATGGAAACCGCAGCAATCAAGTTTACGGGAGAAGTCGATTGGTGTAGCACCGATAGCGGAGATCAAATCTGCTAAGGATGTAGGCATTTGATAGTCTTCGAAGCCCATTTCAGTTTGAGGACGAAGAATATGGCAACCATAGTATTCAGCTACACGTAAACCTGTTAAAGGTTTAACAACTTTTTCTTTCAATTTATCCAAACCGTAATCGCGGATCAATACCCATAAGAAATGAGTGATATCAGTTGTACCGCGGTATTGTTTACCGATTTGAGCTAATTTTTTGTTCACTTCTTCTTTTTTCTTTTTCGTTATTGTCTAATTCGTTTTTAGCTTCACGAAGCATCAAAGTACAAGTGTTACATACAGTTAAAAGGTTCAAACCTTTTTCTTCTGCCAATGCAATGTTACGTGCGTTTGTAGCTAATGTAATTTCTGGAGCGATATCTTGAACGTGGGATGCGCCGCAGCAAGTCCAACCGTCAAGTTCTTCTAGTTCGATGCCGAGTTTTTAGCTACTGCAACAGTTGCCATGTAATCTTCTTTGGCAGCGCTTTCAAGAACGCAACCTGGGAAAATGCGTATTTCATTATTTGCTTACCTCCTCAGCTGCTTTCATAAGTCTGCGAACACCATCAATACCATTAACTGGTTTTTGAGGTACTACAAGTTCGAAAGGATTAATTTTGCTGTGTTTCCACAAACGTAATGCATAGAATGCTTGTTTAGCGGAATCTACAACACCGTCAGATTTCAAGCTCATAGAAACTTCTTTCAAGCGACCAGCTTTGTAAAGGTCTTCTTTGAAAGCAACTGCATGGCGAACGCCTTTGTTGTTTGTAAGGCTAGCTTTTGTAGCTTCTTTACGCATGTTGGAAATATCTTGAGCAGGTTTTAAGTGTTTAGGACAACGGGAGATACAGTTCATGCAGTGAACGCATTTCCAAAGACCATTGTCATAAGCAGGTTGAATGTGAGCCATAGGTGCATCATCACGGCTATCAATACGAAACGGTTAGCTTTAGTGAATACATATGGTTCCAAGAAATCGTCTTGACGTGCAGTCAATTTGTTACATTCAGATGCGCAGCAACCGCAAAGGATACATTCTGTACCAGCAACGAATTTTTGAAATCAGCTGGAGTTTGACGAACGATTTTGTCGCCTTCGTTGAATTCTGCTTTAAGGAAAATCCAAGGAGCAACTGTTTTCAAACGATCAACTTTAGATTCCCAATCAACCACTAAGTCGCGGATTACACGGAAGTTACCGATAGGAGCGATAGTTAATTCATCTGTACCATAACGTTCTGTCAATTCATCAATTTTAGATTCACAACCAAGCATTGCTTCGCCATTTACGCGAATGGAGCAAGCGCCACAAACTGCGGAACGACAAGCTGCCAAGAATGTTAATGTTGGATCTTGAGTGTCTTTAATTTTTTGAAGGCCCCAAAGAATTGTACGGTCAGGTTCGTAATCGAATTTGAAAGTTTGTACAAACGCGCGACCTTGTTGGTAACGGTGGATATGATAGGTGATTTGTCTCATCTTAGTACTTCCTTTCTTGTGGTTCGTATTTAGTGAACACTACGTCGCGTTCAGTTAATTCGTATTGACCGTCTGCACCTAATTTAATCAACGAATGTTTTAAGTATCTTTCATCATTACGTTTAGGATGGTCTTCACGGATATGAGCGCCACGAGATTCACGACGGTGTAAAGCGCCCATTGCAATAGCTTTTGCTACTGTTAACATAGAACCGATTTCACAATAGTTTACGAATGCCATGTTGTAAGTACGTTCAGGGTCACCTACATAACAAGTTTTATAATCTTCGATCAATTGATCGATTTCTTTTAATGCTTCAGTAATACCATCTTCATTACGGAAGATACCTACTTTATTCCACATTGCATCAGCCAATGCATCGCGGATTTCTACAACTGGACGACCGCCTTCACGAGTTGTTACTTCAGTGAATTTAGCTTCCCAAGCTTTTTGCAGCTGCAGCCAATTCTGCATCTACGTTAGGTTGTTCATGTGTTTCAGCATAGTCAGCTGCACCAGCACCGGATACTTTTACCGAATACTACGCCGTCAGCCAAGGAGTTACCACCTAAGCGGTTAGCACCATGGATGGAGATACAAGAAGCTTCGCCAGAAGCGAACAAACCAGGCAATTCACATGCACAAGTTTTGTAGTCCACTACGTCGATACCGCCCATTGTATAGTGACATGTAGGACGAATAGGTACTGGTTGAGTCAATGGATCGCAGTGTTCGAAGCACATTGCCAAGTCACGGATACCATGAAGTTTTTTCGAGAATAACTTCAGGTCCTAAGTGACGAAGGTCAGCTACTACGTATGCATTAAGACCAGAACCGAAACCACGACCTGCAGCGATTTCATCTTCGATTGCTTTCGCTACAACGTCACGGGATGCCAATTCCATTTTATTTGGCGCATATTTTTCATGAAACGTTCGCCTTCAGAGTTAAGAAGGTAACCACCTTCACCACGAACCGCTTCAGACATCAAGATACCAGTACGACCAAGACCAGTTGGATGGAATTGGATCATTTCCATATCTTTCAAGCCGTTACCAGCACGGAAAGCTGCTGCCATGCCATCGCCTGTGGAAAGGAATGGGTTTGTAGTACGAGTCCAGAAAATACGGCCTGCACCACCAGTGGACAAGATGACAGCTTTCGCTTTAATTTGTTCTACGCGACTTTCTTTCATGTTCCAAACTACAGCGCCACCAACATGACCGTCTGCAGATTTAACAAGATCTAAAGGTACCATTCTTGTAAGAAGTGTACGCCTTCTTTCAAGCATTGTTCGTAAGTTGTGTGCAAAATAACGTGACCAGTTTTATTCGCAGAGTAGCAAGTACGTGGATAGGATTGACCGCCGAAGTTACGTTGCGCAATTTTATTTTCTTGAGTACGAGAGAAAGGAGCACCCATGTGGTCCATTTCAAGTACGCCTTCTGGACAACGAGAGCAGAAGAATTCGATTGCATCTTGGTCACCAAGATAGTCAGAACCTTTTACTGTATCGAAAGTATGTGTTTCAACTGTATCTTCAGCTGCTACGTTGTTCAAACATGCATTGACACCGCCTTGCGCCATTGCTGTTGCTGAACGGGTTGGGAAAATTTTAGTAATAAGTGCTACATTTAAGCCTTTGCGACGACCAACTTCAAGAGCCGCACGCATACCAGCGCCACCGCTACCTACTACTAGAACATCAAACTGTTCCATAATGACCTCCTCATAACTACCTATAAAAAGAAAATTTCTTAGACTATCTAGATTCAAAAAACCTTATAAAAATTTTTGATAACCTAATCATTTTTCCTTAAAGAAAAGCCTCACACTTGTGCGATTTTTCTTATAGCTTTACTTATAATTATAGAGAGCATTGCACCGTATGTCTAAAACCTTATTATGCATAATTAATTTCGATGATTTTAATTGATACTCTATATCATTTCACATTTTTGTAGATGAATCTTGAACATTCTGATTATATTAAATGGAAATTTATTTATTTTTATGTATATCATTTATATTGATTCTGTTCCGAATTTTTACTTTATAGATAACCATATGAGACCAATAAATACTATGTTTTACCGACTATACCACCCCAATAAGGTCATTTATTGTTATCAAAATTTTTAAATTCCTACTAAAAAAAATACACGGAATTTAAACGGCTTATATATATTAAAACCTCTCGATTTTAGTATACTTTTCACTTTTTGATAACCATTATCATAAGTTTTTATTGTGATTTTCCTTACATCTTTCAAAATCAGTAAAATCGCTCTTATCTATGCATAAATAGCAATCTCCGATATACTTCATTTTATGAAATCTAATTACGCTAGGCAAAAACTTATATAGGAGGGGCTTACATGCTATATATATATATGAATATATAAGGTTTTACCATTTATTACATTCATTTTTCACTCATTCCGTTTGTATAAGGTATGATAATAGATAAATTAGTTATATAATATAACTTAAATATGTTAATATTAATTTAATTACTAATGTGTTGCAGCTTTCACAAAATGGGATCTGATTAGTAATTAAGTTGTATTAAGAGAGAGTTATATAATTTAATCATACATAAGGAGAACAAACATATGAAGATTTTACTTGTAGAAGACGAAGAAATGCTGAATGGTATTACGGCCAAATATTTGCGTGCTGAAAATATGACTGTCGATACATGTTTCAACGGTCAACAAGCTATCGATTATGTAAATACATCTAGTTATGATGTCATCGTTATGGATATCATGATGCCTGTATTGGATGGCATTAGCGCATTAGCTCAAATGCGTAACGAAGGTAATACAACACCTGTTTTATTATTAACGGCGAAGGATTCCTTACAAGATAAGGTTACAGGTCTCAATACAGGGGCCGATGATTACCTTGTGAAACCTTTTTGATCTTGAAGAATTAACAGCTCGTATCTATGCGTTAGCACGTCGTAACGCACGTCATGCCCAAAATGATATCAAGGTTGGTCCTTTAACAATCAACGTTCCGCAACGTACGGTAAAAAGCGCGATGGCGAAGCGATTACATTGACAGCTAAAGAATTTGATTTATTGTATTATTTAGCAAGCAACGAAAATATCGTTTTGTCCCGTCAACAAATTCTAGATCATGTTTGGGAATACGATTATGAAAGCTACTCTAATCTAATTGATGTATATATTAAGGATTTACGTAAAAGATTGACACGGATGAAAATGTGAAATTGATTCAAACCGTTCGTGGAGTAGGATATGTCCTCAAAACAGAAAACTAAGGAACAAGGTCACGACCTTAATTCTATGTCCGGTGCATTTAAGCACCTGTGGAATCGCATACCACTAACCTTTAAAAAATCATGTTGTGGTATACTTTGTTTCTGATTACCCTTCTAATTTCCATGTCCATTTTCTACTATAACTATATGGGCACGGCACGCAGCACGGAAATCAGAGATCGATTACAACAACAAACGCTCATCATGTCTACGGACATTCGCAAGTTTAAGCCTTATGAAGATGGCACATTCTATCTCGTTTACACACAAGATGGATTAATTACGAAAGGCTATTTGCCTGATGGTTTCCCAAATCAATCGAATTTATCGCTTGGACAGGTTGGTGAAATCGAAGCCAATGGTATGACATTTTACTATTACGATGTTCCTATTAACGCACCGAATTACCGAGGTTTCTTACGGGCTATTACGAGCCAAAAGATTACGGATAAAAACGGCGATATCCTATACGCCTTATTGCTTGTCAATTTGGTGGCGTTGCTCATATCTTCTATCGGTGGTTATCTATTCATAAAACAAGGCCTAAAACCGTTGCGTAAACTGACTCACACAGCAAAGGTTATTGGTAAAAACAACGACTTGAGTCGTCGTATTGAATTGCCGGAAATCGCGAAGGATGAGGTCTATGAGTTGACGACCACATTCAACCGCATGTTATCCGGCCTCGAAGATTCATCCAATCGGGAAAAAGCAATTCAGTTCTGACGTATCTCATGAATTGCGTACACCGATTGCCGTTATCCAAGCTGAAAGTGAGTACGCCATCAAATATGCGCGAACACCAGAGGAAATGCAAGAAGGCTTGACCCATATTTTAGAGCAAGCAAAATTCATGTCATCCCTGGTAGCGCAATTATTGGATGTAGCACGGTTAGAAAATAACTATGAAATGAATGTAGCCCCTGTGGATGTAAGTACCATGTTAAGAAACATGATACATGACTACACTCGACTTTGTGCGGAAAAGCATATCACCATCAATGCTGATATTGATAGTGATTTAATCATTACGGGCCACGAAGTATCCTTGCGTCGTGCCGTAACGAATCTTATCGACAATGCTATTAAATTCACAAAGTCGACCATCAATATTACGGCCAAGCGCAATAATCTATATTTGATTATTGAGGTTACCGATAACGGGATTGGCATCGAGGCAGATAATCTATCACAAATCTTCAACCGTATGTATCAAACAGAGCAATCACGAAATAAAAAATCTAATCACGGTATAGGCTTAGGCCTCTATTTCGTAGACAAGGTTGTTCATTTACATCACGGTACAATCACGGCAAAGAGTGAGCTAGGTGTATTTACTACCTTCTCCATTACCCTTCCTCTATCGGAAGCATTAATAGAATAATGTAATACGTTGTACATAAAAACACCCCTCTATATGACAAGTCTCAACTACGAGAAGCACTCGTCATATAGAAGGGTGTTTTATTTTGTATATGTAAATACTGTAATTTACTTGTAAACTAGACAAGGTATTTAACCGAGTAAAGCTAATAATGGTACATAGACGTACTCAAGAAAACTCCATACCACAAGGCCAGCTACGGCACCTACAATGGCACCATTAATACGAATCCAGCTGAGGTCATCCTCTACCTTAGACTCGATAAAGTAGATAAATTTATCGGTGCTAAGTCCGCCTAATACTTGGCGTATGATAGTTTCGATGAGATCATACCCTTGTTCTAGCACATATCGTGCAATATCGTGTAGGGTAGTTTCAATGCGATTGCGAAGATCTTCAGATTGACCATATACATTCCAAAGTTCAAGGGCGATATTCACAAGAACTTGAGCTGGCGTTTCGCCATTTTCATCGCCTTCAACAAGCAACTCCTCAACGTATGGACATAAATGGTTCTCGATGATAGATTCCCAATCTTGTTCTCGTATCCAACGTTCCCAAGCCTCATCGAGAGCATCGCAGACCACATGATTTTCCTCTATGTGGCGAATCGGCTCTACCCACTGACGAAGCCATGCTGTCCGCTCAGGGCTATTAGGGCGTTTCCAGTTTTCCAACATAGCATACGCCTCTGTTACAATGGCTTCTGCCATCTCACGATAATTAACAACATCAGTGGCCTCGGACAAGGAAATCAAGAAATCAGAAAGGAATCCCTTTCGTTTTTTCTTATGTGCTTCCTCTGCAACTACGGCCGTAAGCCAGGTGACCATAGCAGGATGGTTAATACGCTCTTGAATCACATTCAAGACCTGTACAACCATGCCTTCATAGCGATTGTGTTCACATAAATCAAGTAATACATGCTTTAACACAGGTACGAGGGAATGTTTTTCTAACAATGCACGAATGCGCTTAGCCCCCCCACTGTGCCCATTCCTCAGTTGTTTGAGATTTCCATAACAAATGTAATCCCTGATGAATGACAAGGCGTGCGGCCCGCTGTCCCTCTGGAGATAGTAGGAATTTTTCAAATAAAGGTACGAATTGTACCTTGCCTAATAGCACTTGGCAACGATCTCGCGTTAGCATCTTCGTTTCCACCAGCTTAATTACACCATTGATCAGGCGTTCCTTATTGCGAGGAATCAAAGCCGTATGATATGGAAATCCTAAAGGCTTACGGAATAATGCAGTCACGGCAAACCAGTCCGCCACACTACCGATAAGAGCAGATTGTACCGCCCAATAGAGCGGCTGGTACCAGCTTTTATCATCAAAGAAAAACTGGCCTACAAAACAAAACAGTAGAGCACGACCATTAAGCCAAAGATTCCATTGGCTCGCTGTTTCAAGGTAAGCGATTTAATATATCGTATCATCCGATCACCCCCTTAATGAGGAGGGTAACGCCGTAGAACAGCCCGCCGAGGACGGCCCCACAAGTGAGCCATTGATACGAACCATTTGTAAATCATAATACATTTTACCGCGTATAATGTGCGTAATCTCGTCCGGTGAATAACGAGATAGTTCTTCGCCCACCACACGATCGATAAGAGGGTTCAATTTTTGTAGCCATGGAATGCTACGCAACAAGAAGAATCGTTCAAACGGCGCTTGTTTCTCAGGATTTAGAAGTATTTCACTGCCGAGCACGTTAAATCGTTCGAGCACAATATCCATGAGGCGCACCCAATCGAGCGTATCCCCATCGATGAGCTTTTGCCTTCCCATTCTTCGAGAACCATTTTAACCCATTGTCCTTATGTTCTTCGATGAAAGCCTGTTCTCATTAGTTTCCAAATTATTGAAAAATCTGATGGCCTGCCCCCATATATAGCGTCCCAATGGCGAATCGATATCTTCGTTGTCTTGTAAAAACTGAACTGCTTTTTTGTACCGTATCAACTAATCGTTCAGGTGAAAGCCCATCACCACCAAAGGCAATGGCTAGTTCACGCATGAATGAATCCTTAGTATAGGTTTTCATAATATCCAGCATGACGCGATACAAATATGGATACACCTGATTTGACGCGATAACACGCTGACAAGTTCGATTAAAATAAAGCCAAAACACGCTAGCCGTATGGCGTTCCAGCATGCAACGACCGAATAGAATAACGAGAGGTGTGGCCTTCCAATTGATACCCCTTATAAACAGCCTTATTAATCTCCTTACGCATCGGCTCAATATCCATATGGGATAATACCTGATTGCCAACGCCGTATAAGAGTTCTCTCATCTGTTTTTGCCCTACATCACTCATGCCATATTCGATGATACGCACCATAACGCGTTCTCGTTTGATGGCATAGTACATTTGTGGCACCTGAAGTAATTCTTCGCTGAGCATGGTCCGCCAATCTGGTATTAACCGTTCTTTTACTACGCGGCAAGATAGCCGTTTTGAAAGGAATACCTAAAAGGCTTTGTAAAGAGCGCTGTCACTGCATACCAATCCGCCAAACCGCCAATCATCGCGGCCCCGAAACATGCATGATAAACGCCCACAGTGCATCGTGCCTATGAGGGTATGAAAAAATATGATAGCCATGACAACCAACAGGGTGGTTGCCACTGGTTTAGTTTTCATCATCACTTGATCCTAACTTACCAATTACGTATATAGACTCTCCCCTATACAACGTAGTGACCATTATAGGTCACGAACTTTCATGAACAAATTATATCTAGTATATTTAGAATGTGCATTCATCGCCATCTTTTGAGGTTCCCAAATACAGGAACATCGCCAAAGAGAGCTTTAAAATACACAGATGGTGTCCATAGTGGACCATTTAAATGCATTGGAATAAACGCTTTTTCACCTGTACACGACATGCAAAAAATTCAATACTACCCCATTCCATGGCATCTTCTAAACGATTATCTACAGGGAACATCGCTACATCTACGGACAAGACCCTCTAATTCCTTGAACTCACGCCAAGCCATGCGTTTTGCATCCGCATTGTTTTCTGGCGTATCACCAAGCCAATGCCACCAGTTAAGGTCTCCTGCATGGAAGATAGAGTCAGAGTCGATATTCGCCGTATTTGTCTTTATGTAAAAAGAACCCCCTTCATCGGTGCTGCCATACATATGGATGCCTACATCATCTAATAGTGCATCTTGGCCAGGGCGCATGGTAATACATTTTTTTACCTTGCCCTCTAACGGCACATCTTGATGACAAATATAACGCGTTTGAGGACCATCAAACTCCGTAATGGATGGGTTAAAGTGATCTCCATGAGTGTGACTACGAAGAACCAAAGTTCACGACCTCGTTTAGCCAACTGCCAAACAATATTATTAGGATCCTTATAATAATCAAACACATAGCAACGCTTACCATCCTCTACGAGAAATCCGCTATGCGCTAAAAAAGTAACATGTAACATTATTATCAATACCTCTAATTTATTGAGAATTTATATCATTCGTATTTTTTATTATACCATATTTTTCTAAATGCATGGCATAAACAAATGGCTATTCATGACACATATAAAGGACTTTTTTAAAGTCTTATCAAATATATAGTGCCCCATATGTATCATAATAAGGGCAGAAATGCCGCTGGCATTTCTTAGATGCGGCCAGCGGCTTTCATATAGTCGATATATTGGTTACCCCAGTTTTCAAGGGAAGCTAATACAGTTTTAAAACCAGCCCCCACTTCGGTAAGGCTATATTCAACCTTTGGTGGAATGGTTCCATATACTTCACGATGTACAAGGCCGTCATCTTCCATTTGGCGCAACGCTCTTGTAAGTGTAGCTTGTGTAATTGGATGTAATCTCCGCTCTAGTTCACGGAAGCGCACAGGACCTTCAGATAATTCATGCATAATCAACAAAGACCATTTGCCAGCCAATAACTTTTGGCTCGTTGCAAAAGGACATCTGCCCACTAAATCATGAACATTTACAAGTTGCTCTGCCATTGTCATTCTCCTTATATATCTAGCTTAAGTAGCTTGTTATAACAAAATTAACATCTATAGCTATGCTACTCTTTATCGCTATACTACAATTTCTATTTCGGTATTGAAATATTTCCACTTAATGTAGTTCAAATCATATCACAATTTTTTAGAATTGCAAGTATTTTATAGTATCATTTTTTAGGGTACAAAAATTTTTGAAAAATTTTTAATCAGTAAATATCACAATTCTATCATATTTGATAGTACCTATCTCAAATAATTCTACTATTCAAAATATTTGCACCAATATATAATAAACTCACTAACTAAATACAATTATCGGTTGGTGAATCAATAACTATTAGATTTAGTCATCAACATTTATAGCTAAACAATTGTATCAATTTTACAGCATTAAACAGATTACACATTATCAATTGAAGGATTAGGTGATATTATGAAACGCATGCCTACACTATTCGTCGGTCACGGCAGCCCTATGATGGCTTTAGAACATACAGAAACAACAAATACTTTCAAACGTATAGGACAAAATATAATCAACAACTATGGCAAACCAAAAGCCATACTTGCCATCTCTGCCCATTGGTATGCAGATGGCACCTATGTTCAAAGTGCAGAGAATCCAAAACAAATTTACGATATGTATGGATTTCCCAAGAACTCTACGAAGTTGTATATCCTGCAAAAGGTGACAGCAATTTAACGAAAGAAGTACAAAATTACTGGTAACTCCGTTTCTATAAATGACACTTGGGGCATCGATCACGGCATGTGGACCGTATTAGTTCACATGTTTCCTGATGCATCAATTCCAGTTGTCCAACTATCTATCAACAAATACCTAAGCCCAAAAGAAGCCTATCAATTAGGAACAAAAGCTTCAGTCATTACGCGATGAAGGCTATCTTATCATGGGCAGTGGTAATATCGTTCATAATCTAAGACGCATAGAATGGGATAATCCATCCGGCACTTCTGCCACAATTGAGTTTGACCAATACATTTCTAAGGCAGTCTTAGAAAACGATATAAATGCTATTGTTAATTATACTCGACATCCTCAGGCAAGCTATGCTGCACCTACACCAGATCACTATCTGCCATTAATCTATATTATGGGTGCTAGTGAAAGTGCAAAATCGACTATATTTAATCAAACCTATAGTTTGGGCTCCCTATCGATGACGGGATTTATCTTTGAGGATGAGCCTCAAAACATATTTTAAGCCCATAAAGATACCAAAAATCTCCTAGGAAATTTTTATTTCCTATTCACATAATAACCTTACATTACTATATATAAACAAATATAAATATATATATATGTATTTATTTATTTATCTAAAAGAACCGCTAGTTACAAAACTAGCGGTTCTTTTCTTTACCATACTAATGACTCTACTAAATGAGTTTTTTAATGAAAGCTTCCATTTCCATCGGTTTTACAACAGGCTCGAAGCGCCCTACCACATTCCCTTTACGATCTATAACAAACTTAGTAAAAATTCCACTTTACCTCATCGTCCTTTAAATAACCAGGATCGATACCATTGAGATAATCTGTAAGCATTTCAGTTTATCACTAGGTGGGAAGCCTTGGAACGGTTGTTCTCGTATCATGTATTTAAAAGGTCTAATGCACTTTCATCGCGTACATCTGCTTTCCCCATAACTGTAAAAGTGACACCGTAATTCAATTTGCAGAAAGATTGGATTTCGTTATTAGAACCAGGTTCTTCCTCTCCAAATTGATTGGAAGGAACAGCAATAATTTCTAATCCTTGCTCTTTATATTGCTTATAAAAGCCTGCAAAGACAACTCATATTAATCAAAGTAAATCCACATTTGCTTGCCGTGTTAACAATGATAAGAACCTTACCTTCATAAGTTTGTAAGGATTGTAATTCACCAGACTTAGTAGGCCTCTATGAAAATTGATATACAGACATGGAATCTCTAATTTAAATTAAAAAATCTTTATTACCTAATAATGTTTTTCACATCATAATTAAATTTTGCCGTTGTTTCCGCCGCAGTTTTTTTGCCATTCTGTTGTTGCTGTACCATCTTTTCAAGGAAGAATCCAGAATCAAGATAGCGAATGATAATATAATTGGAATCTTTTTTGATCAAAGCCATTACCACGAGTGAAATCGATACCATGACCTGTATTGCGCGTTACGATAGCTTCCAACAAAGGCAACGTAATGGCATTCAACGTAATTTTCATATCAAATTTGTCGAAAATCTTTTTAAAGAAAGAACTAGGTTTTCTTCTTTATATACTAATAGTTTACTAATTGTACCATTAGATGCACACACTACGCGACGAATTTCATTAATAGGAATATCTACCTTACCATTCGAAATAACACCATTTTTAATGGTAATTTTCTCGTTTACCCATATAGGAGTAATCTAGTGGCAATTGAAGAGTATCTAAATTCGCAGGGAAGTCCGCTGTCAATTTATTTCGAGCAAAAGCAGCAATGATTGCTTTTGGTTTCACGAATATTATGACCAGCATTATATTCTGTACGGTCAGTATCTAAATCTTGACCTTCTATATTTTTCCAATTATGGTCTCTAAATATAATCGAATAGTTACTATTTGAATTTAAATATCTTGTAAGATGAAGCTCATTTACATCATCAAAATCAATGTCAGTTATAACTTGTCCATTTCGAATCTTTACAGAGTACACCATTGTAACTAACCGTTAATATACGATCCGTACTTTCAAAAACAACAGGATTTGTGTCGAATACAGAAATCATAGCCCTCTCCTTTTCACGACTTCAAACATAACTACACCTGTATATATCAAGTGCATTTACTCCATATATTGATTAAAGATATTAATCAAATATAGTTAACTTAATCATACACCTTCTATGAATTTACGCAAATGATGTATTTCCCCCCATACTATAGCTACAAACTCATGATTCTCAAGATAACAAAAGACACCAACCATCAATTGGTGTCTTTTACTACATACAAGGAGCCATTTTGCAATAGCTCCTTGTTCGTTATATAGATGATATTATAATCTATTTCATGTCAAACAAAAACAGAATTTTCTAAGAAAATATGTTCATGCAGGCCTTCTTCTAAGGCTTTCATGGTCTTAAATACATAGACATAAGTAGCACAACCATCTGCTGGTGCCGTGTACTGATTGGTCAATGCACTTAAGGATTCTAAGAGCACACCTGCAGCTTCGTGCTCAGCACGGAGTTCATCAAAATCTACAGGTTTCCCCGCTATAAATTCTGGAAAGTCTACATGTTCTTCATGACGGAAATGAGGTACAAGAGCGGATTTGAGTTGCAAAAAGGTTTGATAAATCTTTTGTCAATTCCTCACCATGATGGTCATAGTGTACATTGAGTAGCTTTGCCAAACCTTGATCAATTTCATCGATCATATCTAATTGTTCTCGATGGTAATTATGAATGATGTAGTCAATCAATTGTTCCTTAGAATAATTAAGCACCTCTGCACGAGAAGATTTCTGCAGCAACTTGTACATCATTTAACATAGCAATGTATGCATCCACATCTTTTACCTGTTTCTGCAATAGCCTCCGCTAAAGGATGTCCACCACCACAGCAAAAATCAATTCCATCTTTTGCTAATACATCCATTAACTCTGGATTTACTTTAACCGCATCAGCTACGGTCATGGATTTATTAATAGTTCCAAAACTCATAAGATACACCTCAATGGTTTACGCCGATCTATTTTCTTATAGTTATACTATACGACCAACCATGGATTCTGTCTGTCGCAGTGGCTACGAATTTGAAAGTAACATAACAATAATGGTAACGCTGTAGGAAATAACATGGCGTGATGAATATAAAATATATGGATATATGTTGAACATACAAAAAGCTGGCCCTATAGAGCCAGCTTTCAGCATATCAAAACATATATAACATATGTGTATATATAATTTAGGCAGCTATTAGATGCTTTCAACAGCAGCGATAGCAGCAACGTCTACAACGTCTTGAGCAGAGCAGCCACGGAAAGGTCATGAACTGGTTTAGCCAAACCTTGAATCAATGGGCCAAGAGCATCAGCGCCGGAGAAGCGTTGTACCAATTTGTAACCAATGTTAGCAGCTTGAAGATCAGGGAAGATCAAGATGTTAGCTTTACCAGCTACGTTGGAGCCAGGAGCTTTCTTTTTTCTGCTACGGAAGGAACGATGGAAGCGTCAATTGTAATTCGCCGTCAAATTTGAAATCAACGTTGCGTTCTTTCAAGATGTTAACAGCTTCAACCACTTTATCTACTTCTGGAGTGGAAGCGGAACCTTTTTGTGGAGAAGGACAACATGGATACGCGAGGATCAACCATGCCAACAACTTTGCGAGCTTTTTCTACAGTGGATTCTGCAATATCAGCCAATTGTTCGCTAGTTGGGTTAGGCAATACGCCGCAGTCAGAGAATACTAAGCATACCGTCGTCGCCATATTCTTTTTGCTTGTGAACATGAACATGGAAGAAGATACAGTTTTAAGACCTGGTTTAGTACCTACAACTTGTAATGCAGCGCGCAATACGTTTGCAGTTGGGCAAGCAGAGCCAGCAACCATGCCGTCTACTACACCAAGACGAACAAGCATAGCGCCGAAGAACAAGCAATCGCCTTTCATAGTTGCGTCAGCTTTTTCAGGAGTCATGCCTTTTTTAGCGCGCAATTCTACAGAATGTATCAACCATTTTTGGTAACGATCGTAGTTAGCAGGATCGATGATTTCAGCACCTTCGATGGATACACCAACAGCTTTAGCAACAGCCTCAGCGATTTCAGCAGGGATTACCAACGAGTACAGGTGTTACGAAACCTTCTTTCAAAATAATTTCAGTTGCTTTCAATACGCGTTCATCTTTGTATTCTGGCAACACGATTTTTTTTACCTAATGGTTTTACTTGGTCTTTTAATTTTTGAATTAAATCCACGATTTTTGCCTCCTTAACATTGGCTTTACGCCATATCAATACTATTATTATAGCAAGTTAACGACTCTCTAACAACCATTCTAAAACATTTCGTTGTTGAATTCCGTCGTAGTTGGCATTTTATTTAGTTCATCTAAGGTGAGCAAAAACTTAGAGTATTGGTCTTGTACCGCCTCAAGCTGGTGCTAGTTCTCGGCTCAAAGTATTAGAGTCAAGTACGGTCTCACTAACTTGATAATATTCGGTAATCCCCCTTTTTGTGCTACAAAATCTATTTCACCCTTAGCCAGTTGCCCTACATATACGGTGTATCCTCGTCTAATGAGCTCTAGAAAAACGATATTTTCTAGTATATGACCTGTATCACGACTCGCATTCCCCACTAGCAAATTTCGTAATGTTACATCAACACTATAATACTTTGCATTGATACGTAGTAATTCTTTACCTCGTACGTCATAGCGATTTACCTTATATAACAACAAGCTATCCTGTAATCCTTGTAAATACCGTTCTACAGTTTTTATTATCGATTTTTCGACCTGCACTAACAAAGAGTTGGCTATTTTATTTGGTGAAAGTAAACTACCAACATTCGCCATAATATATCTCACTATATCTTGTAAAATTGTGACATCATTAATTTTCAATCGAGCCACAACATCATGCAATAACAAAGTATTATATAATCCACGTAAATATTCTTGAATATCAAAGTCTTCGCCCCTAATTGCTGAGTATAAGGGAAGGAACTTTCACGAAGATAGGCCTCATAGGCAGGAATCAAAGAATACTGACTACCCTCATACTTTGCTATGGTAAAACTCACTGAAGGACACTGGCAACATCTGAATTTCCACATATCGTCCAGTCAATAATGTGGCGATATCAGAAGACATAAAGTATGCATTGGAGCCCGTAATATATAAATCTGTGTTCTTTTTTACAAACAAGCTATCTACGACACGATGAAATTGATCACATGCTGAATTTCATCAAGAAAATATAATTCGTTTCATTAGGCTGCATACGTTCTAAAATATATTGATACAACGCATGGTAATCTCGCAAATGCTCGTATTCCAATTCTTCAAAAATTAATGGAAATAATCTGTTCAGGCTTCACATTATCTGCC
>VOFG01001176.1_pt1 | contig 28000 bp, 28 predicted proteins | sample 5384171 | NCBI WGS metagenome assembly VOFG01 (sample SAMN12384726, study PRJNA508395) | human gut metagenome | isolation source: healthy gut F | host: Homo sapiens
ACCTGCGCCAGAACTATCCGTACCGGGAACAGTTGAAGGAGGGCGATGTCGTGACGGCAGGGGATGTGATCGGCTATATGGGGCATACCGGGTACAGCACGAAGGAAAATGTCAACAACATAGACACGGTTCATCTGCATTTCGGGCTGCAGCTGATCTTTGACGAGGCGCAGAAAGAGGGAAACAACGAGATCTGGGTGGACTGTTATAATCTGACGCGCTTTTTGTATAAGAACCGTTCCGCGGTGCAGAAAGTGGGGGAAAGCAGGGAGTGGAAGAGGACGCTGCAGATGACGGATCCGGCGGTTGGATAAAATATCAGAAAACCGTAAAAAAACAGTGAAAAAATATTGACAATAGAAGCGGGAGGGTGGAAAATTTTTGATATACGGATAGGGAGGAGGAGTGTCTGTGAGAGAACGTCGATGGATTCAAAAAGGGTGTCGGATTTTTTCGCTATTGCGCTTCTTATCTGTGTGGGAGGCATTCCGGCATATGCAGAAGAACCGGTACCGGACGCAGGGGAAATCACCGGCAGGGTATTATTTATCAGTTCTTATTCCTATGCATGGGAGACGGTTCCGGAGCAGATTTGCGGTATAAAAGAAGCATTGGGCGCTGGTGTACAGCTGGATTATCAGTTTATGGATACCAAAAATGTCGAGACGGCGGAGAGTGAACAGCTATTTTACCAGACGCTAACATACTATCTGAAGATGGTTCCGGCGTATGATGTTGTGATTGTAGGAGATGATGCGGCGTTTCAGTTTGCAATGACGTATCGGGATGAGCTGTTTGCGCAGACACCGATTGTTTTTGAGGGAGTCAATGACGGGGAACTGGCGAAGAAGGCGGCAGCAGATCCGCTTGTGACGGGCGTGGTTGAGACGCTCTCTTATGAGAATACGATCACGCTGGCAAAGAAGCTGTATCCGGATGCAAGACAGGTGGTAGGAATACTGGATGATACGGTGACCGGAGAGGGCGAACGCAAGGAATTCCAGTATTACGATACTGTTTTTCCAGAGTTGGACTTTGTAGAGATCGACGCTTCAAAGCTCTCCCAGGAAGAATTAAAAAGACAGGTTGCTGCGCTGGGGGAGGAGAGCATTCTGGTCTATATTATGTGCAGCAGGGATGGCGACGGGAATGTGTACGCGGCGGCGGAAGCGATCCAGATGCTGAGTGATGTGGCGCAGATTCCGATGTTTTCAATTGTCTCGCACGGTATGGGGAAAAGGATTTTTAGGCGGCGAGATTGTCTCGCAGGAACAGATGGGAAAAAGGGCAGGAGAAATGGCGGTGCAGATACTGGAGGGCACGGATTGTGCAGGGATCTCCATTGTGATGGAGCCGCCGAAGGTATATTGCTTTGATGAAAATGTGATGCGCAGGTTTGGAATCAGTGCATCAAAGCTTCCCGGGGATGCAGTCATCATCAATCCAGGGAGACCTTCTGGGAAAAGAACCGGGATACGATCAGGGCAACGCTGGTGATTGCTGCCGTGGCGTTGGCAATGGTGGTATGGCTGGCGGTGGACAATATGCGCCGGCGCAAAATGAACGAAGTGATTACCAGGGCAAACGAAAAACTGTCTTACAGTGCGCATTACGATGTACTGACACACCTTAAGAACCGTAGTGTCTTTATGGAAGATATCAGGCAGCGGATTGTCTCCGGGGAAGAATTTACGGTTTTTATGTATGATCTGGATAATTTTAAGCGGGTGAACGACACCTACGGACACAATACAGGGGACGAGGTGCTGCGCGAAGTGGCACTTCGGTCGCTGGCGGTGGAGGATGGCCATTTCACACCGTACCGCCTGGCAGGAGATGAGTTTGTAGCACTGATCGACTGCGGCGATTACAGGGTCATAGAGCGATATGCATCTGGTTTGATGGAACGTCTGCAAAAGCCGTGCAGAATGGGAGAAGCGGACGAGGCACTGGGAGTCAGTCTCGGAATCGCGGTGTGGCCGGAACACGGAGCGGATGCAACGGAACTTCTGGCAGCGGCGGATGCTGCGATGTATACAGTGAAGAAAAACGGAAAAAATGGATTTGCATTTTATAAGGAGCCATGCGCACCGTAGGAAACGGTGCACATGGCTCCTTTTTAAGAGTAGAAATACGACTTATTTTTTCATGCCGGCGCGTTTTCTTAAGGTTGGATCAAGAATACGCTTGCGGATACGAAGACTCTCCGGTGTAACCTCCAGGAGCTCGTCGACATCGATGAAATCGAGTGCCTGCTCCAGACTTAAAATCTTAGGCGGAACCAGAGTCAGTGCCTCGTCCGCAGAAGAGGAACGCGTGTTGGTCAGGTGCTTTTTCTTGCAGACATTCAATTCGATATCCTCGGCTCTGGAAGATGAACCGATGACCATGCCGGCGTATACCTTTTCGCCAGGTCCAATAAAGAGCGTACCGCGATCCTGTGCGGAAAACAGACCGTAGGTTACGGACTCGCCGGTCTCAAATGCGATTAGGGAACCGAGTTTGCGGTAAGCGATCTCGCCCTTGTACGGTGCATAGCCGTTGAAAATGGTGTTGATGATACCGTTACCCTTGGTATCCGTCATAAATTCACCACGGTAACCGATCAGGCCGCGGGACGGGATGTTGAACTCCAGACGTGTGTAACCGCCGGTAATCGGTTTCATGTTCAGCATTTCGCCCTTGCGCTGGCTTAACTTTTCGATGACGGCACCGGTAAATTCATCCGGTACATCGACATAAGCAAGCTCCATCGGCTCTAACTTCTTGCCGTTCTCATCCGTGTGGTAGAGAACTTCAGCTTTGCTGACGGCAAACTCATAACCCTCGCGGCGCATGTTCTCAATCAGTACGGACAGATGAAGCTCACCGCGGCCGGATACTTTGTAGGAATCCGGGCTGTCCGTTTCCTCGACACGCAGAGAAACATCGGTGTTTAATTCGCGGAACAGACGGTCTCTTAAATGACGGGAGGTAACGAATTTACCCTCCTGTCCGGCGAGCGGGCTGTCATTTACGATGAAATTCATGGACAGTGTCGGCTCGGAAATTTTCTGGAACGGAATGGCAACCGGATTCTCAGGTGCGCAGATGGTATCACCGATATGGATATCTGCAATACCGGAAATAGCTACGATGGAACCGATCTTTGCCTCTGTGACATCCACCTTGTTCAGACCGTCAAACTCGTAAAGCTTGCTGATGCGGACGCGTTTCTGCTTGTCAGGCTCGTGGTGGTTGACAACAACCGCCTCCTGATTGACTTTTAAGCAGCCGTTGTCGACCTTTCCGATACCGATACGTCCGACATATTCGTTGTAATCGATGGTGCTGATCAATACCTGGGTGTTGGCGTCCGGATCGCCCTCCGGTGCAGGGATATAGTCAAGGATCGTGTCGAACAGCGGAGTCATATCCTTTTTGTTGTTCACCAGATCGTCAAGCTCGCGGACTGCGTAGCCGTCTCTTGCAGAAGCAAAAAGGAACGGGCAGTCAAGCTGTTCCTCGGAAGCGTCCAGATCCATGAAAAGCTCAAGCACTTCGTCCACAACCTCATTCGGACGTGCCTCCGGGCGGTCGACTTTGTTGAGACACACGATAACCGGAAGAGAAAGCTCGAGCGCTTTCATCAGAACGAACTTGGTCTGCGGCATAACGCCCTCGAAAGCGTCAACGACCAGCACAACGCCGTTTACCATCTTAAGGACACGCTCAACCTCGCCGCCGAAATCAGCGTGGCCAGGGGTGTCGATGACGTTGATCTTAGTTCCTTTATAAGTAATCGCTGTATTTTTGGAAAGAATCGTGATACCACGCTCTCTCTCAATATCATTAGAGTCCATGACACGCTCCTGAACCTCCTGGTTCTCACGGAACACGCCGCTCTGTTTTAACAATTCATCGACCAGAGTGGTCTTGCCGTGATCGACATGGGCGATAATTGCAATGTTACGGACATCTTCACGTTTCATTTTCATATACAAAATCTCTCTTTCCTGTGTGAAACCTAGTCTAAAAAAGTAACCAATCTATTTTATCATATTTTCAGAGATGCGCAAGTGGTACATGCGACAAAATCCGCCATTTCATTCCCTTTGTTATCGACATGTTGCATGAAAATTCTGGCACCGGACGTGATAAAAATAATGTGTCAGGCAGATCATACCGGCAGAACGGAACGAAAAAGAAGAACAACGCAAAAAAGAGTATGGTCGTAAGAAGGAGAAAGATTCATGGCAGATAAAATTTTTGAAAACAACCAGGTGTCAATTATGGGAGAGATTGTATCCGATTTCCGGTTCAGTCACGAAGTGTACGGAGAGGGATTTTATATGGTGGATGTGGCAGTGAACCGCCTGAGCAACTATCTGGACTACATTCCATTGATGATATCCGAGCGGCTGATTGACGTAAATGCAGATTACATAGGACAGATCATTTATGTGACCGGGCAGTTCCGGTCGTTTAACCGGCATGAGGAGAAAAAGAACCGCCTTGTCTTATCGGTGTTCGTGCGGGAACTGGAGTTTTTGGAGGAACTGCAGGAGGATATGAAGAGCAACCAGATTTTTCTGGACGGATATATCTGTAAGGAACCGATTTACCGCAAGACGCCGCTGGGACGGGAGATTGCGGATCTTCTGATTGCGGTAAACCGTTCCTACGGAAAGTCAGACTATATTCCGTGTATCTGCTGGGGGAGAAACGCCAGATTTGCTTCCGGCTTTGAGGTGGGGGAGGCCATGTGCAGGTGTGGGGCAGAATCCAGAGCAGGGAATATGTCAAAAAGATCTCGGAGTTAGAGACAGAAAAGCGGGTGGCTTATGAGGTATCGGTGAGCAAGGTGGATTTCTTGGAGGAATAATCGAAAGTTCCGTTATTGACAACCGTTGTTGATAGTGCTATGTTAATTTTAACTATATGATACATATTTTGATAGAGGTTGCGTGCTTTAAGAGTAGTTTTCCGGATGTGACAGGCACAGGGGAAGGGAAGCAAAAGGAGAGCATGCCGAAAGAGCAAGGCACCTGCTGCCCTGGTTCTTGGGCATAAAGCTAAGAACTTTATGACTGTCATCTTTGCAGATGGGGCGCTATCGGTTCTGTATAATGGCATGCAGATATGCGGCAGAAGAATCAGACCGGCTCATCGAGCCGGCTTTTTTTTTACGCTTTTTTATTCTGACTCTGATCTGATAGGGGCAAAATTGTACCATGGGCATATATTAACATAGGAGAAACGGAGGATTGGCATGGCGATATTCAAGGGCGCTGGTGTAGCAATTGTTACACCCATGAAGGAAAATGAAGAGGTAAATTACGACAAGTTGGAGGAACTGGTCGAATGGCAGATTGAGCAGGGAACGGATGCGATTGTGATTGTGGGAACGACCGGAGAGAGTTCGACGCTCACTACGGAGGAGCATTCCGATGTGATCCGGGCAGCAGTGCGTTTTGCAAAGCATCGTGTTCCGGTCATTGCCGGCACCGGTTCCAACTGTACCAGAGAGGCGATTCACCTTTCCAAAGAGGCGGAAGAGGCAGGAGCAGACGGACTTTTGGCTGTGACCCCGTACTACAACAAAGCAACACAGGGCGGATTGATCCGTTACTATACAGAGATTGCCGAGGCGGTGAAGCTTCCAATTATCATGTACAACGTTCCGGGACGTACCGGCTGCAATATTATGCCGGAGACCGCAGCCACACTCTTTAAGACCGTGGAGAACATTGTGGGTATCAAGGAGGCGACCGGTAGTCTGGCGCAGGCATCCAGGCTGATGTACTTAACGGATGGCAAGATTGATTTGTATTCCGGCGAGGACGGCATCGTGGTGCCTCTGATGGCAATCGGTGCAATTGGTGTGATTTCCGTGTGGTCGAATGTGGCGCCGGCGGATGTGCACGATATGTGCGCGGCTTTCTCCGCGGGGGATCTTTTGCGCGCGAGAGAACTGCAGTTAAAGGCACAGCCGCTTGTGGATGCGCTGTTTTCCGAGGTAAACCCGATTCCGGTGAAGAAAGCATTGAATCTGATGGGACTGGAAGTGGGACCGCTTCGTTCCCCGCTCACGGAGATGACACCGGAGAATGCCGCGAAGCTTGCAGAAGCGATGAAAAATTACGGAATAAAGTTAGCATAAAAGAACAGATGACTCCGGCGGAAGGGAGCCGTAAGGCCATCCGCCGGAGTATGTGTCTGCACCGCCGGCTGCATGCGGCACGCGGAGCGGGCAGTACAGAGAAGAGAGGATAACGTACGATGATTAAGGCAATCATGAATGGATGCAATGGTAAAATGGGACAGGTCATCTCCGCAATCTGCAAGGAGGATCCGCAGATTGAGATCGTGGCGGGAGTGGATCTCTATGACGGGATCAAAAATGACTATCCGGTATTCCCGAATATTTCCGTCTGCGATGTGAAGGCGGATGTCATCATCGATTTTTCCAACGCGAAGGCCGTGGACGATCTTCTGGTCTATAGTGTGGATAAAAAGATTCCAGTGGTTCTGTGCACGACGGGATTGTCGGAGGAACAGATGGAGCAGGTAAAGGCGGCATCGGGGCAGGTAGCAGTATTAAAAGTCCGCGAATATGTCGCTGGGAATCAATCTGCTGATGCAGCTTTTTAGCGCAGGCGGCAACGATTCTTGCGCCGGCAGGATTTGACATGGAGATCGTGGAGAAGCACCACAACCAGAAGCTGGATGCACCGAGCGGCACAGCGCTGGCGCTGGCGGACTCCATGAATGATGCGCTGGGACATGTCTATGAGTACAAATATGACAGAAGCAGCGAGCGCAAAAAGAGAGATCCGCACGAGATCGGAATCTCGGCAGTGCGCGGAGGCAGCATCGTCGGGGAGCATGAGGTCATCTTCGCGGGACTCGACGAGGTCATTGAGTTCAAGCATACCGCATATTCCCGCAGCGTCTTTGGAAAAGGGGCTGTGGAGGCGGCAAAGTTCCTCGCCGGGAAAGAGGCAGGATTTTACGATATGCAGGATGTGATCCGGGCAACGATGGAGCAGACAGACTGACAAGACAGGCAGATTGAAAGCAGATACAGATGGATCGAATGGGAACAGGAGCGTGGAAACGTTTTCTGTTCCCATTTTTATACAGGGCAGAAAACGAACAAAATCTGGTCAGCAGTGCGCGGATATGTTACTATTTGAGAGGTATCTTCGATTTTGATATTCTGAGGGGGAACATATGGAAAAATATAGGGAAACAGATCTGCGGTATTTAAAAAGTCTGGCAAATCAGTATCCGACCGTGGCTGCGGCAGCGACGGAGATCATTAACCTGCAGGCGATTTTAAGCCTGCCAAAGGGAACAGAACATTTCATTACAGATATTCACGGCGAGTACGATCAGTTCCAGCACGTGATCCGGAACGGTTCCGGAGCGATTAAGCGCAAGATCGAGGAAGAATTCGGGAATGCGATCAGTGCGGGAGAGAAGAAAGCGATTGCGACACTGATCTATTATCCGGAGCAGAAGCTAGAGCAGGTGTTAAAGACAGAAGAAAATATGGAGGACTGGTATAAGGTCTCCCTGTACCGGCTGATCCGCATCTGCAAGAGCGCTTCGTCAAAATATACCAGATCCAAGGTGCGAAAAGCGCTGCCGAAAGATTTTGCGTATGTGATCGAGGAACTGCTGACCGGCAGACCGGATGTCTCCGATCAGGAAGCTTATTATAATGAGATCATCCGGTCTGTGATCCGGACGGGCAGGGCACCGGAGCTTGTGATTGCGTTCTGCAATCTGATCCGCAGGCTTGTTGTGGATCATCTGCATGTGGTGGGAGATATTTTTGACAGGGGACCATATCCGAATCTGATTATGGATACCTTGATGCAGCATCATTCCGTGGATATTCAGTGGGGGAACCACGATATATACTGGATGGGAGCGGCGGCGGGAAGCAGACCCTGCATCTGCAACGCGATCCGCATCTCTGCCAAGTACGGCAATCTGAACCTTTTAGAGGACGGATACGGCATCAATCTGGTGCCGCTCGCCAGACTTGCCATGGGCAGATACGACAAGGATCCCTGCACCTGCTTTAAGCTGGATTACCGGGAGGATGAGTACGATGTGCGTGACGCCATGCTGGATGAGAAAATGCACAAGGCGATTACGGTGATCCAGTTCAAGCTGGAGGGACAGATGATCATGCGTCACCCGGAGTTCGGGATGGATGAGCGGCTTTTGCTGGACAAGATCAATATCGAAAAAGGAACGGTGTGCGTGGAGGGGAGGAATACCCGATGAAGGATCTGAACTTCCCGACGATCGACTGGGAGCATCCGTATGAACTGTCATCGGAGGAGGAGGACGTCATGGAGCGGATCACGCAGGCGTTCTTGAACTGTGAAAAATTACAGCGTCACGTCCGTTTCCTGTTCACACAGGGCAGCCTGTACAAGGTCTACAACGGGAACCTGCTCTACCACGGCTGTGTGCCGATGAACGAGGACGGAACCTTTACCAGAGTAAATGTGTACGGAAAAGAATATTCCGGCAAGGCGCTCTACGATGTGCTGGAGAATTACGCGAGAAAAGGGTACTACGCGATTGATCCCGGGGAGAAGAAAAAGGGGCTGGATATCTTGTGGTTTATCTGGGAAAACCAGAATTCCCCGGTGTTCGGAAAAGCAAAAATGACGACGTTTGAGCGCTATTTTATCGCGGACAAGGCGACGCACCAGGAGCCGAAGAACCCGTACTACCGCCTGCTGGAGGAGGAAGAGGTGGTCAACCGCATCCTCTCGGAATTCGGGCTTGAGGGCGCGGAGGCGCATATCATCAACGGCCATATTCCGGTGGAGGCGAAGCGGGGAGAGTCCCCGGTAAAATGCGGCGGGAAGCTACTCATTATTGACGGCGGATTCTCCAAGGCCTACCAGCCGAAGACGGGGATTGCGGGATATACGCTGATCTATAATTCCTACGGTCTGGTGCTTGCGGCGCATGAACCGTTTGAGTCGGTCGAAAAGGCGGTGCAGGACGGAAGCGATATTGCGTCGCATACGATTCTGGTGCAGCATGTCGTGCGGCGCAAGCTGGTGGCGGATACGGACATTGGAAGGGAGCTGCGCGCTTCGATCCGTGATCTGGAGGCGCTGCTGCAGGCATACCGGGACGGCATCCTGGTGGAGAAGATTTAAATAGAAAGATAGAAGGAAGCAGGAAAAGAATATGTATATCGGAAATCATCTCTCGGCGTCAAAGGGCTATGCGGCGGTGGGGCGGATGGCAGTGAAGCTGGGAGCAAATACATTTGCATTTTTTACAAGAAATCCGAGAGGCGGTGCGGCAAAAGCGATTGATCCGACGGATGTGGAAAAGCTGCTGGAACTGATGCGGGAGCAGCAGTTTGGAAAACTGGTGGCGCATGCACCTTACACGATGAATCTGTGCGCGGCGAAGGAGGATATCCGCAAGTTTTCTAAGGAGATGATCGCGGACGATCTGCGCCGGATGGAGTACACGCCGGGGAATTACTACAATTTTCACCCGGGTTCCCATGTCGGACAGGGGGCGGATGCCGGAATCGAATGGATTGCGGAGGCACTTAACGAGGTGCTCACGCCGGGGCAGACGACGACGGTTCTCCTTGAGACGATGGCGGGAAAAGGCAGTGAGGTGGGCAGAAGCTTTGAGGAACTGCGCGCGATTATTGACCGTGTAGAGCTGTCCGATAAGCTTGGCATCTGTCTGGATACCTGTCATGTCTGGGATGCTGGATATGATATTGCGGGAGATCTGGATGGTGTCCTGGAGGAATTTGACCATGTGATCGGTCTGAACCGCTTGTACGCGGTACATTTTAACGACAGCATGAACGACCGCGGTTCGCACAAAGACCGCCATGCCTGCATCGGCGAGGGAAAGATCGGGTTGGATGCGATGCGGCGTGTGGCGACGCATCCGCTGCTTTCGGACAAGCCGTTTATTCTGGAGACTCCGAATGACGATGAGGGATACCGCAGAGAGATTGCACTTTTCCGGGAGTGGAGGGAGTAGATAAGAATCCAGAGAAATACATTGCTTTTTAGAAGTGTGTGTGTTATACTTCAAATCACATGAATGCGAAAGCTTTTTCATGCAAATATTTGCCCACCAAGAGATTGGTTAAGCCCATACGGACAGGCGGGGCAGCTGCCGATGGTGGAGAGATCCACGTTATTGATTGAGTTAGAAGCTCAAATTTTATAAGTTGATGACGACTGCAGACGAAGGACTGCAGGACCCTGAATCGTATGCGATAGAGATATCACTTGTGAAACGGTCAATAAGAGTAGTAATAGCAAATATTTGCTGGCGAAGATGCCAACGTAGACTCTGATAATAGTTTTTGCAGCATGTAGGACAGATTACATAAAGTATGACTATGAGAATGTGACAAGGCAGGTGATGTGTGCGCAGCATACAGGCATCTGTCTTTTTTGTGTAATAGGAAACTTCGTCCCTATTACATAAAAACGCTCCGGGCAGGATTCTTTCTTGTGCTACAGAAGATGCCGTGTTATGCGAAAGCATGAAAGTCATGCTTCCTGTAGAGCCAAAAGCTCTGCCGGACGGCATGCGCACTGCGGCAGGGAGCATCAAAACAGAATGTGAGGAGAATCATGGAAGCAGGATCCCAGAAGCGCGCTCCGGTCTACGAAGCGCTGGAACAATTAAAAAAGAGAAGAGTCGTTCCTTTCGATGTGCCGGGGCACAAGAGAGGGCGTGGCAACCCGGAGCTCGTGGAACTTCTGGGGGAGAAATGTGTGAGTCTGGATGTGAATTCCATGAAGCCGCTTGACAACCTGTGCCATCCGGTGTCGGTCATCAAAGAGGCGGAGGAACTGGCGGCGGAGGCTTTCCGGGCAGATCACGCGTTTTTTATGGTGGGAGGAACAACGTCCTCCGTGCAGAGCATGGTGTTGTCGGTCTGTCGTGCCGGGGATAAGATCATCCTGCCGCGCAATGTACATAAGAGTGTGATCAATGCACTGGTACTCTGCGGCGCTATTCCGGTCTATGTGAATCCGGAGGTGGACAAAAAGCTTGGCATTTCACTCGGTATGGAGATCTCGGAGGTGGAGCGGGCGATTCTGGAGAATCCGGGCGCGGTGGCGGTTCTTGTGAACAATCCGACTTATTACGGAATCTGTTCCGATTTGCGCTCCATCGTGAAGCTGGCACATGAACACGAGATGCTTGTGCTTGTGGATGAAGCGCACGGCACCCATCTGTATTTCGGGGAGGACCTTCCGGTCTGCGCGATGGATGCCGGTGCAGATATGGCGTCCGTCTCCATGCACAAATCCGGAGGAAGCTTAACACAGAGTTCCCTGCTTTTAACCGGCAAAAATGTCAACTGGGAGTATGTCAGCCAGATTATCAACCTCACACAGACGACAAGCGCGTCTTATCTTCTGATGTCAAGTCTCGACATCTCGCGGAGAAATCTGGCGCTGCGCGGAAGGGAATCGTTCCGCAAAGTGGCGGAGATGGCGGAATACGCCAGGGCGGAGATCAACGACATTGGCGGATATTATGCTTACGGCAAGGATATGGTGAACGGCGGAAGCGTCTATGACTTTGATGTGACGAAGCTCTCGGTCTACACGCGGGGAATCGGTCTGGCAGGAATCGAGGTCTATGATCTGCTGCGGGATGAGTATGATATCCAGATTGAGCTGGGGGACATTGCCAACATCTTAGCCTACATTTCAATCGGCGACCGCATCCAGGATATCGAGCGGCTGGTGGGAGCGTTGGCAGACGTCAAACGCTTGTATTCCAAGGATCCTGCACAGATGTTAAATACAGAATATATAAATCCGACCGTTCTTGTTTCACCGCAGGCGGCTTTTTACGCAGAGAAAAAATGCATGCCGATCCGGGAGACGGCAGGAAAGATCTGCGGAGAGTTTGTGATGTGCTATCCGCCGGGAATTCCGATTCTCGCGCCGGGTGAGATGATTACGCCGGAGATCATCGAATATATCATCTATGCCAAGGAGAAGGGCTGCTCCATGCAGGGAACGGAAGATCCGGCGGTGGAGCACTTAAATGTCCTGGTGGATGACCGGCAGGTGTGGAAATAAGACCGCCGGAAGAATAGCTCTTAAGGAAGAGCATACGGTCAGGAAGAACCGGCAGAAGGAAGCAGCAGACCGTGGAATACGGTCTGGGGAAGGTGGAAGAGAGCGTGGAGTTATGGTTTTCGGATAATCAGACCGATCATGTGAAGGTGTCGGTCAAAGTGGAGAAGCAGCTGTTCGGGGAGCAGACGGATTTTCAGAGGATCGACGTGTTTGAATCCAGGGAATTCGGCAGATTTTTAAGCTCCGATGGCAGCATCGTCTTCTCAGAAAAGGATGAGTTCATCTACGATGAGATGATTGTGCATGTGCCGATGGCGGTGCATCCGCATGTGAAAAAAGTGCTGGTCATCGGTGGCGGAGACGGCGGTGTGGCGAGAGAACTTTCCTATTATGAGGAGATCGAGCAGATCGACGTCGTGGAATCCGACCGGACATTCGTGGATGTGTGCAGGAAGTTTTTCCCGGACAACGCCTGCGGACTGGAAGATCCGCGCGTCAATATCTATTACGAGGATGGATTGCGCTTTCTGCGCACAAAGCATGATGCCTACGATCTGATCATCAATGATGCGATCGATCCGCTCGGGCATACGGCGGGATTGTTCACCAAGGAATTTTATGGGAACTGTTACCGCGCATTAAAAGAAGACGGCATTATGGTCTACCAGCACGGCAGTCCTTTTTATGACGAGGATGAGGAGTCCTGCCGCGTGATGCACCGCAAGGCGAGTCACAGTTTCCCGATCAGCCGTGTGTATCAGGCGCACATTCCGACCTGTTCCTCCGGGTACTGGCTGTTCGGATTTGCGTCAAAAAAATATCACCCGCTAACGGATCTGAATGTGGAGCGCTGGAAAGCGCGCGGGATCAAGACCTGGTATTATACGACCAATCTTCATAAGGGAGCGTTTATGCTGCCAAAATATGTCGAGGATATGCTTGAGGAAGAGGAAGGCAGAAGGTAGATGGCAGATGCGGGACAGAACGGACTCTGACGGGACAGTCAGCGGAGCGTTCTGTCATCCGTTGGCAGAATGATATAAATAATATAAAAATAGAAAATACAGCCGCAGGACGGCAGAATGAGAGGATAAGTAGATGGGAAGATTATTGATTATCGGATGTGGCGGAGTAGCAGGGGTGGCAATTCACAAATGCTGCCAGAACAGCAAGACTTTTTCGGAGATCTGCATTGCAAGCCGCACAAAAGAAAAATGTGACGCGTTAAAAAGAAAAGCTGCAGGGAACGACGGATACAGTGATCACGACAGCGAAGGTGGATGCGGATAATGTGGACGAACTGATCGCACTGATCCGTGACTACAAGCCGGATGCCGTGTTAAATGTGGCGCTGCCTTACCAGGATCTGACGATTATGGATGCCTGCCTGGCATGCAAGGTGGACTACATCGATACCGCGAACTACGAACCGGAAGATACCGACGACCCGGCGTGGCGTGCAATTTATGAGAAGCGCTGCAAGGAGGCGGGCTTTACCGCGTACTTCGATTATTCCTGGCAGTGGGCATATCAGAAACGCTTTACAGATGCCGGCATCACGGCGCTTCTTGGCAGCGGCTTTGACCCGGGCGTGACGAGCGTGTTTACCGCCTATGCGCTGAAGCATTATTTCGATGAGATCGAGTACATCGATATCTTAGACTGCAACGGTGGAGACCACGGTTATCCGTTCGCCACAAACTTCAACCCGGAGATCAACCTCCGCGAGGTATCCGCAAACGGCTCCTACTGGGAGGACGGACACTGGGTAGAGACAAAACCGATGGAAATTAAAAGAGAATATAATTTCCCACAGGTTGGCGAGAAAGACATGTATCTGCTACATCATGAGGAGATCGAGTCTCTCGCAAAGAATGTGCCGGGAGTCAAGCGCATCCGTTTCTTCATGACCTTCGGTCAGAGCTATCTGACACATATGCAGTGTCTGGAGGATGTCGGAATGCTCTCCACTTCCCCGATCCAGTATGAGGGAAGAGAGATCGTGCCGATCCAGTTCTTAAAGGCATTGCTTCCGGATCCGGCGTCACTGGGTCCTAGAACCGTTGGCAAGACGAACATCGGTTGTATTTTTACCGGCAAGAAGGACGGCAAGGAAAAGACGATCTATATCTACAATGTCTGCGATCATCAGGAGTGCTACAGAGAGGTCGGCTCACAGGCGATCTCCTACACGACGGGAGTTCCGGCAATGATCGGTGCAGCACTTGTTGTAGATAAGGTGTGGGATAAGGACGGCGTCTTCAATATCGAGGAGTTTGATCCGGATCCGTTTATGGATATGCTCAATCAGTACGGACTGCCGTGGGTTGTCGATGAGAACCCCAAGACGGTGGCGTAGCCGTTCGTAAAAAGAGCAGGACACGGACAGGGAGAGACGAGAGCAATGAAGTGGAGTGAACTTCCGACACCATGCTATGTGGTGAATCAGAAAAAATTAAAAGAGAACTTAATAATATTGCATAATCTGGAGCAGGATACGGGATGCCATGTCCTGCTGGCGCAGAAAGCGTTTTCCACATATGCGCTCTATCCGTTGATCGGACAATACATCAGCGGTACCACAGCGAGCGGACTCTACGAGGCGCGTCTCGGCGCAGAGGAGATGGGGCGTGAGAACCATGTGTTTGCTCCGGCGTACAAGGACAGCGATATGGAGGAACTGGTCACGCTCTGCGACCATGTGATTTTTAATTCCTTTGCGCAGTATGGCAGACACAGGGAGAAGGTGGCGGCGCGGAATGCTGTCAGTGATACAAGTCACCGTGTCAGCATCGGACTTCGGATCAATCCGGAGTATTCCACGCAGGAGGGACATGCGATCTATGATCCCTGCGCTCCCGGTTCCAGACTCGGCATGACAAGAGAGGCGTTTGAGGAAAGGGCTTGCCGGACTTGGCATGAGACGGCAGGAGGATGGAAGCTATGAACTGCCGGAGGATGTGGAGGGACTCCATTTTCACACGCTCTGCGAGCAGGACGCGGATGATCTGGAACGCACGTTTTTGGCGTTTGAGGAGCAGTTTGCTTCTTATTTAAAACAGATCCGGTGGCTGAATCTGGGCGGAGGACATCATATCACCAGACCGGGGTACCAGATAGGGCGCTTAAAGAAGCTCATCGGCTATATCAGGGAGAACTACGGACTTGCCGTGTATCTGGAGCCCGGCGAGGCGGTTGCCTTAAATGCGGGATATCTGGTAACGGAAGTGTGCGATATTGTACATAACGGGATGGATATTCTGATTCTGGATGCGTCTGCGGCGTGTCATATGCCGGACGTTCTTGAGATGCCGTATCGTCCACCGCTTCGGGACGGATTTGCGGCGGGGGAGCAGAGATACACCTACCGGCTGTCCTCGCTCACCTGTCTGGCGGGGGACGTCATCGGGGACTACAGTTTCACACACGAGATTCAGATCGGCGACCGTCTGGTGTTTGAGGACATGGCAATCTACTCGATGGTGAAGAATAATACCTTTAATGGAATTCCGCTTCCGTCGATCGCAATGCTCCGGGAAGACGGGGAGGTTGAGATGTTAAAGCAGTTCGGCTATGAAGATTTCAAAGGGCGGTTGTCATAACCGGCTTTGAAAGACATCCGGGACAAGGAAAGAAGGCTTGGATGAGGGTAGAGGAAATGGAGAAAAAGATGCAAAAGTGTGCAGAAGATCCAAAAGAGAGAATGACAACGCCGCAGGCGGACGGATTTTTTATGCCGGGGGAGTACGAACCGCATGACGGCTGCATTCTGATCTGGCCGTCGCGCCCGGGTTCCTGGATTTACGGCGCACGCGATGCGCGGATTGCATTCCGGGATGTGATTGCAGCGATTGCGCAGAGTGAAAACGTATATGTGGCAGCCGGGCGGGATACCATTGACTCCGCGCGAGAGATGCTGACCGGTGAGGACGCGCCGTGGAAAAAGCGGGTGACGATCTTTGAACTGGAGACAGATGATGCCTGGGCAAGAGATGTGGCACCGACCTTTGTGAAAGACGGCGCCGGCAGGGTGCGGGCAGTGAACTGGTCATTTAACGCCTGGGGAGGATCGGTGGACGGACTGTATGCATCCTGGGCGTTGGACGATGCGTTTGCAAAGGCGTTTGCCGCAAAGTATGGCTATGCGTGTTACGATGCCGCGCCGTTTGTACTGGAGGGCGGATCGATTCACAGCGACGGTGAGGGGACGCTTCTGGTGACGGAGGCGTGCCTTTTGAGTGCGGGGCGCAATCCGGGGCTTACGCGCGAGGAGATCGAGGAGAAGCTTAGAACGTATCTTGGCATAAAAAAAGTGCTGTGGCTGCCGCGTGGAATCTATCAGGATGAGACGAACGAGCATGTGGATAACGTCTGCGCGTTCCTGCGCCCGGGCGAGGTGGTGCTTGCATGGACGGACGATGAAACAGATCCCCAGTATCCGCTATCACAGCAGACGCTTGCGTACCTGGAGGGCGAGACGGATGCGCGCGGAAGAAAGCTTGTCATTCACAAGCTTCCGATTCCCGATCATCCGGTCTGCATTACAGAGGAGGAACTGGCAGGTTATTCGTTTGCCGAAGGGGAGGATGAGCGGGAGGCGGGAGAGCGTCTTGCGGCATCCTACGTGAACTTTTATTTTTCCAACGAGGCAGTCATCCTTCCGGCGTTCGGCGGGGAGAATGAGGAGAGTGACAGGCGCGCTGCCGCACTGCTTGCGCAGTGGAATCCGGGGCGGAAGATCATTCCGGTGCAGGCGCGTGCAATTTTAGTCGGCGGCGGGAATATCCACTGTATTACACAGCAGATCCCGGCAGCAAAAATGCAGCAGCAAAACGCAGCAGTAAAAATACAGCTGCGGTAAAGAGGACAGAGACAAAATGAGGAAAAAAGCATGAACAGAGTGAAAGTGGCGGCAATTCAGATGCGCTGTGCGGCATCTTTGGAGGAGAATTTAAAAAAGGCGGAAGCCATGGTGCGAAAGGCGGCGGCAGAGGGAGCAAATGTGATCCTTCTGCCGGAACTTTTTGAGAGGGAATATTTTTGCCAGCAGCGCCGGTATGACTTTTATCATTATGCGAAGCCTGTGATGGAGAACGATGCGGTGCGCATGGGCATGCGGCTTGCCGCGGAACTTGGCGTGGTGCTTCCGATCAGTTTTTATGAGCGGGATGTGAATAACTTGTACAATTCCATCGCCTGCATCGACGCGGACGGAACGGTGCTCGGCGTTTACCGCAAGACACATATTCCGGACGATCACTATTATCAGGAAAAGTTCTATTTTACGCCGGGGGATACCGGATTTCAGGTATTTTCTACGCGCTACGGCAGAATCGGCGTGGGAATCTGCTGGGATCAGTGGTTTCCGGAGAGCGCGCGCTGTATGGCGCTTGCAGGGGCGGAGCTGCTTTTCTATCCGACGGCGATCGGATCGGAACCGATCTTAGAGTGCGACAGTATGCCGCACTGGAGACGCTGTATGCAGGGACATGCGGCAGCCAATCTGATGCCCGTTGTTGCGGCAAACCGGATCGGGGAGGAGACGGTAGAACCCTGTGAGGAAAACGGCGGACAGCGTTCGGCGCTTGTTTTTTACGGATCGTCTTTCCTGACCGATGAGACCGGAGAAATTCTGGCGGAGGCAGGGCGCGACGAGGAAGAGATACTGGTGCAGGAATATGACCTGGACGAGCTGGATGCCAGACGGCTGGAGTGGGGGCTGTTCCGCGACAGGCGCCCGGAGTGCTACGGCATCATCAGCGGCAGGTAAAAGAAATATATTGTTGACATGGAAACAATAATGAGATACAGTAGGAACTGGGAACAAAATACCATGTTAGAAAAAGGAAGAGTCTGCATGAAAGATCGGGAAGAGCTGTTAAAAGAAATCGCGCTCATGCTGGAGCGGCAGGATATGCTTTCCAAACTGACGGAAAACCAGTGTCTGGATGAATACGGCTATTCGGAGACACACTGTATCGACTATATCGGAAGACTGGAACTGCCGAACGTCACGAAGGTGGCGGAGCACATGGGGATGACGCGCGGCGCGATCAGCAAGATGACCAAGAAGCTTCTTGCCAAAGGGCTGATCGAAAAATATACGCTGGAGACGAACAAAAAGGAAGTATATTTCAAGCTCACGGATCAGGGCAGGCTTTTGTTTGATGAGCATGCGAAGCGGCATCAGCGATGGGAGAAGCGCGATATGGAATTTCTGGCGCGCTATTCCGTCGAGGATGTGAGGACGGTGAGCCGTTTTATGACGGAGTTCAACGGCTATCTGGAAGAGCAGATCGAGACGATCACAGGGACGCAGGCAGAAGGATGATATTGTGTAATAGGAACGAAGTTTCCTGTTACACAAAAAAGAATCCTGCAGGCAGGATTCTCATGTGTTACTGTTGTATGAAATGTAATTGTTAAGCGTTTAACACTTCAAGAAGCGTAAGCAGCTTCTCTACCGTGTCCTGGCTGATGTTGTTTGCTGCGATAAAATTGCTTACCGTCGTTGCAACATCTTCGGAAGTCTCTGAAGTGGATGCGGATGCGACGGTGTTCGTATCGCTTCCCATATAGGAGAGAACCTTCTGGACATAATTCTGTGTCTCGCTAAACGGTGGAATACCGCCGTATTTATCGACATTTGCGCTGCCGGCGTTGTATGCCGCAAGCGCAAGAGAGGTATCACCGTTGTACCTGGCAAGCAGCTGGGAGATCAGATTTGCACCGCCCATGATATTCTGGTAGGCGTCGTAGGAATCTGTGACACCGAGAGATGCTGCGGTGGCAGGCATCAGCTGCATGATACCGACGGCACCGGCGCTGCTGACAGCGCTTGTATTAAAATTGGATTCTGCTCTTGCGATTGATTTTAAAAGAGTGGAGGAGACGCCGTAGGTGTTTGCCGCCTCGTCAAAGATGGCGGAAAGGTCTTCGGAGCAGGCCGTGCTGCCGGAGTAGGCGTCGGTGGCATTCGTTAAAACGGAAGAAAAGTCAGATCCCGCAGCCTGTGCTTTGGCAGCTTCGGCGGCAGCTCTCTCCGCTTCGGCGCGGGCAGCAGCCTCGGCGTTGATCTGATCCACAAATGCCTGATCGTGATAATTTAAGATCGTAATACTCATTGGTAACTCCCTTGAAAACAACTTCACTGAATGTATAACTAGAAAAAGTATAGCATAATTTACGGGATTAGGAAAGAAAAAAATGAAAACCAAGCAAGCCGAACAGAAAGGGACATATTTACGTGCATTCCGGGCAGCATTTCCCTACACGGTACCGGTGCTCACCGGCTATCTGTTTATCGGAATGGCGTTCGGAGTGATGATACAGGAAAAAGGTTACAACTTCTTGTGGGCAATGCTCATGAGCCTGGTGATCTATGCGGGCAGCGGACAGTATCTGGCAGTCAACTTCTTCGCGCCGGGCGTCAGCCTTTTCAATGTGATTTTCATGGAATTTATGGTGAATATCCGCCATATTTTTTATGGATTGTCACTGTTGGAACGTTTTTCCGAGATGGGGAAAAAGCGGCTCTACATGATCTTTTCCCTGACGGATGAGACCTACTCACTTTTCTTTGTCACAAAAGTGCCGAAGGATGTGAAGGAGGAGCAGTTCTTATTTGCGATTGCCGTGCTTGACCAGAGTTACTGGATCATCGGCTCCGGCATCGGCGCCCTGCTTGGAAATGTACTTCCGTTCTCCGCGGAGGGCATTGACTTTGCAATGACGGCATTGTTTGTGGTAATCATGGTAGAACAGTGGATGGAGAAGCAGAACCGTCCGAGCGTGGTGATCGGGCTGGTATGTGGACTGGTGTGCAGGCTGGTGTTCGGAGCGGACAATTTTATCCTTCCGACCATGATATGCGTCATGGTCATCCTGCTTTCCTGCAAAAAAATATTCGATAAAATGATTCCGGAGGACGGAAAGGAAGGAGGCGAGCCGGAGTGCCAGTAAGTGTTGGAAGATCGCTTGCGATCATATTTACCGTGGCGGGAACGATATTTTTTACCCGGCTGATTCCGTTTCTGTTTTTCCCGAAAGGAAAAGAGATTCCGCCGATCATCCGGTATCTGGGGAGGATGCTGCCCCCGGCGGTCATCGGAATGCTGGTGATCTACTGCCTGAAAAATGTGTCGGTGCTTGCAGTACCTTTTGGTCTGCCGGAATTCATTGCCGTGGCGGTGGTCATCGTGCTTCATGTATGGAAGCGCAACAATCTGCTCAGCATTGGTGTCGGAACGGCACTTTATATGTTTTTGATACAAGTTGTATTCTAGGAAGAGAGGAAGAACCGTATGAAGAAGAAACCATTTGTAACCAAAGAACAGTTAGAAGAAATCGTAAAAAAATACCCAACGCCGTTTCATCTCTACGATGAAAAAGGAATCCGCGAAAATGCGAAGGCAGTGAAGGAAGCGTTTGCATGGAATCCGGGATTCCGGGAGTATTTTGCGGTAAAGGCAACACCGAATCCGTTCATTCTTGACATTTTAAAAGAATATGACTGCGGATGCGACTGTGCGTCGCTGACAGAGCTGATGCTTGCGGATTCCCAGGGCTTCGACGGAAAACACATCATGTTTTCCTCCAACGATACGCCGGCGGAAGAATTTGCGTTTGCCAATGAGCTCGGTGCGATCATCAACCTCGACGATTTTACACACATTGATTTCCTGGAGAAAACGATCGGTAAGATTCCGGAGACAATCAGCTGCCGGTACAATCCGGGCGGTGTCTTTAAGATGAGCAACGGTATCATGGACAATCCGGGTGATGCAAAGTACGGTTTTACCCATGAGCAGATCATTGAGGGATTCAAGATCTTAAAGGAAAAAGGCGCCAAGCATTTCGGCGTACATGCATTTCTTGCCAGCAATACCGTGACAAACGAATATTATCCGAAGCTTGCGAGAGAGCTGTTTGAGCTGGTTGTGGAACTGCGCGATAAGACGGGATGCGATATCCGCTTTATCAATCTCTCCGGCGGTGTCGGCATTCCGTACACACCGGATCAGACGCCAAATGATATCCGCGTGATCGGAGAGGGCGTCCGGGTGGCATACGAGGAGATATTAGTTCCGGCGGGACTTGGCGATGTCGCGATCTACACGGAGATGGGACGCTTTATGCTGGACCGTACGGCTGCCTGGTGACGACGGCCATCCATGAGAAGCATACCCACAAGGAGTACATCGGCGTGGACGCGTGTGCCGTGAACCTGATGCGCCCGGCAATCTACGGGGCATATCACCATATTACGGTGATGGGCAAGGAGGATGCGCCGTGCGACCACAAGTATGATGTGACAGGCTCCCTTTGCGAGAACTGTGATAAGTTTGCGATTGACCGGATGCTGCCGAAGATCGACATGGGAGATCTTCTGGTCATTCATGACACCGGTGCGCATGGCTTTTCCATGGGATACAACTATAACGGAAAATTAAAATCAGCGGAGGTGCTGCTGAAGGAAGACGGATCGACACAGCTGATCCGCCGTGCCGAGACGCCGGAGGACTATTTCCGCACGTTCGACTGCTTTGATATCTTAAAGGATATGAAGCATCCGAAATAAGCGGCGGATCAATCCGGAAAAAGCACAGCAGCGAGGATGAGATATGTGCATTGATACAGAACGTTTTGAGCGTGCCAGGGGCAGAGTCATCGGAATCGAGCGGCAGAGGCTCGGAATCGGCACGCTCTCGGAGAAGACGGTACATGCAGTGCTCAAGAATTATTATGCACCGGATGAGGATATGCATGAGATCCCGATTGAGAACTTTGTCGCGGATATTTTTGACGGGGAGGCAGTGATCGAGATTCAGACGCGGTCGTTCCAGAATATGCGGCGGAAACTTGCCGCATTTCTGCCGTTGTACCCGGTGACCATCGTCTATCCGATTCCGCATGTGAAGTGGCTTCACTGGATGGATGAGGAGACGGGGGAGATCTCTCCCGGGCGCAAATCGCCCAAGAAGGGAAATGCATACCAGGCATTCATCGAATTGTATAAGATCCGGCCGTTTCTGAAAGATCCGAATCTGAGACTACGGCTGGATCTCATTGACATGGAGGAATACCGTCTGTTAAACGGCTGGAGCCGGGACAAAAAGAAGGGAAGCGACCGCTTCGACCGGATACCGCTTACCTTCGTGGAGGAAGTGCGTGTGGACCGGAGGGAGGACTACATGCAGTTCATCCCCTATGAGATTCCGGAGGAGTTTACTGCAAAGGATTTTGCGGCATGCGCGAAGATTCCGGTGCGGCTGGCACAGACGGTGCTCCTGCTCCTGACGGATCTATTGATTGTGGAGCGGATTGGAAAGCAGGGAAGAAGTTATCTCTACCGGATCTGCGAGATTGAATGAATCTCTTCCCAAGCGGGGCATTCTGTGTTATACTGACTGCCGGATGTATATTTATGCAGTATCTATGTGAGAGATAAGGAAGCATGAGGTAGATAGTACGATGAAAAACACAGCAATCAAATTATCCGGCATACTGCTTGCCGGAGCGGTCTTTTTTTCGACGCTGTTAGGTTACGGCACACAGGTTGCCGCGGCGACGGCGATAGGCAGCGACACGGAGGCGGGACAGGCATCCGGCGACGGTTCTGTTGCGTCGGTTGCGGATCTTCCGGGAAAGCATATCGGTGTACAGCTCGGCACGACCGGAGATATCATGGTCAGCGACTATGAGACGGACGGCTCGGGCACGGTAGTAGAGCGTTACAATAAGGGCGCGGATGCCGTGCAGGCATTAAAGCAGGGAAAGTTAGACTGCGTGATTATTGACGAATTGCCGGCGCTGGCATTTGTGGAGCAGAACGAAGGGCTTAAGATTCTCGAGGAGAACTTTGTTGAGGAGGACTATGCGTTCGTAATCGCAAAGGGTAACGAGGCACTTGTGGATCAGGTCAATGAGACGCTGCGCGAACTGAAGGACGAGGGTGTTCTCGATAACATTGCGAAGAATTATACCGGAACGGACGAGGAGATTGGAAAGTATCCGTATGAAATTCTGGATGTGGAACGCACGAACGGCACGCTTACCGTTGGTACGAATGCGGAGTTTCCGCCGTATGAATACTATGAAGAGGGAAAGATCACCGGAATCGACATGGATATTATGCAGGCGGTCTGCGACAAACTCGGCATGGAGTTGAAGATCGAGGACATGGCGTTTGATTCCGTGATTCCTGCGGTGTCCACCGGAAAAGTCGACATCGGTGCATCGGGTTTTACGGTGACGGAGGAACGCAAAAAGAATGTGAATTTCACGGATACCTATGCAAAATCCAAGCAGGTCATCATCGTGAGAGATACATCTGTCACAGCAGAGAAGACAGGGATAGCAGAGAAGTTTTATGATAACTTTATCAAGGACAGCCGATATACCTATTTGTTAAAGGGACTTTTAAATACACTCATCATCACCGTGTTTGCGGTAATGATCGGTATTGTGTTTGGATTTTTGATCGCGATTGTAAGAACCAACCACGACAGAAACGGCGGGCTTACGATCTTAAATGCACTCTGCAAGGCATACCTTGCCGTTGTGCGCGGTACGCCGGTCATGATTCAGCTTCTGATTATTTATTATGTCATTTTCCAGAGCGTCAATACGGGAAAACTGTTCGTGGCAGTCATTGCGTTCGGACTGAACTCGGCGGCCTACGTGGCGGAAATTGTCCGGTCCGGTATTATGGCGGTGGACATCGGACAGTTTGAGGCGGGAAGAAGCCTTGGATTAAATTATAAGCAGATGATGTTAAGCATCATCCTGCCGCAGGCAGTCAAAAATATTCTGCCGGCACTCTGCAATGAGTTTATCAGTCTGTTGAAGGAGACTTCGATCAGCGGTTACATCGGGCTGATGGATCTGACCAAGGGCGGAGACATCATCCGAAGCGTGACGTACGAGGCGTTCATGCCGTTAATTGCGGTCGCGGCCATTTATTTCCTGATTGTCATGGGACTGAGCAAGGCAGTTGGACTGTTGGAAAGGAGATTGAGAAGCAATGAGCGATAATACGGTAATTCTGGAAGTAAAAGAGCTTCACAAGTCTTTTGACGGTCATGAAGTGTTAAAAGGAATCTCGACGACGATCAAAAAGGGCGATGTGCTGGCGCTGATCGGACCGTCCGGCTGTGGTAAATCCACGTTTTTGCGCTCCTTAAATCTGCTGGAGATTCCGACGGCGGGACATGTGCTGTTTGAGGGAACCGATCTGACGGATCCGTCGGTGGACATCAATCATGTCCGGGAGAAGATCGGCATGGTGTTTCAGCAGTTCAATCTGTTTCCGAACATGACGATTCTGGAAAATATCATGCTTGCCCCGGTAAAACTCGGCAAGATGACAAAAGAGGAAGCGAATACGCGCGCGATGGAGCTGTTAAAGCGCATCGGTCTGGCGGATAAGGCGGGCGCGTATCCCGCGCAGCTTTCCGGCGGACAGAAGCAGCGCATTGCCATCGTGCGGTCGCTGGCGATGGACCCGGACATCATCCTGTTTGACGAGCCGACCTCGGCGCTTGATCCGGAGATGGTCGGCGAGGTGCTCGCCGTGATGCAGGAACTGGCGGAGGATGGCATGACGATGGTGGTCGTGACACATGAGATGGGATTTGCCAGAGAAGTTGCGAACCGTGTGATGTTCATCAACGACGGCGGGATCCAGGAGGAGGGAATCCCGCAGGAGATTTTTGGCAATCCAAAGAGCCAGAGACTGCAGGAGTTTTTATCAAAGGTATTGTAAGAAGAAATAAGGACGGGCTGTCCGGCGCAAAAGAGGTGCCGCGGCCCGTTTTTTGTGCAACAGGCAAAGAATGTGTTTTGTATACTGCATCAGGAATACCTCCCGCAGGCGGAGAGCGGGGCGGAACATCGTTTGCAAGATGTGCGATTGTATGATAAGATAAATAACGATTTTTAGGAACGGAATCGTAAGGGAAGGAAGAACGCATATGAAATGGAATAAATACACGATAGAGACAACGACGGCGGCGGAGGACTACATGAGTGCGATGTTAGCCGACCTTGGCATTGAGGGAGTGGAGATTGAGGATAACATTCCGCTGTCCAAGGAAGATCAGGCGGATATGTTCATCGATTTTCTGCCGGAGCTTCCGCCGGATGACGGTGTGAGCCACGTCAGCTTTTATCTCGAGGATGACGGCGAGGACCGCACCGAACTGTTAAAGCAGGTAAAAAAGAGGCGTTGGAGGACTTAAGAAAAGTCGTGGATGTCGGAAGTGGCGTGATCACCTCCGACCAGACGGAGGATCTGGACTGGATCAACAACTGGAAGAAATTCTTCAGTTCCTTCTATATCGATGACATCCTGATCAAACCGACCTGGGAGGAATTAAAGCCGGAGGATGCCGACAAATTTTTAATCGAGATTGATCCGGGTGTGTCGTTTGGAACCGGCAAGCATGAAACGACGCAGCTGTGCATCCGCCAGCTGTTAAAGTATATCCGCGGGAACGATGCGTACACACCGGAAAACCGCACGCCGAAGGTACTCGACGTCGGCTGCGGAAGCGGCATTTTATCGATTGTAGCGTTGAAGCTTGGCGCGTCCGCGGTAGTCGGAACGGATCTCGATCCGGACTGCATGACCTCCACACATGAGAATATGGAAGTGAACCATCTCGATCCTTCGCTTGGCACATTTTATGTCGGCAATCTGATCGATGATGCAGCACTGCAGGAGAAAGTCGGCACGGAGGAATACGACATTGTGGTTGCCAACATTCTGGCAGACGTCATTATTCCGATGGCACCGGTGATTCCGGCACGCTTGAAACGCGGCGGTTATTTTATTACCTCGGGCATCATCGATTTCAAGGAGAACGCGGTAAAAGAAGCGATCGAAGCGGCCGGACTTACGGTGGTGGAGATCAATCATCAGGGCGAGTGGGTGAACATTACGGCGAGAAAGCCGGAATAAGGAAGACGATCCGAAAAAAGGAAGATGATCCGAAGGAATGGCAGGCAGCCCGGAAATGAGGAGTTTATGTATCAGTTTTTTGTGGAAGACGAGCAGATTGCAAATGATCTGGTGATAATTGAGGGAAGCGATGTAAATCACATCCGCAATGTCCTGCGCATGAAATGCGGGGAAAAAGTGCGCATCAGCAGCACATCCGGCAGGAATTTCTTCGGAACGATTGACCGGATCGCAGAGAACGTGGTGGAGGTGTGCATCACGGAGGAGACGGCTTTAGATACGGAACTGCCCTGCCGGATCTGCCTGTTTCAGGGACTTCCAAAGAGCGACAAGATGGAGCTCATCGTCCAGAAGGCAGTGGAGCTTGGCGCTGCGGAGGTGATCCCGGTGGCGATGAAGAACTGCGTCGTAAAACTGGATGCAAAAAAAGCGGCGGCAAAGACGGCGCGCTGGCAGGAGATTGCAAAGAGTGCGGCAAAACAGTCAAAGCGCAGCAGAATTCCGGTGGTGAGAGAACCGGTGAATTACCGGGAGGCAGTCGCATTGGCGGGAGAACTCGACGTGGTGCTGCTGCCGTATGAGAATGAGCGCGGCATGGCGGCCACAAGGGAAGTGATGGAGCGGATTGCACCGGGGCAGAGCGTCGGCATTTTTATCGGACCGGAGGGCGGATTCGATCCGTCGGAGATTGCGCTGGCAAAAGAGGAGGGGATGCATCTGGTGTCCCTCGGAAAAAGAATTTTGCGCACGGAGACAGCGGGACTTGCAACCCTTTCTATTCTGATGTATCATATCGAGAGTGTGTCGGAAGCGGAAGAAGAGCGGGATCAGCCGTGATTCTGCGTCGGCGTTTGTTAGAAAGGCATGGTTTTAAAATAGATGGAAGCATATTTGGATAATTCTGCCACCACCCGGTGCAGTGAGCGCGCCAAAAACAAGATGGTGCAGATCTTAACGGAAGATTATGGCAATCCGTCCTCCCTGCACAACATGGGAAAGACGGCGGAGGACTATATTAAAGAAGCAAAAGAGCAGATCGCGAAGACGCTCCGCTGTGACGAGAAGGAGATCATCTTTACGTCGGGTGGCACGGAGTCGAACAATATGGCGCTGATCGGCGGAGCACTGGCAAACAAGCGCCAGGGAAAGCATATCATCACGACAGCGATTGAGCATGCGTCGGTACAGGCGCCGCTTGCCTACTTAAAAGAACTCGGCTATGAGGTCACGGAATTGTCTGTGGATCATGACGGTATTATTTCGCTGGAGGAACTGCGGGATGCAGTGCGGGAAGATACGGTGCTGGTGTCCATCATGATGGTGAACAACGAGATTGGTGCGGTTGAACCGGTCGAGGAAGCGGCGAAGGTCATCAAGGCGAAGAATCCGGACACGCTGTTTCATGTGGATGCGATTCAGGCGTACGGCAAATTCCGCATCTGCCCGAAAAAGATGGGGATTGATCTACTCTCGGTGAGTGGACACAAGATCCACGCGCCGAAAGGAACCGGATTTTTATATATCCGCGACAAGGTAAAAGTAAAACCGATCATCTACGGCGGCGGTCAGCAGAAGGGAATGCGCTCCGGCACGGAGAATGTTCCGGGCGTGGCTGCACTCGGCGAGGCAGCGGCGGAGATCTATGAGAACTTTGACGCGAAGATCGGTCATATGTATGAGATCAAGCAGAGGTTCATCGATGAGGTGACACAGATCCCGGGAGTGACGGTAAACGGTAAAACGGGACGGGACTCTGCGCCGCAGATTGTGAGTGTCACGATCGAGGATGTGCGCAGTGAAGTGATGCTCCATTCTCTGGAAGAATACGGCATCTATGTGTCGGCGGGAAGCGCATGCTCGTCCAATAAGCCTGCACCGAGCCGCACCTTACAGGGAATCGGTCTGCCGAAGCAGAAGTTAGAGT
>VOFG01001233.1_pt1 | contig 28000 bp, 37 predicted proteins | sample 5384171 | NCBI WGS metagenome assembly VOFG01 (sample SAMN12384726, study PRJNA508395) | human gut metagenome | isolation source: healthy gut F | host: Homo sapiens
TTATTATGGCAATGTTCCTTTTTGGATGAGATTATTTAATAATAATTCGATTGTGTTTATTTTAATACAAGTGGTAGTTGCTATTTTATTATATTTTGGCGTGTTGTTTATAACTAAAGAATCTATAGTAATATATTATCTTAATAAACTTATTAATTAATAATGAAAATCTAGAGGTATCAAATGAATAAGAATATAAAAAAAATTACTGTTATTTTTGAAAATTTTTTGGATGTTTACTCGTTCATTAATGTGGAAACGTGACGATTCTATTGTTTTAATTGGAGCTTGGTTTGGTAATAAAATTTGCAGATAATTCTAGATATTTATTTCAATATTTAGATAAAAAACAAAGAAGAATTAGGATTGACTCATGTTGTTTGGGTTACAAGAAATAAAGATACATATAGTATTTTAAAAAATATGAATTATGAAGTTTACATGATGGATTCAAAAGAAAGTATATATTTCCACAAACACGCAGGTTGGCATATTGTATGCAATTCAAATGATAGAAAGCAAATTAATGGCGATGGATTTATATGTGATGGTGATATAAATATTAATTATTCGTACAGAGCTAAATGCATACAATTATGGCATGGAGTTGGTATGAAAGCAGTTGGAAGTGCTTCAAATATTTCAAAGAGAAAAAAGCAAGTTTAAGAGAAAATGTGTTGAGGTTTTAGAAACAATATTAGGTAAATTTTGGGGAAAAGGTCAATGGAATAATTGTAAAGTTTTGGCTACAAGTAGCGTACATGCAGAAATTATGAGCAAGGTTTTAGATATACCTTTAAAAATGTATTTATAAGTATATATCAAGACATTGTAAATGTATTAAATATACATTAAATGAGAAAAAGATAATTTCATATATAAAGGAATATAAAAAATGCTTTATATATTTACCGACATTTCGTAGTGAGTATAGTAAATATGTGCATCCTTTAAAAGATGATGGATTAAAGCAATATTTGCAACAAAATGATATTGTTTGGATAGAAAAAACCACACAGTGCATCTAATTTTCAAATGGAAAATGATTCAAAATTTCCAAATCTTTTTGTATTTAGATCCGGATTTTGATATTAATATATTACTTGACTACGTGGATGCTGTTATTACTGATTATTCTTCAGTAGCATTTGATAGTATAAAAAAAGATATTCCTACGATTCTTTACACTCAGATTTGGATTTATTTGCTAATTCAGATGTTGGGTTTTTATATGATTATGGAGTGTATTTTAATGATATAATTGTACAAAATATAGAAGAATTTAAGGAATTAATTAAAAATAAAAAAAGAAGAATTTTTAATGAGAAAACAAAAAAGAGTTGTATTTTAAACTAAAAAAAAAGAATTCTTTGAAAAAGATGGGGGCGATTGTAGTATAGTTTGGGCTGATATAAAAAATGTGCAAAAAAATAATAAATATAAACATGTTGTTATAAGAAAGGAAAATCAGTATGAATACAGCAATTATTTTAGCAGGTGGAATAGGAACAAGATTAGGAGGAGAAAAGCCAAAGCAATATTTAGATGTTGCGGGTAAACCTGTAATTTGTTATTGCTTGGATAAATTTCAAAATAGTAGTATTATAGATGAAATTATAATTGTAGCATCTGTTGAGTGGCAAAGTTTTATTAAAGAAAATATAATAAATATTTCTAAATTTAAAGGCTTTGCACTAGCTGGTTCAAGCAGACAGCATTCGGTTTTAAATGGATTAAAAGCTGCAAATCCTAAAACTGAAAAAGTTATCATTCATGACGCAAAGCAAGACCTAATGTATCAATAAATACTATTACACAATGTATTAATGGATTAGATGAGTATGATGGTGTTATGCCAGTTATTGGAGTTAAGGATACGATTTATTATAGTGAAAAAAGGGGATGAGATTAATTCTTTATTAAATAGAGATAAATTATTTGGGGTCAGTCACCAGAAAGTTTTAAATATAAGCAATATATGCATATTCATGAAGGGTTAAGTGAGAATGAATTAAAGCTTAATTAGGGGAAGTAGTGAAATTGCATTCAATAGTGGATTAAAGATAAAAATTATAAATGGAGATGAGCATAATTATAAGATAACAACTGTTGAAGATTTAGAAAGATTTAAATCGGAAGTAATCAAAGAAGTTTGAAGTTAATATATTTTAATAGAAAAGAGGTTTAATTCAGTGTTTATATAAAATTATACTGAATAGAAATATGATGAAGGCATATTCATTGCATGCAATAAATGATTTAAGATATGAGGATGTTGAATATCCTGAATGTAATTCAGGGTGGTGTATAGTGAATGTTAAATATTCTGGAATATGTAGCTCTGATGTTCCTAGAATATTAAAAAAAGGAACATATAGGTTTCCAACCATTCCAGGACATGAATTTTCAGGTGTAGTATGTCAGGTTGCAGATAAAGAAAATGAGAATTTAATAGGAAAACATGTAGGAGTATTTCCGTTGATTCCATGCAAAAAATGCGAGCAATGCATGGAAGGAAATTACGAAATGTGTTCTCATTATGATTACATAGGTTCAAGAAGAGATGGTCGATTTGCTGAATATGTGGCTGTTCCAATTTGGAATCTTGTTGAATTACCAAGTGAAATTGATTTAAAGGAAGCTGCAATGATGGAACCATTAGCTGTTGCATTGCATGCAGTTAAACAAGCAAATATTAATTATGAAAAAAAAGTTGCGGTAGTTGGTACAGGTCTTATAGCATTTGCGATTGCACAGTGGGCAAAACTGTTAGGTGCAAAAGAAGTTGTTGTTTTAGGAAGAAGTGAGGAAAAAAGACGAATAGCAGAGGAAGTGTTAGAATTAAAGTATGAAATGACAGCAGATTTTAAGGATGAATTTGATGTTGTTTTTGAAGCTGTGGGAAGCAATCAAGCAATAAATCAAGCTATTAATTATACAAATGCTGGCGGAAATCTAGTATTAATGGGAAATCCGGAGGGAGATATTCAACTTTCACAAAATACATATTGGAGAATTTTGCGAAAACAAATTAAAATTATTGGTTCATGGAATTCTTCATATGAATATAGAAAAACATGTGATTGGACAGAAGTAAAAAAGAGGCTTTAGCTAATAAAGATATAATAGTTGAACAGTTGATTACACATTTGATGAGTAAGGAAGAACTAAAGAATGGACTTGATATTATGTATAATCACAAAGAACCTTATTGCAAGATTATGATTTTTTGGTGAAAGGAATAGTATATGGGAAAAAGTAGAATATCTGCTTCAATGATGTGTGCGGATTTGAGCAATTTAACAGAGGTTATAAAAATTTTTGAAGAAGAAGGAATTGATTATTTGCATGTGGATGTCATGGATGGAGAATTTGTACCTAATTTTGGATTAGGGGTTGATTATATAAGAGGATTAAGAAATCTTACAAATATTCCGTTGGATTTACATTTAATGATTAAAGAACCTGAGTATAAACTTCAATGGATAGGAATAAAAAGAAACTGATATTGTTTCTATTCATTATGAAAGTACTTATCAGGTTCAAAGAGCATTAGATTGGATGAAACCTTTTAATTGTAAAAGATTTTTAGCAATTAATCCAGCTACTCCGATTTGCATGCTAGAAGAAGTTTTAGATTATATAGATGGAATAAACTTGTTAATGGTAAATCCTGGATTTGCGGGTCAAAAAAATAGTTGAGAGCACATTGAAGAAGGCTGAGAATATTCAAAAATTTTTAAAAAGGAAAATAATAAGGAAAATATAGTAGTTGAAGTTGATGGTAATATTACTACTGAGAATGCTAAAAAATTGAAAATTTTGGGGCAAGTATTTTTGTTGCTGGGACATCAAGTATATTTAGAAACAGTATAAATGATTACAAGGATAATATAAAGAAACTTAGAAATGCGATTGAGTAATTATAGTTGGTAAAATATTAACAATTAAAATGATGGCGTTACACTATAGAGATAACAAGATGTACGATTTTAAAGAATTGTACAATTCGTACAGCAATCACAAATTTTTGGAAGGTTATAATTATTGAATGCTAAAGAACTGGAAACACAGCACAATCTAAAAAGGTGGGCAGACATAATAAAAGAATACCATTCAAGCGGCACAAAGAAAAAGCTTAAAGAAAGATGTATTGATACTTGTATGTAATAAAATAGATATATAAATATGTATTTGATAATTGCTAATAATTCCATTATGTGTTAATATTTAAACGAGTCGTAAAGTGAAAATAATTGTCGGATTAATACAGATTACATAGCTTAAGGAAAGGTGTTTCTACGGGTATGAATTGTATTAATACGGCTGAAAAACTGCTTGCTGTGAGGCAGGTATATAGGATTGAGTTGTTAGAGAGGTTGATGGTATCTCTTAGAGTGTACATAGAAATTGGCATGGTTGTGTATCGAAGGGAAAGGTGAATGTAATGAAAAAACAATTTGAAGAAGCATTTAGAAGAATATCTGATAAAGTAGGAAGGCTTACAGAAATTAATAAGTATAGCAATGATTATAATCCATATAAAGAATCATATAAATTAGTTAAGGAATACATTAATGGAGATATTGAAAAATTAATGCAGTTAAAAGCGGAATGTAGTTTGAATTCATATGAATATATTTTATCAGCGGCAATAAAGATCCTTCTTGAGTAAATCATTCATTATTGACATATATGTGGAGTATTGTATCAATACCCACATATATGATGATTGGTTTATGTTTGTATCAATAATATATGTGAGCGTAGCTCTATTGATAATTTTATTATTGCATCTGTACATAAAAAGATATAAGTATGTTGGGATAGGAGAAAAATATGTAAAACTTGCAATTGATAATTTAATAAAAGATTATCATGTTCGTTGGTAAAAATATATTAATGAATATTCGCGCCCAGCGTACCATCTATCCGAAAAGAGATACCTCCTGACCGCTTATGAGTACCATGCTACAATTATATGTGTTTGTCCGCACATTGATACTGCTTATTCGTAGAATCGTACTGCCTTTCGGAGTAGAATTATTAAGGATTTTCAATCCAAATAATCTATGAAGGAGACCACATTTATGGCAAGTAGAATTAAGATTCGGCTCATCCTTGAGCTGAACGCAAGTGGCATGTCTCAAAACGACATTGCCAGAATCAGACATATGTCACGCAGTTCCATAAGTACCGTATGAGTATAGCAAAAAAGAGAAAAACATAACATATGAAGGCATCAAAGATATTAATGATGATGAGCTTTATAAGATGTTTTTCCTGAAAAACTTACAACAGAAGATATTTATGAACTTCCTGATTATGAGTATGTTCATAATGAATTAACGAGAGTTGGTGTAACGCTTACTCTTCTGTGGAAAGAGTATCAGGATAAATGCCATACTAATGGCACAATTCCTGTAGGAAAAAACTTAAGCGCTAAATAAAATAGTATATTAAACAAAAATGCAATCTGCGATTTTTACAGATTGCATTTTTTGTCGAAATTTTACTATGAGTTATTTGTAATAACGCGAATTTTTGCTATGACATTTTTGCATTTACCCGACTGTTTTACTATGAGTTGTTCTTACAAATTTGCTTTACATTTTGTTTCTAATAGTGAGAATACCATCATGCTTGCATCTGCGCCATCAGTTGCATCACAGAACAGCCAGTTTTTCCGATTATGTTCTTAAGCACATAATAAAAGAACTGGGAAATGATAGACACAATAAATGGAGCAACATCATCAGCAATAATATACAGCATTGCAGAAACAGCTAAAGCTAATAACTTAAAGCCATATGAGTACTTTGAATATCTGCTGACAGAGATACCAGCATATATGGATGATATAGACCGTTCATTTCTGGAAGATTTTCTTCCATGGTCACCAATCTTTGCCAGAATATATCAGAAAACAAAAAAGACCGCTAAACTGCGGCCTTTCAAAAGTCAAGGTACATCAGATGGAGCGTTTACCCTGTACTATAACAGCTGTATTGGTACATCTTTGCCATTCTTAAGCTCTTAACATTATATGATTTATCATACATCATTCATAATCCGACAGATTGCATACTCTGCAGGTCTGTATAAGCTCAGTCCAATATCTGTCTCGCTCAGATTTCTTCATAATCAAATCCTCCGAAAATTTATTTGGAGTAAAATGATGCAAAAGTCTGATAATAGTTTGAAGTGAAATGCTACAACTTTTTGCGGTTTTGATCAGAACTTAGAGTATAATGTTCCAACTGTCCTAATTTTATGTCAGGAATTCAAGTATTACACACGTGGGATTATGTAGCGCTTACTTTTTTCTACTACTGCAACTTCATTTTTACGCATAATCTTTAATCTCCGTTTCTAAGTTGGACAGAAGTTATGGAGATTAAGCTAGAAAGGGATGTGTACCATTCCATTCGGAGATTGAACCGGATTGGAATGGTACACATCTGCAACATCCCTTTCTGGCTTGTTATCTGCTATCTATAAAACGGGATTTCCCGTAATGAAAAGTAAACCGGGCTTTCTCCGGTGCGTTATGATTAGAATGACCTCCTTTTAAGCACAAAAATGCAACCCCAATTGTTGCATTTTCATTTGTCAAAATTCATCATTTAATACTACTTCCATTATTCCACTCGTAAGCGTACTTCCCTACAGTCCGGAAAATGTCAAACATATTATATCACAGCTTCATATATCTTTTAGCGATATCTAACACTTTTTTGTCGCGGGCTCCAATTTTGATAATTAATCAGATTACCAAAATGATACGAATCTACACTGACGGAAAATCGATCTACTGGAACATATAAAGAGTATCTGTCACAGTGGCATCTGGTACCGTATAATCGAAAAATCCAACCACTCGTTAAGGTTATCGTTTTCGTCTACCACATATCTGTAATTCGTGGCTGTAAGCAAGTAACCTTCATTATTTTCTACATAAACATGTCCTTTGACTTTACTATCTTTTTAGAACAAATCCAAGCTGGAGAAGATGTCTGTATAATGAGGTGTTTTTCCTTACTATCATGTGATACAACGTAAAACCAGTGAAACTGTAGATTAAATACCACGGGATATTATAAACCGTTGCATCAATATAATTATACGCTCGCATGATTACATAGTTTTCTGCGAGAGTTTCAGCCATAGTAAGAGTTATATAAATACCTGTTTCTTCTTGCAACAAATAGATAGCTTTATCATAATGCTCTTTAGCAATCTTATATAATTCCTGTCTTTGCGGTTCTTCTGTCTCAGGAACATATTCTTTTATATAATTAGCTCTTTTTTTGTGATAAGGGCAATTCTGAAACTTGTATTCATTATACTGAACTACGTTAGAATATTAATTCCTTTAGCATGTCTTGCATGGGGAGCAACATCAATTTTCTTGTAAATACCAAGAATAGCAACTGGATTATTACATAGTGGGCATAACGCTAAGTGTTTTGTCTCTCCATTAACTACCTGTATATAGTCTGGATTATTCCCAACCCGTTCTTCATATTTTGTTTTAAAATCTTTATCAGCAAAGGATAAAACCGGTTCGTGGTTAGTAGTAAATATAATCTCTTTCATGATATTGCCTCCTTTGATCGACTTTATATTGTTTCTTTAAATTCTACCATAAGGATATCATTTCCGTAAAGTGTAGACATCTGCAACCACCGTTTATCGCCGATTTCAGGAATTTCCCCATCTTTTCAAGCAATCTCAAACATGTCAGTAAATGTTTAAAACCAACCCCAAAGACATTGCCACCTTGTTGTATCTGAAAATAATATTGGTCTCTTTCGGGAATAAAGCCACCCTCTGACTTAAATGTTTCATCATCTTGTATTGCCGCCCCTGTAAGTATAGCTACTTTATTACTTTCTAACTATTTCTTCATCAAGAACTCCTTCCTGTATGTAGCGTTCTTACCTTCTTTTCATTGACTTTAAAGTCACTTCGCTGACAGAATGGGATGCACTGCTTAAAATGAATCCTCTTTATTCCATCCTCAGTGGATTTGAACTTGGTAATACTCCAGGTGCCGGTACTTTTTATGATTTTATACAGTTAATAAGGAACAGCAGGATACATATATGTCTGAAAAAATGAAACAATTCAAGCTGATTGATATGTGTGAGCAATACAGGGATATCATATATGAAGCAGAACCGACATCAATGGATTACAGAGATTTTTTCTTGTAAAGCTGCTTATGATTGAAGATGAAGGAAATATACCAGAAGAACAGAAAAGCTTAAGAGTAATGCCGGATTTGACAGTTCATCGAGATTATCAGATATTGATTATACTTTTAATCATTCCCTTGACCGGCAGAAAATTGAACAGCTTGGAAAGCTTGCATTTATAGAAGCAAACGAAAACATTATTATTATAGGTTCACCGGGAGTAGGCAAAAGCATGATAGCTACAGATATAGGATATAATGCCTGTGATGCTGGATATAAAGTACTTTTTGTAAATGCAAAGGAACTGGTAGACAAGCTTTATAATGAAATGCTTGAAGGAAATTTAGAGTATTGTCTTAACAGACTATCTAAAATACAGCTGTTGATAATAGACGAATTATCCTATATAAAAATGGATAAAGAAAAGAGAGAGCCTGTTTTTCAGGTTATCAGACAAAGATATGAAAAAGGCTTCCTTATTATTACCACTAATCTTCCTATGGTAAGATGGAATGAACTGTTTACAGGACAGTTAGCGACTACAGCAATACTGGACAGGTTACTGCACCACTGCTATTTGTTAAGTATAACTGGTGACAGCTATCGTGTCAAAGGGTCAAATTTATGTGTAAATAAGAAAGGACAATAAATGAATAATAAAGCATAAAGTAATAATTCAGATGCTGAATATAAATTTATAAAAAATGATACTTATCTAATAAAGGAGTAGTTAATAAAAAAAGCATGATGAGCTTATAGAAGATATATGGTATTTACAGCATTCATTAAAGCAGAAAGATGAAGAATACGAACTTATGCTGAATGCATATGAGAATGTAAGTGACAAACTATACGGTTAAAGGAGAATTCTGATACAATGAGAATATCAAATGATGAACTAATTGCTTTATCTGATATTTATAAAACTTCTGGGAAAGAAGGTCTGATAACAGTATTACATGATAAATATCAGATAAAAAGCACCGGCAGTGTAATAAGAAGAATGAAAAAATAAAAATCTGATAGAAACAGATAAGGGTCTTTCAGAAACTGCTGAATCTGTATTTATGAGCATGGATGAACTGTGTTCAACATCTGAGTCAAAACATGCTGGCAATAAAAGAATTGATACAGATAATAAATCAAAAAGCTATGGATAAGCTTATTCATGAACTTATCGGAGACAGATTACTTGAACTTAGCAAATATATAACAATGGATGCATCTGACAGAGTGGTATTTATAGATAAAACTGCATTTGTAGCAGATGGATATCAGGTAATTCTGCATTAGAATGTGGGTCAAATCACAGTGTAAAAAAGTGGATTTATGATTAAACTTGATCCGATGCATATTTTTTATGGGTGGGTCAAGTTTAAATGTAAAAAGTGGGTCAATTTTACTTGATAATCAACAGTGGGTAATTATTACTTTGGACAATGATAAGCACATATATGGCAAATTTGGATGTTCATCATTGGCATCATCTGAAAAAAAAGATGAACGGGATATCTATCAGGAAGAAATATATAATGTGGATGAAGATGGAAAATGGGTTAAAAAGAGAAAGAACGGATGGAATATGGATTAAAGCTTCAAATATTAAGGTTATTGAATTTATAAATCGACAAGGAGAATCACTTATGGATAAGAAGTATGGACAGTTTGGATATCAACCAGTAAGAATAGAGAAAAAAGGATATCAACCAACAACATCGGGGCATCGCATCCGTCAACACCACCTTCAGGTGGAACTGCAGTGCAAGATAAATGATAAGTATTGAAAGAAATAAAATATAACAGATTATAAGTTAGTATTTTTTATACTATAATATTTCTTCCCAAGTCTGCTGCTTCAGATTCTGCGGATAAACTTTATCGGATTAATCCCAGCATCAACAGCCAGTTTCTTAATCAATCTCCATATATTAGATCTTTCAAGAGGGGTGCCTTTTCTAGTACAGAAAATCACCCCATTTATTATTGCTTCATGGTCTATATATTTATATAAGCCATCTAATAAATCATCTGGAATTCTGATGTTATATTCCTCTCTGTTACGCATAACAGTAATTTTTCCCATTTCTAAAGAGTGTGTGGTAAGGTATTGTAATTCGTTTAATCTTATATCTGTATTTCCAAGGACTTGAATTAACATAGCTATTCTATAATCGTTATTGTTTATAGCGGTTTTAAGGAGTTGGTTATATTCATCAACTGTAAGTAAGTTAGAATCTGTTGATTCGGTCTTAGATTTCTTAAGATTAACGCAGTGAATATCATTTCTTCCTATAAAATTACAAAATGTGTTTATACATGATATAATAGTATTTACGCCGCTTATACTGTAATCAGCATTTTTAAGAATCTTGATATATTTATCTGCAGTATCCTGAGATATTTGGTAACTGTTATCAGAAAGAAAGATTTGAAATCTTCGTATATCCCGCATATATTTATCAAGAGTTGTTCTGCTCTTGTTTTTATTTATAAGAAATTCTTCGAATTCATTAATATCTGTATTAGTGATTTTATTATTCATGGGAAATCTCCAGTTATTGTAATTTGATTTTTGCATATTCCTGTGCAGTGATTTTATCTATTATTTCTAGTCCGACACGAACACGCTTAGGTTGATGCCACAGATATACTTCTATATCAGCAATTCTCTTATGTCTGTCAATATTCTTAACCATATCAGACTTTCCGCTAAGATACCTTATATATCATTAATTGATCATCTACAATATATCCATATGACATAGCAATATAGTTATACTCGTCCATAAGCTGACGGAGATATTGTTCTTCTTCCTTGTTAAGGGCGTTGAAATCCCCGCCTATGCGGACAGGAGAAACTACATTAGGTATGCGCCAGAGAAGTTTTTCAAGAGTCTTGGGATCTGAATCGCTCTCTATATGAGAAAAGTGGTAGTAGCCTTATCGGTGATACTGATAAAGCATTATATTTTCATGTAAGTAAGAACATATTTGATGTTGGAATCAAGATAAACTATTACAATATTATGTAATTATTGCGTATGAACAAGTTTTATGATAATATTTATTTAGTTGGAAAGTGAAATGATTGTCGGATTAATATAATTTACATATTTTCAGGAGTAGTATTGCTATGATTATGATTGAATTAATTCGATTTATTGTAAATGTGTGATTGAATTGATAGAGAGGTTGATTAGACCTCTCTTAAAGTTTTACGCGGAAATTGCCTGATTGTATATAAATTATTAGTGATATTTAATTCTATGAGATTATAGGGCTTTTTATTATACGAGGAGATTTTAATTGAAAAGGATAGAAAAAATAAAAAATTACAAACATTACCATGGTATGCATTACACAATATTGCTATAAAAAGGAATTGATGAGAATGAAGTTAATAATAAAGATAAAAATCATATAATAGATACTATATTATCGTATGATATATTGACAGAAGATGATATTGAGCAGTATGTAAATGACTATATATATGGTGATAGAGTTACTTTTACATTGTGGACTTTCCAAACTATATTGCAGGAAAAGGACTATGAAGTTGTCTTACAGCTAGAACAGTACATGGAAGAAAAACTTACAATAAAGGGATATAGAAAACTTCAGATAATTTCTGTAAAAGAATTTGAAAAGCGCATAGAAATAGTATATGTTTACAGCAAAGAATATTTTTATATTAATGAAGATGGACAATATGATGGAATATGGGAGCGACATAGAGGGTGTTTATGGATTGGAAAATCTCAGACATATTTGGTTTGCATTAGTAAACACGAAAAAATGACTGCTTATATTGTTAATGTTATTGCTGAGAAAATTGGTAATACAATAACACAAGTTAAACCTCCCAAATGTGCAATAGATAAGTGCACCAATTTTAAAGCTATAAGCAGGATTGTTTTACAAGGAAAAGATGGTGAAAAAACTGTAGTGTCGCGAGCAGGGGAATTACTACAGAACAAGAGGAAGAAATACAAAGAATCAGAGAACAAAAGAATAGATACATCTGGAAGCTTTATATCTGAGATAACTGAAAAAATTGATGCTACTGTTAAATATAATGTGAGAACAGGCAGTATTGGTATTTATAAACATTTGCCGGCTTCAGTTCTATTTACTTGGACGGAGAATGCTATAAATACTATAATAAATGAAATTAATGAATTAAGGGGAAGACCAGCGGAAAGAGATATTTAAAGAAGTTGGACAAGAGATTAAATGGTCTGGTTTATCGGATTCAGAATCTTATTCCATGAACTGGTATTTAACGCAGGTTATTAATGCAATAGATAAAGATGAATTTGATGTACAAATTCCAAATGATAAATTGTCTATATTACAAGATGAAAAATTATTTATCTCGATTCCAAGAATATATTGTAGAACATGCGATTCATATGAAATACCATATTGTAAGAATTGCGGACGTGAATTAAAAATAGATAGAAATACTATAAGCGCATGCAGTTGCGGAGCTCCTTTGGAGATAACATGTTCGGATGGACATGACAAATGTGAAATAATATATTGGTTTGTGCCAAAGCCAAATTTAATATCTAAAATTAATTATAATATTCGTAAAGTATTTAAGGATGTTGAACTAGATTATAGCATTTGTATATTGGGAGATAAGTTATATATTGCAAATAATACTAATGAAATAGAATCTGATGTTGAAGTACCATTTACAGCAATTGAGTGTTTTAATCATGAAATGGGAAATACTCAGCCAAGATTAATAGAATATGCGGTAAATATGAATGAAAAGTGCGGAGGGACATGCTCTTATGAAAAGATTCAACAATGTATAAGTGACAAAAACTATGGCTTGCTTACCAAAGGTTTTTATTCAATATTGCCTTCTTTTTATCTTCAACCACATAAAGGAATGGAATATGGAGATGTATCAGGACCGGTGAAAGCTGGTGGAAAACATACGAGATGAAGGGAATTATAAAAAGAACAGTGAAAATAAAAACAAGTAAATCTGTAGATTATGATAAAAAAATAAGAAAACCATTATTATCTTCGTCTAAAGAAGGACAGGAAATCATTCGTCAGTTTGTTGAACAGGGAATGATAGATGCAAGGTGTCAATTAATTGCAGTGATTATTCCTCAGCATATTGATGCATCATTTAAAGGAACACTTAGACATTTGGCTAGGCTATCAGGGAAAAAGGTGACTTTTATTGAACTTAATGAAATAGCTGAACTTTTATCTATTAATAAAACGATAGATGTTTAATAAATATAAATGTAATTTTTAAGGGATGAAACGCAACTTCAAAAACAAAAAGGTGATAAGGTGAAAAAATGGATGAATTATTAAAAATATTAATTTTGTTTATAGCAAGCAGTAATAATTTTGGCAGTTATTCTGGTTATAACTGTAATTATGATTAATGTATTAGTGGATACACTGGGATATATTTATGATTGTATATTTGCTTCGATTGTAGTTAAAATAGGTCACTATATAGGTAAAAAAAATTCCTGGTGTTAGAAAAAACAGGATAATTTATGTGATTTGGAATAATGTTTTGAATTCTCCAAAATGTTTTCGCTATCAAATACCATGCATTTCGTATTGCTTTTCATATCTGGTTGTTTTGGTAATTGCCTCATTGTTTAAGTATGATGATCTAACTAATACAATTGTTTCATATGCAATATATGGAATTATATATTTTGTTGGAATGGCAAAAAGATATAAAGTGGATAAGGAAGAATATTCTATAGTGTTAGATAATAATATGGCCTTTTTTAAAATTATCCTTTATGCCGGTGGGGTTTGTTATAACATTTTTTGGATTTTTTATTTACAATTACTGGTGTTAAAGTACACGATTTAAATTTCGATTCTAATTTTATATTTGAAATTATAGGAAATATAAATTTTATAAAATTAAATAATGTTTCGATAGAGGCTTGCGTTAAAACAATTCTTTTATTTGCAATGCTATTGATATTATTATATGTTATAAGTCTTCCATTTCAGGTGATATCTTATTTTGTGATATCTGTCATTAATTATGCACGAAAATATAAAGAAGCATATATGGAATTGATTAATAATTATAAAAAATTGTTGAAAAAGTAAATATTAAATTAAGTGCTTTTCAAAAAATAGAATTGTATATATAATTAGTGCTTGCGAGACTTTACCCCATTGCATAATCCCAAAAACATGTTATATAATATAATGACATATGAGATTATATTGCTACGAAGAGCCAATAGGAGGATATGATGACAAGAACATACGCTGTTAAGTATAAGAGTAAATCCAAGATGTTAACAACACCTGAGCAGGTTGCCAAGACTGAGGAAGATATCAAGGCATTAGCACTTGTTAAGGATGCAGTTATTAAGGAAGACGGACAGGTTGTTACTGTTGAGGTTGAGAATGAGGAAGATTTCGAACCGGTTATGGACAGAGTAGTCAACATTTTCAGAAGAATTGATGACAAGTCTGAGGTTTCATACAAGTTCGGTCTTAACCGTGAATAATTCGAAGACTATTGATTAGAGTAAGCCTGTGAAGCCGTAGACTGCGTCACAGGCTTATATTATGTGTATGCCGGAACGGGTATGAATTATTTATGTATTATGTTTATAAAGGAGTAAAACAGTGAGTTTAGAAAGTGAAATTAAGAAAAGAAGGACATTTGCCATTATCTCTCACCCGGATGCTGGTAAGACAACATTAACAGAGAAGTTCCTGCTTTATGGAGGAGCTATTAACCTTGCAGGTTCTGTAAAGGGTAAGAAGACTGCCAAGCATGCGGTTTCTGACTGGATGGAGATTGAGAAGGAAAGAGGTATTTCGGTAACTTCTTCAGTTCTTCAGTTTAACTACGAAGGCTACTGTATTAATATCCTTGATACTCCGGGACATGAGGATTTCTCAGAGGATACTTATAGAACTCTTATGGCAAAGCAGATTCTGCGGTCATGGTTATTGACGCTTCTAAGGGTGTTGAGAAACAGACTATCAAGCTTTTTCAAGGTATGTGTTATGAGACATATTCCTATATTTACATTTATCAATAAGATGGATAGAGAGGCTAATGACCCATTTGAGCTTCTTGATGAGATTGAGAGCGTACTTGGAATTGCTACATGCCCAATTAACTGGCCTATCGGTCTGGCGGTAAGGAATTCAAGGGCGTATATGACCGTAAAGAGAAAAATGTTTCTTTATTCAAGGCAGCCATGAATGGTCAGAAGGAAGTTGATACTGAGATTGTTGACGCATCAGATGAGGCTGTTCTTAAGGACAGAATTGGTGATGCTTTCTACGGCAAACTTCAGGAAGATATCGAACTGTTAGACGGAGCAAGTGCAGAGTTTGACCAGGAAATGGTAAGTGCTGGTGACCTTACACCGGTATTCTTCGGTTCAGCGCTTACTAATTTTGGTGTACAGACTTTCCTTGAGCATTTCTTATCAATGACAACTTCTCCGCTTCCAAGAAAGTCTGACCAGGGAGTTATTGATCCATTTACTGAGGATTTCTCAGCATTTGTATTCAAGATTCAGGCTAATATGAATAAAGCACACAGAGACAGAATTGCTTTCATGAGAATATGTTCAGGTAAGTTTGAAGCCGGAATGGAAGCCAACCATGTACAGGGTGGCAAGAAGATAAGACTCAGCCAGCCTCAGCAGATGATGGCGGAGGAGAGACATATTGTTGATGAGGCATATGCAGGAGATATTATCGGTGTATTTGATCCGGGAATATTCTCTATCGGTGATACTATCTGCAAATCTAACAAGAAATTTGCATTCGAGGGTATACCATTTGCACCAGAACATTTTGCAAGAGTAAGACAGATTGATACTATGAAGAGAAAACAGTTCATTAAGGGTATCAACCAGATTGCACAGGAAGGTGCGATTCAGATATTCCAGGAGTTCAATACAGGAATGGAAGAGATTATAGTTGGAGTTGTTGGTGTCCTTCAGTTTGAAGTTCTCGAATACCGTCTTAAGAATGAATACGGTGTTGATATCAGACTTGAGCCGCTTCCATACGAGCATATCCGCTGGATTGAGAATCCTGAGGAAATTGATGTAAACAGAATTGTTGGTACATCAGATATGAAGAAGATTAAGGACCTTAAGGGCAATCCGCTTCTGGTATTTGCCAATAGCTGGTCTGTTAATATGGTACTTGAGAGAAATGAGGGCTTAAAGCTTTCAGAATTTGGAAGAAACTAGTTAATACTATACATTCAGGAGTCAGGTGATTACATGAAATCAGGATACAAATGTAGTGCAAAAAAGAATAGCCGCAATTGGTGTCATGTTATGTATGCTTGTGCTGACATGCCTTACGGTTACTTCTGTGCTTAATACTAAGGCGGAAGAGTCCATTGGTCAGTACCATGTTAATTATGATGTCACAGGCTTAAGAATCAGAAAAGGTCCTACAACAAACAGCAGTATTATTACAACTGTAAGCGGTGGATTTAAGTTTGATATATATGAAGAGACAACTGATGATGATGGCGACACATGGTATGGCATAGGCTTTTATCTTAATGGCAGTTATGAGAGAGGCTATATATATGGCGGTTATATAACTGTTGATAAGAGAAATGATTATAAGCCGGATGCGGATTTCGAGGAGTACCTTGATTCGCAGGGGTTCCCGGATAGTTATAAGGATGGGTTAAGACAGCTTCATGTGCAGTATCCTAACTGGGTGTTTGTGGCGGACCATAATGGAAAAGACTGGTCTGATGTTGTGGAAAACCAGAATGTAATTGGAAGAAGTCTCATATACGGTTCAGCAGTATCTTCGTGGAAGTCAGTTGCTGATGGCTGTTATGATTGGGAATCAGGTAAATATACAGGACTAGATGGAAGCTGGGTTCAGGCGTCATCTGCTCTTGTTGAATATGCACTTGATCCAAGAAACTTTCTGAATGATACTAATATATTCATGTTTGAAAATCTTGCATTTGACGGTTCGTTACAGGATGAGAGCGGTCTTGAGAGTATGGTTAGCGGTACATTTATGGAGGATTCAAACCATGATTTGTCATATGAAGGAACTGATTATACATATATAACCGGTCTGCTTTTTGCAGGACAGAAATCGGGTGTGAGCCCTTATCACCTTGCATCAAGAATACTGCAGGAACAGGGGTATGATGGACATGGCAAACAGTATATCAGAACACAGTCTGGTTACTATGGATATTATAATTATTATAATATTGGAGCATCCCCAAGTGCAGGTTCAACTGCTGTCCAGAATGGGCTTAGATATGCATCAAGAACAGATGAAAGTTCATTAAGACCTTGGAATTCAAGAATGAAATCCATTATCGGCGGTGCAATTTTTCTTGGACAGAGTTATATAAACAAAGGACAGAATACTCTTTATTATGAAAAGTTTGATATGACTGGAAGAGGTCATCAGTATATGACCAATGTACTTGCTCCAAGAAGTGAATCAGTTAAGAGTGCACAGGGGTATAGCGACAGTAATAAGAATAATATTGCGTTTATATTCAGAATACCTGTCTATGAGAATATGCCTGAAAATGTATGTGAAATTCCAACAGGAGACGGCAGCCCTAATAACAGATTATCTGACTTATATGTTGATGGCTATTCATTAACACCAACATTCAGTCTGTATACAACAGAATATAGTCTTATTGTTGATTATGATACTTCATCTGTATATGTTGGAGGTTCAACACTTGATTCTTCAGCAGATGTAAGCGGACTGGGATATCATGATCTTTCAGTTGGAAGTAATGATATTACAATTACTGTTACAGCAGCTAATGGTGATGATCAGGACTATACTATAACTGTTGTAAGGCAGGATAAAGAACCCGATCCAACACCGGAACCAGATCCAGAACCGGATGTTGCTTATCCGGGATTTTCAACAACATTATCTGTTGATGAGGATGAAAAATACATAAGTGGTTTAACTGTATCAGGTTATGTCCAAGATGTGCTTGATAAGATTGATAATTATAATGGTGCTTATTCTAAGATACTTAATAAGAATGGCAATGAGAAGGATGGATTAGTCGGTACTGGAGATATCCTTATAACATATAACTCTTCTGGTGAAGAAGTAAGCAGATATGAGATTGTTATATATGGGGATGTCAATGGCGACGGAGAGATTGATTTGTTTGATTTTGCACAGATAAAGAGATCTATATTAGGTATAGCAGACCCGTCAGGAGTATATTGAAGGCAGTAGATTGTAACAGAGACGGAGAACTTGATTTGTTTGATTTTGCAAAGGTTAAGAGATATATTCTTGGAATAGGAAGCATTAATCAATAATTATTGTTTGAAAGGATGACTATGAATAAGATAAAAAAATTACTTGCTTTTATAGGTGTACTAGCTATGTGCATTGCATTGATTCCTGTGTATTATGCTAAGGCTGACGAACAGGCTTCTATATCTATAAGTTCAGCAAGCGGAACAGTTGGAAGTAAGATAACAGTAACGGTTACTATATCTGCATCTGATGTTATTGATGTAGCCTCTGTTCCAGTGTCATATGATAATTCAATTATAAAACCTGTAGGTGCAGGTAATAGTGGTGTTGTATCATTTGCACTTCTTGATGCATCAGCATATGGCTCAAATGAATCTATATCTATGCAGTTTGAAGTTATTGCAAAAGGCAGGAACAACGACGCTTAGTGTTGCAGGTGATGCAAAGATATCTGTTAATGGTGAACGTGCAACAGTCAGCAGTTCCTCATCAGGGAAGGTCACAGCAAAAGCTCCAGCCAGCTATTCCTCAGACAACACATTAAAGTCCCTGCAGATAAGTCCGGGAACGCTTTCACCAGCATTTTCACCAGACAGGACAACATACAATGCAACTGTTGATGCTGATGTTACAGAGCTTGTTGTAAGTCTTTGCCGCTAATGACAGTGTCTGCCAAGATAAGCATAAGCGGAAGAAGAATGGACCGGGAAGTAATACAACAACAATTACTGTTACTGCAGAAGATGGTTCAGTTAAGAAATATATAATATATACAACAAGACTTGAGGATGGTCAGGGAAGCAACAACAGAGGCTGAGTCAAAGACAGAAGCTGTTACAGAAGATGCATCACAGACGGTTAATAATGATGGAACTGTGACGATAGATGGCAGGAAGTATTCTGTTGTAAAGGATTATTCAGAAATCACAATTCCAGATGGATATCAGGAGATTGACTACGATTATAATGGTCAGAAGATAAATGCGGTTAAAGGCATAAAGACAGGTCTTATCCTTATGTATCTTGAAAGTGAAGATGGAAAAGGCGGGTTCTACATCTATGATGAGACTGCGAAAACATTTTCACCATACAATACTGTTGCAGAACCAGAGATAACATATGTTGTTCTGCCTATAACGAACTCGTTAGATAAGCCGGCAGGTTATGCACTTACAAGGTTTACCATGAATGGTAAAGAAGTGCAGGTACTTATGGACGCTGACAGACAGTACTGCCTGTTCTATGGAGTAAGTTCTCTTGGAGAGAAGGGATGGTTCAGATACAGGGTAAGTGATGGCTCGATTCAGGCGTATTCTGTTGTGAAATCTAACACTGCTAATGCTGATGTTAAGGCTGATAATGGAAAAACATCAGGAAACAGCAGATTCTGGCTGATGATAGTATTAATACTTGGACTGATAATAGCGGTATTTATAGTGATTACTATTGTTCTTTGCTCTAAGCTTGCGAAAGTGAAGAAGGTGTTTAACATGGCGTCAAAGGATGGTGTTGACCTTGATGAATACACTGAAAAAGTAATTGAAGGGTACGAATCAGACGAAGATGACAGCTACGCGGAACTTGATACATCAACTGACACAGTCTCTTATGGAGATGATAAGTCAGGTAAGAATGATGTAGAAGAGTTGAAGCTCTTTGATGTTGATGATGATAAGTAAATAATTAAAAGCCTTAGTGAAAATGTGATGCTCAGATTACATTTTCCTAAGGCTTTTTCTTATTCTTCCGGAAGCTTCCAATTTTCTGCCTGACTATAATAGTCGGCTGACATTTCGTTATATTGGGGCAGCCTCGTATGGGTCGTCTGTTGTCCTGGGCAAGTTCCTCGGAAACATTTACCAAGCAAAGATAAAGGCTTGTTTCCGCTGCTTGCCACATCAAGTATGCTCTCTGTCTCAAATGCAAAGCATTATACAGCCACAGCACAGCTTCCTCATAGTCTGTCTGGTTCATGTAAAATGTTCCTAGAATCAGACATTTCAGCAGGAGGATTGTCGGCAGCTGCTTTTAAAGTGGTCTTAAAGAATGCGTCAGTGTCACCGTCTGCCATATATATCTTAGCAAGAATACAGTTGATTTCTTTCATTAAATCATTGCTTCTGCCTTCTTTGGATAGAATATTTTCAAATATATTCCTGAAAGCAATAAAGTCGGAATCTTCACCGGATATAAGAAGTTCTTTACACAGCATGGTAACTACATAATCTTCAATGTGGATACCTTTTTCAAATGCTTTGAAATATGTTGAAAAGTCTCTTTTGCTATGGTCGTCCGCCTGCATGTGAAGAATTTCAATGTCACTGTCATATACGATTGGCGTGAGCCGTACTGTTTCATGTATTGGTGAAATCCATGTGAATGGCGGAGCCTTTTGAAAAGCTTCGGGGAGTTCTTTGTGTGCATTGTATACAGAATTATATTCTGATGCATTGACATAATACATCTGGACAATGTCTATCTCTGGAAGAAGCATATGTTTCAATTCTCTTAATGCGTAGTTGTTGGTATCATCAAGCACTTCGTCTGCGTCAGCACTGAATATGTAGTCACATCCAGCTTTGGAAAATGCGAAATTTCTTGCGGCTGAAAAATCATTTATCCATTCAAAATCATATATTTTATCGGTGTAGTGAGCGGCAATTTCTTTAGTATTGTCAGTTGAGCCTGTGTCTACAATAATCAATTCATCATAAGTTCCTGCGTATGAATCAAGACACCTTGCAAGAATGTCCTGCTCATTTTTTTACAATCATGCACATGCTTATTGATATCATGTTTTTCTCCTGTTCTTAATTGGATTTATATAGGTTATATCGGTAAATGCCTTGATTTTTTTAGGTATTCGTAAGATACTTGTTATCAATGATAACATATATCTGATACGAGGTACACAATGTCAAAAAAAGAAATCTGCAAAGAGAACCAGTTGAACATATAGACAGTCAGGCTTTTGACGCGGCGAAAGAGAAGATAATCGGTAAGAGCCATAATGACAAGGGGATAGGTACTTTGTCGGAAAAGACACTGCATGCAGTATTAAAAATGTATTATGAACCCGATGAGGATAATCATGAGGTTGCAATAAATGGTTATTTTTGCAGATATATATAACGAGCATGGGATAATTGAGATTCAGACGAGGCGAGCTTAACAAGTTAAAGGGATAAGCTGTCAGTATTCCTGAATGAATATCAGGTGAGGGTTGTATATCCGATGCCGTATGAGAAGTATTTAAGCTGGATTGAGCCGGAAACAGGGACATTACTTCTAGAAGAAAGTCTCCGAAGCGATGTTCTGTGTATGATGCGATGTATGAGCTGTATAAGATTAAAGCATTTTTAAAGAATCAGAATCTTAAGGTTACATTCTTTGCTGATTGATATGGAAGAATATAAGCTTCTTAATGGCTGGAGTTACGATAAGAAGCGCGGAAGTGTGCGTTATGACCGCATTCCTGTTGGAATAAGAAAGATAGTTGAACTGGACTGTCCGCAGGATTATATGCAGTTTGTACCAGAAGGGCTTGAGAAGAACTTTACTTCAGCGGATTTTGCAAATGCAGCGCATATTGACAGGCAGACTGCTGCCAGTGTACTTGCAATGCTTAATTACATGGAACAGGTTAAAAGAGTCGGAAAGACAGGCAATGCCTATATATACGATATTGAAGAACATTATTGAATGGAGATAGTATGTACTCTGTAAATGGAAACTGCTTTCGAATATCTGTAAGAAATCTTGTGGAATTCATGTGTGCAGAAGGTGATATTGACAACAGGAATACAGGCAAAGAATGATGTGAAAATCATGCAGGAGGGGGCAAGGATTCACAGAAAAATCCAGCACAGCATGGGAACTATGTATCATGCGGAAGTGCCTTTAAAGATTGAGATACCGCTTGTATCTGAATTAGGGATTGAGTATGTATTACAGGTTGAAGGCAGGGCTGACGGTATTATTGCAGATATTAATTATGACGAGGATGGCAATAAAGAGCCGGAGAGCGATGCAATAATTGATGAGATAAAGACTATGCAGACAGATGTTTCTCTGCTGAAAGAACCGGTCTATGTGCATAAAGCCCAGGCACTGGTATATGGCTATATATATGCAAGCCAGAAGAAGCTGTCAAAGATTGGAATCCAGCTGACTTACGTTACTCCTGAGCCTGAGACAATCAACAAGTTTCTGGAAGAATATACATTTGAAAGAATTGAAGAGTGGTTTAATAAGCTGATTACAGGCTTTAAGAGATGGACTGATTATACATTTGATGAGAGGCATAAAAGGACGGAATCAATCAGAGAACTTAAGTTTCCCCTATGAATACAGGGAGGGGCAGAAGAATCTGTGCGTGAGTGTATACAGGGCTATTGAAGATAATACCAATCTATATATTCAGGCACCTACAGGTGTCGGAAAGACGTTGTCTACTGTGTTCCCGGCTGTGCAGGCGTTAGGACAGCAGATGTCAGACAAGATATTTTACCTGACTTCAAAGACTATAACAAGGACCGTTGCGGAGGATACTTATGCCATTCTGAGGGATAACGGGCTTCATATGAGAACTGTTACTCTTACAGCGAAGGACAAAATATGTCCACTTGAGGAACGTAACTGCAACCCGGTGGCATGCCCATATGCCAAGGGGCATTTTGACAGAATTAATGATGCTGTGTATGACATTATAACGAGCCAGATGGTTATCGGAAGAGATAATGTCATGGAATATGCCAACAGACATAATGTCTGCCCGTTTGAGATGTCACTTGATGTTTCGTACTGGTGTGATGGAATTATATGTGATTATAATTATGTATTTGACCCGGATGCGTCGCTTAAGCGGTATTTTGGCAATGGTGCGAAGGGTGATTATGTGTTTCTTGTGGATGAAGCACACAATCTTGTGGACAGGGCAAGAGAAATGTACAGTGCAGTGTTGAAAAAGAAGATTTTCTTGCAGCTAAGAAGCTTGTCAAGGAAATGGACAAACGGCTTGCAGGCGCACTTGACAGATGTAACAAGCAGTTGCTCGAATATAAAAGACAGTGTGATACATTCATGGTTGTGAGTGGTCTTGGCACATTTCCAGCTAGTCTTGAGCGTGTCATGGGACTTATGCAGAAGTTTATGGAAAGGCATAAGGGCGAGCCTGTGACTAACGAGCTGCTCGAATTTTTCTTTGCAGTGAGACATTTTCTTAATATGTATGACTGTGCTGATGAAAAATATGTCTATTATAATGAGCATGATAATGATGGAAACTTTCTTGTACATCTGTACTGTGTTGACCCGTCTGGCAACATAAGTGAGAGACTTTCACAGGGCAGAAGCACGGTATTCTTCTCGGCAACGCCGCCGGTCAATTATTTTAAGGAAATGCTTTCAGGTGATGTGTCGGATAGAGCAGTGTATGCACATTCATCTTTTGAACCTGATAATAAGAGAATTGTCGTGGCTACTGATGTGACAAGCCGTTATACAAGAAGAAATGCAAGGGAATATGCCAAGGTACATGATTATATTATGCATATGATTTCTGGCAGAAGCGGCAGATATATGGTGTTCTTTCCGTCATATTCTTACATGGAGAGTGTTCTTGAGTGCTTCAGGTGGGAAAATGGTGTTAATGTGGTCGAATGTGGTGGAGAAGATACATTTTACCAGAAAGCTGTGTAAATGTGCTTGTGCAGGGAAGGTTTATGAAGGAGGCTGACAAGGAGAGTTTCTTATCAGCATTTTACGAGGAACTTCCAGAAGGGGCTTCGCTTGCAGGATTCTGTGTGCTTGGAGGAATATTTTCCGAAGGCATTGACTTAAAGGATGAGAGCCTTATTGGAGCTGTCATTGTTGGAACGGGGATTCCGATGGTGTGCAGGGAGCGCAACATTTTTAAGGGATTATTTTGATGAGTTTGGCAAAAATGGATATTCTTATGCTTATGTTATTCCGGGAATGAATAAGGTGCTTCAGGCAGCAGGAAGGGTTATAAGGACGGATACGGATAAGGGCGTTATTGCACTTCTGGATGACAGATTCATGACTGGTGAATATGAGCGTATGTATCCTAGGGAGTGGAACAGGATATTTCCAGTCAGTCTGGGTAATGCTTATAAATGTATTAAGTATTTCTGGACGGAACAGGATATATAGGGCATTGATAAAAAAATGTACAATGTTAGAACTTGTAGTCGGACTGTATGTGTGATAGAATTTAGACAGATATTATTAAGGTCCGGATATATGATGATTTGGTTTGATTATGGGAGATGGGGTTATGCAGAACGTGGAAGAGATTAATAAGAATATAGAAAACAAAACTGTAGACAAGCAGGTCTGGCAGTCTCTGGGATTTGATGAATTACAGACTATTGAGATTATCAGAGGAATTGAGAATGGCGTTGATGTGAGTGTGTATTGCAAAGAGGAATTCAATGCTGCCCAGATGAAAGCATTAAGACTTGGTATGGAAGAAAAACTTGATGTAAGCAGATTTGCAGATGCACAGTATGATTATATGCAGATGGAAGAACTGAAGCAGGCTGTGCGTAGCGGAATGAATATGGATGATATATGTAATCCTAAGTTCAGTCATTCTGTTATGAGAGAGATAAGGCTTGCATCAGAGCTTAATTATGATCTGACCAGGTATGCAAAGCTTGGTTATTCAGGAGAGGTATTAAGACAGATAAGACTTGCAAAAAAAAAGAAGATATTGACCTTACATTTTTGTTGAGGATAATTATGATGAATATCAGCTCAATGAGATAAGGCTGGGAATACACAGCTGTGTCGACATAACTAAGTATCTGCTTCATGAATATAATGGGAAACAGATGGAACAGATCAGACTTGGACTTGAGGAGGGGATAGATGTTACTCCGTATAACATGGTTGGATTTTCATCAGGACAGATGAAGCAGATAAGACTTGGACTTGAAGAAGGAATAGATGTTTCTGAATATGCAGATCCGTTTATTGATGCGGTAAGCATGAAAGAGGCAAGACACAGAATTTCTGACAAATGGAATGACGAGAAGCCTGCACTTAATGAATTGCAGTCACAGGAAATTCTTATGGGACTTACAAGCGGTGTAGATGTTTCTTTATATGCTGATCCAAGATATACCTTTAAAGAGATGGAGAAGATAAGACTTGCACTTGAGAGGGAAGTAATCTGGATGGGCTGCTTAAGTATGGATGTTAAGATGCAGCTATTACAGTACAGTGTTTTGATAATGAATGGATAAGACCTTCGGAAAGGGGGGGAACAGCATGAGCAATACAGAAATAGTTAATGAAACAGCTGATATAGATGATATCGAGTTACATGAGGTTTATGTATATATTGCAGATGATAATATGAGCGCATCAGTCAGGCTTGGCAAATGTGATGAAGGATATACATATGATGAAGTCATGAATAAGCTATCGCTTAATGGAATTAAGACGGGAATAGATGAAGAAAAAATTCGATGGATGATTTTACAAAAAATATATGACCAGCCTGTTGAAGTTGCTTTTGGTAAACCGGTAGAGGCAGGAAAAGATGGATATTATGAGTTTTTCTTTGATACAGATGCAATTAATAATAACAGACCTACAGTAAGAGAAGATGGTTCTATTGATTACTTTAACCAGAAGAGATTTGAAAAGGTTAATGAGGGTGATCTGCTGGCAAGATATCATGAGCCGACTAAAGGGAGTTTGGCTTTGATGTATGTGGAAAGTCGCTTGTTCCTAAGCAGGGTAAACCAAAGCCAAGACTGCATGGTAAGGGCTTTAAGACATCTGATGATGGTAAAGAAACTTATCTGCAATATCTGGAAAGATTGAATACTGTAACTATGATTTAAGTGTTGTTAATGTATATGAGGTTAATGGTAATCTAGATATGAGCATGGGGGAATATTGACTTTAACGGGGATGTTAATATTACAGGCAGTGTGAGAAGTGGTGTAACAGTTCATGCCATGGGAAGTATATATGTTGGAGTCTTCGTTGAGGGAGCAACACTTATTGCTGGGAAAGATATTGTATTAAAGGATGGTGTTAATACTAAGAATTCAGGAAAAATCGAGGCAGGGGGAAATATATCAGGCAGATTTTTTTGAGAATACAGAGGTTATTGCCAAAGGAGACTTACAGTGTAATTATATTCTTAACTGCAGGGTGCTTACATATGGCAGGATATTTGTTGAGGGACCCATAGGTTCTATTATAGGTGGTGATGTAACTGGTGTTATGGGAATCAGTACTACATCATGTGGACATGAAAGCAATGTAAAAGACTTTGTTGAGGGTTGGTTCGACCAAAGAAATCAGAAAAGAATATGCAGAACTTATTATGGAACTTAAGGAAGTAGACGGACAGATTGAAACTTTTGAAATGGCTAATAAGAAGTTTGAGATGATTAAACAGAACATGCCTGAAAAGTATGATAGTAAAATGGCATTGAGAGTTACCCAGTCAAAGATTGTAAAGATGGCTCAGAAAGCCAAGCTTGAAGAAAAGAGCAAGGCATTATACAATCTTATAAGAGATTCAGAGAGAGCAGTTGTTAAAGTAAAGAATCATATATATCCGGGAAGCAGGATATATATGGATGATAAGACTTACATGCCAAGTTCTGTATTTTCACATATTATTGTTAAGAAGACGCAAGCACGATTATTCTTAGGGATTATGATGAATAAGTATATTACAGGGAGAGTATTATGATAGAAGAAGTTGTTTCGGTGGAATTGCCGGTGCATGAAAGGCTGGTAGTAAGAAAGAACAGACTTATGAATGAAGAAAACGGCATTGATATGCCAAGGATTTCTATAGTTACAGGCACTCATGGGGGATGAACTTGACGGACAGTATATCTGCTATGAGGTTATCAGAAGGATTGAAAGAGAGAAGAATAAGCTTAAAGGAATTGTAGATATTTATCCAGATATTAATCCTCTTGGACTTGATACAGGTTCAAGAGGAATTCTATGTTTGACCTTGATATGAACAGGGTTTTCCTGGCGATAACAATGGTGCTATGGCTGAAATATGTGCCAAAGAGGTATTATTGAAGATATTATTGAAGTAATCTGTGTATTGACATCCATTCAAGCAATATATTTGTAAATGAAATGCCGCAGGTAAGGATTAATGATGATACGCAGGGAAAAGCTTCTTCCTTATGCGAAGATGATGAATGCACAATTTTGTGGATATATTCTTCAATTACTGTGCTGGATGCAACTCTTGCCTATAGTCTTAACCATCTTGGTGTTCCTACTCTTGTTACGGAGATGGGTGTTGGAAACAGAATTACGCCAAAGTATTGCAGGGATATTGTTGATGGTATATTTAACCTTATGTCTCATATGGGGATATGGGATGATGAGCCGAAAGAAGTGAATGAACCTATTATCTCTACAGAGGGTGAGGTTACATTTTTACTGCTAAGGAAAGCGGAATATTCGTATCAGCAGTTGATTCTATGGGA
>VOFG01004932.1_pt1 | contig 27995 bp, 46 predicted proteins | sample 5384171 | NCBI WGS metagenome assembly VOFG01 (sample SAMN12384726, study PRJNA508395) | human gut metagenome | isolation source: healthy gut F | host: Homo sapiens
CCGTTTGAGCATCTTCCTGTCGTCTCCGAAAATCGTAACCGCCTTGATGATCTTCTCTACCATTTCGCGGTTTTCCCGACATCCATGATCCTCGAAAATCGTGATACGATTTCAGCTTTGATTTAACGGTATCGTCTATACCGGATATTTCAATGTCTCCTTCCTTTATATAGCCTTTTCTCAGCAGGAATTTCCCTATCGGTTTTTTCGTAACCTTCGAATGCGACTTCAGAAACAGCTCATCGAAAATTTCGTTCTTTTGCTCCAACGGAATCGGCTTTCCGTTCACCGTCAGCGGATTTATCTCGTTCAGAACGCAGAACTCGCTGTAAAGAAGAGATTCCCGCGGAAGAACGTCGTCACCGGTATAGGGACATTTGTTTATCAGCTTTTTGATAAACTCTTCCGCGCTTTTCTCGGTATCGACGTTATTCTCAAAATTCCACGGATAGATTTTTTTCATCCGTCCGTACTACCACGAATTCGGGGATTTCGTATTCAGCGGACCCACATAATACGGTATTCTGAATCCGAAAACCGAAATAATCTTCTCTTTAACGCTTATGCCCTCGCTGTCCTTCGCGCTCAGGAATTCAAGATAGTGTTCCGCATTGTCGAGGATCTTTCTCAGCTCCTTCAGGTGAAGCTGATTCGGGATAACGCTGTTTTCGCTTCCCTTCAGCTTCGAGGAAATCGTTGTTCTTTTATCTTTCTGAAAATATCGCCGTATCCGTCCGCGATTTCAAGCCCCGGTAGCTTTTTTTCAGAAGATATTTGCAGAATTCCTCGCGCTTGCAGGAATATTCTCCCGAGCGTCTGGTTCTGCCGCTGTACGCCGCATAGTTGTTCAGTTTGTCCTTCTTTTGGCAAAAGATTTCATTGTATTCGTCCGGCGCGTTCTCCTTTACGAAAACCTTCAACCGACGCAGATCGCTTTTGTTCGTGTTGAACTGCTCCACCTTCGCCTCGCATATGTACTGATGACTTCCGAGCATCTGGGCAAGCTTGGCGGCGTCGAATATCTGCTTAAGCTGCATAATAAGGTCGAATCTGCTCACCGAGCGTTTCCGCAAGATCATCCGCCGCCTCGTTTATATCCGAATCAAGCGTCAGCGATTTCGCCGACTTAAGGCCTTCGTCGCAAAGAGATCGGAAAGCTTGACCGCAGCGCCTGTAAGCATATCGAACGCCTTCATAGGATCGAGCTGATCGAGCTGTTCCGTCTCGCTCTTTACCGCCGCAAGACCTTTTATAAGCTTTTTCTTTTCGGTAATTCCGGTGTTCCTGTCGGTTATTACGGAAACAAACGCCGCTTTGTCCTTGAACTCCCGCTTCCGCGCCGTATTCGTCGAGCAGCCGCTCGGTAAAATCGTCAAGCAGATCGCCGACCGTCCGATACTCGTCGGAAAGCTCCATGTCGAAAAGAAAATGTCCGCGGCTTTTTCAGAATATGATGAATCGCAAGATATACGAGACGGACGTCATGCGGCTTATCGGACGAAATCAGTTCGTTTCTCAGGTGGTACGCTGTTGGATACGCCTTGAAATAGTCCCTGTCGTTATAATTTTCATCATTGAAAAGAGGATACTCCGAAATCTCGGTCTTATCCTCACCGAAAAGCGAGCTTTCCTTCATGCGGATGAAAAAACGCCGGATCGGTCTTTGAAATCTCCTCGGCAAACAGCAATTGAGCAATCCGAGACGCTGACGCTTTCTCGCATTGAGCCGTCTCGCGGTCCTATACTGTCGTCTTTCGGAGGCGGTGTTCGCACTCTCAAAAAGTCTCACACCCCACATGGCATTGCCTCTGAATCTCGGAACATTATATTCCGGATCGGTCACTGCCCATCCCACGGAATCCGTCCCCACGTCAAGCCTCGATGTAATAATCCGATATTCTTTTCTGATTTCCGTTGCTTTTCATAATATTCCTCCGAAAAAGTATTGACATTTTTGAAATAAGGTGATATAATGAGGATGTTCAGGAACCATCTGAATTTACACTACAAGTTCAAATAAGCTTTCAGCGAAATCATCGTTTTACGAATTCACAGTGTGTGAACTTAAACTCTGCGTAAGCAGAGTTTTTGTTTGTCTCTCAGGTGTCCTGATATTCTTAATATCCCCGATATTATTATACAGCGTTCGCTGTCCCATAAACGGACTACCGCATATGTTTCGCGCGATTTTTCACCTGAATTGCGCCGAAATAGCTTCCAAACTCTCACTTTCGGACATTATTCGAAACACACTACATATATTATACATTATCTTCGCGTATCAGTCAACAAAAAGATGGTCAATCTTGCGTTTATTTCGATTTTCACATAAAAAAGCGGAGCAAAAGCTCCGCTTTTTTCGTATTCAAATAAACCACACTGTTCCGAGAGTGAAATGCGCGGTCGGTACACCCCCGCGCCTCTTCTTTCAAAATTCAGCCGCGGCAGCGATCATCTCTTCTTCCGTATCAAAAAACGCCGCGGTAAGCGCAATCAGGCAAAGACCGCGACCGCCGCACAAGCGAAAAAAGACTCTGCGTAGGTGAGTGGTTCTCCGCGGTCGGATTCTCCGTCCCGCTTTCGTATTCTTCCGCTTCCGTGTCGTCGGCAGCAGACAAGGTGCCCTCGTCGTTCACCTCAGAGCCGAACACGGGTATTATCGGCGAAGTCTCTCCGGCATTGCCGAGATCGAGTAGATCGGGCTGAGACCGCGGCGGAATCTGACGATCGAGCACAGCGCGCAGAGCGCCTGAGCGCTTGCCACGGAATCGGATTCGTTTCCGTTTTCCCCGGAAATGTGGGCAAACGCTCCGTCGGCAGTACGGTATTTCATAATTCCGTCGAGAACGCTGTTCCCGTTTTTCACAAAGCGTGCGTCATTTTCCGGATTGATCCCGAGTGTGCAGAGCGCAATAGCGACCTGCGCCGTGCTTTCGAGATTTTCCTGACCCCAAGATGCAAAAATCTCCGCCGTCCTTCTGCACTCCCGATTCAAAAACTCAACCGCGCTGTTCAATGCGCGGAAGACATCTTCCCTGTCCGTATACGGGCTTAGCGCCGTTATCGCCATCGCCGTTATGTCAACATCCGAGTCTCCCCTGATAAGTCGGAATCCCCTGTTTTCGCTGCCCTTCAAGCACGGCGTTTATCATATCCTCCCGCGTGTCGTCTGCATCGTCCGGCACCACGCCCGACACCGAATCAAGCGCGATCAGCGCCCATATATAAGCGTTTATCCCCTGTACGCCGAGATCGGCGGTGCGGGAGCGGAAATACGTTCCGTCCGCAATGAGGTTGATCGCGTTTCCGTCCGCGTCGGTGCCGAAGCTTGTCGGATCGCCGCCGAGAGATGCGACCGCAAGAGATATCCGATGCCACCCGTCGCTTTCTGCGCATTCAGCTTGCCGGGGGTACTGTAGCGCGCCTCAACATTTGATCTGAGAGCGGGAAAGATACGCCGCGTAATCGTCGGCAAGTCCGAATCTTCCCACGGCGACGGCGTACCAATCCGCCCCGGAATTCCCCGCCGCCGAAAGAAAATCTCCGCGGAAGAGGTTTGTTTTCACTCTCGCCGGAGGCTGCCCGTCGCCACGCGAGAGTTTCTTCGACCGCCTTTTTTGATATCAGCATCGGTATAGGCGACGTCCGCACGACATGTCGGAATGAACTGCAAAAGAAGCAGAAAAGCCGCCGAAAGCGCGATTATCTTCGTTTGATATTTCTTCACAGTGCTTCACCCTCCGCCGCCGTCCGTTCTCCCCTGATGAATATGTTTTTTTTTCTCTCATTGAAGAAAGCTTTTGAATAAATCGCACAAAGCGCGAGAACAAGCAGATTCACCATAACGATGCTTGCGCCCGCCGGAGCAGAGAAAGCGTATGAAACCGTTATTCCCGCAGTGCAGCAAGCCACGGAAATGATCGCGGATGCGCAGACGACCGAACGAAAGCTTCGGCATATCCCTCATGGCGGAGAGCGGCGGAAGCACGATAAGCGCCGTAATAAGCATTGTGCCGATTATCTTCATTCCGAGAACGACCGTGATCGCGCAAAGAAGTGCGATCAGCATTTTATAAAGCCCGACGCGCATTCCCGACGATTTCGCAAAGTCCTCGTCAAAGGTAAGCGCGAACATCTTATTATACGAAAGGACAAAAAAGTGCGACCGTTATCAGGCTCATTATCACATAAATCGGCACATAGCTTCCGACAAGTGCGCTTATACTGCCGAACATATAGTTGAAAACATCTGTATTTATCCCGGTAGTAAGCGAACGACCATCACGCCGAAGGCGAATGCTGCGGTCGATATCACCGCTATCGCGCTGTCCCCGTTTATTCGGCTGCTTTCGGAAAGGCGCAGGAGAAAGAAAGCGGCGATAATCACAACGGGGATAGTAAAACGAGAGGATTCGCTCCGAGAAACCGCAGGAAAGCGCTCCCCGACGAGGAAAAAACACCGCCGCCGTCGAGAGCGCCCCTGAAGCCGACGTGGGAAAGTCCGTCTCCGATCATGGAATACCTTTTTCAAAACGAGGCTTACGCCGAGAAGCGCCGAGCAGAGCTGAAACAAGAGCTCCGACAAGGAAAGCCCTCTGCATGAACGGATACGACAGCATTGCCGCAATATAACCTGTCATCGATGTCTCCTAAAGAAATATCCGCACGGCACGGAGATTTTCCCCCGAACCGCACGGATACATTTTTCACCGCATCTTCCGAAATAACGTCGGATGCGGAAATTTCAAACCGCGCACGGCATCGATTCCGCCGCGCACGACTATCCGCAAATATGAGAGTTACTCTCATATTTATTATACACGATAATCGGAATTTGTCAATGTTTTTTCATTTTCTGCCGAAAATCAGCTGAACGTAACGAACTTTCTTCTTCGGGGCCTTGGCAAGGCTGAAGTCGGTAACGTAAAGCACGGGACCCTCTCCCTTGTATGCTTTGTTGTGCTCGATCTTTATCTGAGCCGTTACGGTCGCCCACATTCCCGTGGTAAGCGCTCCCCGCCTTCTTCCAAACGCAGAGCAGTCCCGCAAACTGCACATCCTCGGCGCAGCAGGTCATGCACATGGCGTCCCGCAAGGAACGTTCCCTTCGGCAGCGATTTATCGACTCCGATGAACGCCTTGAATTTTACCGTCTTTCCGTCGTACTTCGGAAGATCATCAAAAGGTCGGAAAACCAAAGCGCATAATCACTGTCCCCGATCTCGATAACGGAGCATCTATGTCAAAAGGAAGCGGATCGACTATATCGTCGGGCTCGACCTGTCTTCGCCGTAATCGTACAGTATGTCGGTTATGCGTCCGACACTGCGCACAATCTTGTGAAGCTCCGCTTTGTCCGTGCCGTCAGTCATGCGGTTAAACATTACGGCGTCGCAGGTTTTGAGCTTATCAACGACAAGGCTTCTCATGTTCGCATTGTATGACGGATAAGTCTGAGAATCTGCAAACGTGATCTGAACCGCCGCCCAATCATTGGGGAAGGCTCTGAAAAGATCGTCAATCTGCCCATTCCGTTGTACTCAATGATAACGCGCTTGGCACCGCATCTCTTGCGCGCGGCTTCAAGCCGATCCGGGTAAGACGGTCGATACTCAACATCCATCCGCGTTACGCAGTCATTTGCGAACGCCGAGAAGTCGTAATCCTCTTCCCCTCTTCGCAGACAACAAGCAAGGTGGGAACTCCCGTTATTGAAGCGCTCATCCTCAAGCGATCCCTGTATAAAGGTTGTTTTCCCGGAATCGAGGAATCCGGTAAAAATGAATACCGGATATCAGTTCTCTCCATATGTTACACCCCGAAAGCCTGAGCAAGCTTTTCCTCGTTGAGCGAGGGGCCGATCACGCACAGCTTGCCCGTAACATCAGCAGCACCCGTGCGTACATCCGCCTCGCCGGGAACATAGTCAAAGTATATCCACTCGCCGTCCGTACCCTCTACGATACCCTTCGCACGAAGGATCGCTCCAGAAATCATTCGTTTCGGTAAAACCGTCGAGGATCCTTTATCTCATCGGAAGAATACTTCTTCGCGGTATTCACGCCCCAGCTTGTGAACACCTCGTCCGCATGATGATGGTGGTGATGACCGTGGCCGTGCCCACAGCAGCAGTCGTGGTCGTGATGATGTTCATGCTCATCGTGATCATAATCGTCGTCATGGTCATGCTCGTGATGGCAGTGATCATGATCGTGGTCATGATGTTCATGCTCGTCGTGATCGTGATCTTCATCATGGTCGTGGCCGCAGCAGTGATCGTGATCATGATGATGCTCGTCCTCGCCGTGATGATGTCCGCACTCGGGGCATATTTCCTCCTCCGAAAGGAGCTCCTCCGCAAAATGATCGCCGTTCTCCATGGCCTCGAGGATCTTCTTTCCGTCGAGCTTGTCCCACGGAGTCGTAACAACGATAGCCTTTCCGTTATGCTCACGGATAAGCGAAAGCGCAGTGTCGAGCTTTTCGAGGAGCGATCGTGGAAGTTCTGCTGAGAATTATCGCTCCGGCGTTCTCGATCTGGTTGTCGTAGAATTCACCGAAGTTTTTCATATAAATGCGGCACTTGGTCGCATCTGCCACGACAGTCCGTGAATTGATGCGGACGCTGTCGGACTCAAGCGGCAGAACCGCACGGACTACGTCGCTGAGCTTTCCGACTCCCGAAGGCTCGATCACGATTCTGTCCGGACCGTACTCCTTGAGAACTTTTTAAGAGCTTCGCTGAAATCTCCCACAAGGCTGCAGCAGATGCAGCCGGAGTTCATCTCGTAACCTCAATCCCGGCATCCTTAACCAAATCCGCCGTCGATACCGATCTCACCGAATTCGTTTTCGATGAGCACTACCTTTTTTCGCCGGCATATGCCTCGCCGACAAGCTTCTTGATAAGTGTCGTCTTTCCTGCTCCGAGAAATCCGGAGATAATATCGATTTTTGTCATTTAATACGCCTTCTTTTTTTATTTTGTAATAGTGACACGTCCCGCAACCGGTACTGCAAACCGGTTGTCGTTCCGTTATCGGTAATTTTGACTGTGCGTCGAAAGGACATCTCCGGTACAGCTTTCGACCTTTTGCGCGGTATTCGCCCGCGGGGAAATCCACGGTGATGCCATCGCATCCCGAACCGTTCACGAAAACCGTCTCGCCGTGATCGGATTCGGGATATTTCATTATGATATTATTCGCAAAAGAAACCGCAATATAACAGCAACGTCGTCCTCGGCGGATGCCTGAATAAGAAGCTCCGGTTTTCAGCGCGGAATTTGCCGAACAGAAGCGTCGAACGGTGAGCCTTCCAAAATTCAAGCCAGCTTTTCATCATCACATTGTGAGACTCGGGAAGAAGGTACGGTCTTACCGAAATCTGCGGAACCGCGAACATCGTTGAAACGAGCTGAAGCGCAGCCGCCTCTCTGCGGTATCGCAGGATTCCACGTCAGCATATCAGCATGTGCAGGTGAGCTTCCGAGGTAAGTCTGAGATCGATCGTGCGGACCTTATTCGCAAGAGTGTCGTTTGCGCAGTCCGCCGCGCGGAACATATTGCCGTACTTATGCATGAGCGGTCCTATGTATGCCTGTCTGAACTCTATGCAGATATTCGGCTTCAGCGCGATAAGACGGGATTTTATATCGGTCATGAGGCGGTCAACCGCATCAGGCACCGAAACGAAATCCCTTCCGGGTGCGGCGTCAGGATTCTCCGTGCCCGGCTGGCGGAAGCTGTCGATAAAGTCAAGCTTGAAGCCGTCGAGATCCCACTCCTTCACCGCGTTCTCATAAGTCGAAATGAGATATTCGCACATCCGAATAACGCGGGTCAAAGATTGCGGTATCGCCGCCGTCGCTTAAATATTTGCCCTTGAATCTCTCATACGCGAGGCTGTCGTGCCCGACGAACGGAACGCTGTACCAAAGGAAATACTTCATTCCCATGTCATGGACGCGCTTCACATGCTCGCGCATATCGGGGATTTTCTTTTTGCAGACTTCCCAATCTCCGCAGAATCTGTACGAACGTGCGCTGTCACTCCATCTGCCATCCGTCGTCAACGATGACGGATGAGAAGCCGAGCGGCTCGCACGATGCGAGAACCTTTTTCGATCTCCTCTGCATCCACCATCTGGTGGAAGCTGTACCATGTCGAATAAACGGGGCTTATGCACTCGTCGGGCACGCCCATGGGCGTGTACTCGGGCATCGACTCCCCACCACTTTACCCATCGGAGATCGCGTCCTCATAGCGCACGTCGCGCATATCTATGCGGACATCGGCGCTGTAGCTGCGGAGAGAAGCAATATCCGCGTCGAAGAATACGATTTCGCAGAGATATCTTGAATCCTCCTCACGGAGCGCGGTTCTGTATTTTTGACATTTACCGCATCGGAGCAGGCAAAGGTCTGACGGCTTTTCCCCGACGAGGAAAACATAACCGAAAGAGGTGCCGACGCAGTTGCACTTGAGGCATCGTGTCCGCTCCAGACGCACGGTATCTGACGGTTCACGCCGGACGAGGGAGTCCATATTCCCTGCACATCGACGTGCGGAAGCTCCCAATAAAGTGTTATCTTCGGTGGAACGATCTCCGACGCACTCTCGAAGGCGAGGTGCACCGTGTCGATACCGCCGTCGCTCACGATGTCAGCACGGATATCGTAAGCCCCGTCGGCTGCGCTGATTATATAGTCATTCTGACCGTGTAAAAGCTTTTTCATCTCAAATTTATCCTTTTCTTACTCTGATCTTGAAAATCAGTTTTTCACATTGTCCGACTTCCATTTTACGCCGGGTCGGTGAACATCGTCCGGCTCAAATATCGCAAAGGCTCCCGCCGTGAGGTAAAGCGACGCGAAAGATCCCGTTGTTCTTCCGCCTCCGGCGCAGTCTGCTTCGGTGCTGTACTCCGCCTGATCCGCGGTTTCGCCAAGCGGGATCCAATCTATCTCTTCGTCGCCCGATACGACATACTGCAGATCGGAATACTCCCCGTGCGCTTCGATCCTCCCGCCTCTCCGGGCGCGTACGCCACTACGTTTACGAAAAACATTTTCCGTTTATTTCGTATCTTCCCGGCGCAAGCGTTTCCGGATCGTTCTCAAGCGAAAAGCGCGCACCGCGCCGAGCTCCGGCTCGTACGATTCATATTTTCCGAGATTCTCTATTCTGTCGGCAATCACTTATCTATCCTCCGTAAATCAAAAATCAAACTCCGTATAATCCATGCCCGACACGATATAATGCGCGCAAAGCTCTATTCCGTGTCCGCGCAGCCTTTCGGAAAAGAGTACGGCTTATCACCCTGTCCTCGGCGGACGGGATCATTCTTCCGTCGCTGTGGTTGTGGGCTATTATCATCTTCGGAAAGCCCGACGAAGTGCAGATTCCTCCGCGGCGAGCGTCACGGACTGCGGCTTCAGCTCTATTCCCGAATTCACGGTAAATACTTTTTAGAAACATCTCGCTGTCAAGCGCAAGAAGCATGAGGTCTGCCGCGGCTTTCCCGAGAACCAATGAACAAGATATTCTCGATTCTTTCCCTGTCGGTAAACGGTCGTTCGAAAGCGCATCGAGCATACAGCGTCTGCCCGTTTCGCGGACAAGCGCGAGATATTCGGCGCTCGATTTCCCAATCCCTTCCACTGTCTGCAATTCCTCCACGGAAGCCGAGAAAACTCCCGAAAGAGACCCGAATTTCGAAATAAGCCTGTGTGCTGCCGGATTCGTATCGCGTCTCGGGATCGCATAAAACAGGAGAAGCTCGAGAACGTTATGGTCTTCAAAGGAATCAAGCCCGTTTCTTCATACCGCTTTCTCAGGCGGCTGCGGTGATCTTTATGAAGCTGCTCTTTTTCTTCTCCATACGCTCCTCCGAAATGTCATTATAATATCGTAACATATTACGCCCGCCCTGTCAATTTCATCGGCGAAAAAATTTTCAAATTCACATATTTTACATCTATCTGTTGATAAATCGAAAATAATATGATATCATCATATCTACCGAAATAAATAATAAAAAGAGGTCTGATATGTCAATACCTGTTCCTGAGAAAAGAATAGCCGAATTCGAAAACAGAGGCTTCGGAATGTTCATCCACTGGGGCTTTATTCCCAGCTCGCACGCGGAGAGTGGGCGATGGATCTTCTCCATATCCCTAAAGACGAATACGAGAAGCTTGCCGACACCTTCACCGCTGAAAACTTCGATGCCCGCAAGATCGCCGCACTCGCAAAGCGCGCAGGAATGAAGTACATCACTCTCACCACGCGCCATCACGACGGCTTCTCCCTTTACGATACCTGCGGACTGTCCGACTACGACGCTCCCCACTCCGCCGCGGGACGCGACCTTATAAAGGAATTCGTCGAGGCATGCCGTGCCGAGGACATCCTTCCGATGTTCTATCACACGACCCTTGATTGGCACGTTGATTCCTTCAACAACGATTTCCCCGCATATCTTCAGTATCTGCGCGATTCCAGAGATCCTCTGCTCAAATTACGGCAAGATCGGCGGACTGTGGTTCGACGGAAACTGGAGCAAGCAGGACGCGGATTGGGAGGAAGACAAGCTTTACGGTGATCCGCCGCCATCAGCCCGATGCGATAATCGTAAACAATACGGGGCTGAACGCGCAGGGACACGCCGGAAACATCGAGCTTGACAGCGTGACCTTCGAGCAGGGACGCCCCGAGCCGATGAACCGCGAGGGCATGCCGAAATATCTCGCCGCCGAGATGTGCCAGACGATGAACGATCATTGGGGCTGCGGTGGAGACGATTTCAACTACAAATCCTGCCCGAGCTTATAGAAACGCTCTGCGCCTGCCGCAAGGTCGGTGCGAACTACCTTCTCAACGTCGGTCCCGACGGAAGCGGTGCGATAACGCAGATGCAGGAGGCTCTCCTCTGCGGAATCGGCAGCTGGATCGGATGCACCGGAGATGCGTTCTACGGCGAAGCCATGCGGGTGTCCACGGTGTCGGCAAGGATTTCATGCTTCGCCGCGGCGACCGCTGCTACGCTTACATACACGGTCTTACTATCCAGGGCGACGCAAGCGTTACCGTTGAGAAGGCGAATACCGGCTGGAAGAACTTCAACGGTGTCGATGCAAAGATAAAGAGCGTCCGCTGGACCGACAACGGCGAAGAGCTCCGCTTTGAGCAGGACGGCTCCGACGCGCGCATCTTCGCAACCGGATTCCCCTACGGCACAAGCCTTGTCGTGCGTGTTGCCGAGATCGAGACCTGCTGAAGCACGATCAATATCAAACGCCGTTCGGAACAAAGGCTGTTTCCGGACGGCGTTTTTCATTTTAACGGATTTCGGAAACCGTCAGTCGATTATTCCGAAGCCGCGCAGCTTTTCAAAAATTCCGCTGTGTCGGACCGCGCGGTGTCCTCGTCGATGTCGTATTCCCGAAGCACCGCCGACACCGCCTCTTCCTCGCTCCCGAGCTCCGGAAGCATATCCCAGATGAAGGCTCCGAGCTCGTTCAGAATGAACAGCCCGTTATTCTCCATAACCGTCTTTCCGACGGGAACAAGCACGGTGTCTCCGGCGATATCCCTTTTTATGAGTTCCTTTTTATTTCCATCGATCATCTCTCCCAATCTGTATTTTCGTGTATGTCCGCGACGGTCAGCCGATATATCTCGTCGGTCATGCGGCAAACGTATTCCGGAACGGCGTCGAAGCTGCCCTTCTCGGACATGCATACCGCCGCGCACACGCTGCACATCTCCTTTTTTCGGACATGACAGGCATTTTGCGGGCAGTCGTATCGCCGCAGTCGACCGCCGAATCGTATCCCACGCCTTATCAAAGCCTTCGCTGAGCACGTCAACCGAAGGATACGGGAAACATTCCGCACGGAAGCATTTTTCCGTCCCACGTCAATAAAGCTCGTGCTTCCGGCGCGGCACAGCACGCCCTCGGCGGAAGGATCAACAGGACAATCTTCACGGATCGAGACTCCCTTTTTCATGTTTTCGGCGCGTTTTGCGAATTCCTCATCCGTAAAACGCAGCCTGTCGTACTCGACAAAGCACTCTGCCGCCTCCTCGGGGCTCATGCGCTCGCCGCCGTTCCCTCTATGCGGATCGGCGGATACATATACGATGACATTTTCACATGCACGCCGATATCGCGCGAAATGCGCGGAATATCGTTCGAGGTCTCCGCGATTGTACGGCGTGATCGACACGTTCAGCCTTACGTCGATACCCGCCGCTTTATCTCGCGGATATTCTCCGTCACCCGCTCAAATGCGGAATTTCCGCACATACGGCAGTAGGTGTCCTCGCTCCCGCCGTAAAGCGTTATATTAATTCTGCACGGCGGATCCTCGGCGAGTCGGTCGAGGATCTCTCCCTGATCAGCGAACCGTTTGAGTTTATCGAGATCAGCAGTCCGAGCCTTTTCATACCGTCGTATATCTCGAAAAAGTCACGGCGTACAAACGGCTCGCCGCCTGTCAGAAAAGCGCGAATATCATTCCTCGGTCGCGCCTTCTCCGCAATTGAAAGAAGCTGCAGGGTGCTCAGCTCACCCGACAAATCCGCGTCCGGGTGATGGACGTAGCACATCGGGCAGTTGAAATTGCAGCGCGATGTGATCTCGAAATTCCCCCGCGATCGGCAGGCCGAGTTTTCTCCCTTTTGAATGAAAATACGTTGCGGAATACGGTTCCGATCCGGGCATATCGTTTTTCCTTTCTCCAAAGCCGCATGTTTCGGCTCATATATTCTCTCGGATTAGAGGCGGTGTCAGTCAAGCGTAAAAGCGGCGGCATCCTTCTGTTAAGCGACATCACCCTGTCTGCTAAGCGCGTCACCTGCAAACGCCGACAACGCGGTCAGCGTGCTCCGTACAACTCGCAGTAAAGCGCATCGACCGCCTTTTCGTCCGGCGTACACCTCAGTCTGTATACGGGCGTTTGCGCGGTGATCGCCTCCGCTGTCGAATAGGCTTTTTCAAGCTCGCGCGGTTCCATGTGTTGACGCAGCAGCCCTCCCATATACGGCAGAAGGCTTGTGCGCCCCTAATCCGCTCGAGCGTGACGATCGGCGCCTGTTCGAGATAAACTATCGCTCTGAGCGGGAGATTTACGTTCTTGCTTATCCCCGAGCTTCCCGAAAACGGAAGTGAGCACACGCGCAGATGCCGCCCGTGCTTTTTATCATCGAACGGTCGCCGTTTATCACGTCGGCTCCGCGCCATTCCCGCCAAAGCTCCGCCTGTGTGGACTTTCCGGTGCCCGACGGCGCGGTGAACAGTATTCCCTCGTTTCGGAATCCGATATACGCCGAATGGAATATGATTCCGCCCGCGTTCACTGCAAGCCGCTCCGCCGAGACGGAATTCAGGATGAGGGACGGCGAAAGTTTGGAGCAAAATGACGATTTTACGGTGACGCGAACCGTACTTCCTTCTTTGCGGGTGCAGATATACGCTCCGTCGAGCGAGTTCGCGACCGCGCCTATGTAACGCACCGTGTTCTCGCCCTCGCCGAATTCCGCGATATCCGGGCGGGACACCGTCGGCGTGCCGCACGGATCGGGAAGGCTGTCCGATATTTCATACTCATACCGAACGACACCGCCGCTCACCGACGCGAGCGCGAACGGTGCAAGCACGCCGTCGTCTCCGTACATGATTTTTTCATCTGCGGCAATACACACGGCAGTGTCGCAACAGTGTAATACTTTTCGATAATCACTCAGCCGATACCCGCAAAAACCGCTTCGGTCGCGCCGGAGGTGCAGTGCGGTGCCGAAACCGACACGCTTTTACCCGCATCTATACCGACATCAGCCGATACCCTGTACGTTATTCCGCCGTAAAACATGTCGCCGCGGACGTTTTGTAATACAGAACAACCGTTGCGTCGAGGCGCTCGCCCGACACGTTTTTTTTATGTGTATCTCCCCGTCGGTGCAGCTCAGCTCGATCCGATCGGAATTAAGCGTCGGCTCCGTTGTGAAAAAAACGCACTCCGCGTCATACGCGCGCCGTCCGTGTCTATCCCGTCGGTGTATTTTGCGCGCGAGGCTTCAAGCAGCAGCGCCGTTCTGCCCGGTGCAAGAGTGGTCACGGTGAACTGTGCGCCGTCTGCGCCGGGAAGGACGAGCGTTCCGTATTGGAGCGTTCTTTCGGCAGTGTTCTTCACGGTCACGGCAAGGGATTCCCTCAAGCTTATCGTCGCTTCCGTCCTCGACAAACGCGCCGTCAACCGAAGTGATCCCGGTAAGGACGATCCGTCCCGAGATCGACGGAAAGCGCGGGCGCGTCGTCCCCGTTTCCGCCGTTCTCACCGCTGTCCGGAGTTTTCGTGCTGTCGGAGGTATCGGACGAATCCCCGGAGAGGTGCGGGCGTTTTCGAACCGTCGGTGCTGCCCGCGTGATGTCCGCATAATCCGCAGAATCGGCGGACGAATCGGTCTGCGAAACGCCGCCCGTGCCGATTTGCGAATCCGGCGCGGAGGTGCCTTCTCTCCCGGCGAAAAGCGAAATAATCTCCGTGATCAGAATAAGCGCCGCAGCCGCCGACACGGCAATTGCAATCCTCAAACGGGGCTGATATTCTTTTTGTTTTCCGTCTTTCATCTCGGTCCTCCGCATTGTTAAGTATCTGCAGCCGCCCCGGCGGTCATTTCTTTCAATTAACAAACTGTCCGCAAACCTTGATTTGCGGACAGTTTATCAGGTTTAAGAGTTGAAAGCTTATTGTCCTCTGTCGGAACATGATAGCAGTACTCATCGCTCTCGGTGAACTTCACCTCGCATCCCGCGATATTATCGAGAAATGCCTTGCCTACACCGGGGAGCTCAAGCCCGCAGACTCCGTTTACATGGGTATCGATTTTTTTTCCCGCATCCTGCGGCGATGTTGGTCGTAAGCGTAAAGCTGTCAAACATGATTTCGGGTTTTGAGTATATCTTTTTCATAAAAACACGTCCTTCCTTATCTGAACCAACGATCGGAGAGTTTCTTGAAAATATCCTCAAGGATACCGGAAATCTCGATTTTTCGGTTACGGTTACGGTTTCGGTGATCGTTTCGGATGCAATTCCGTCTGCGTTTGCCGCAACAACATCAAGCCTGAGTTCGCCGACCTTCGATGCCCTAACGTCAGCCGTCCAAGCCAAACGTTCTCCGCGCACGGTAAGCATTCTGCGCATTGCGATTCCGTTGACGGTTACTGCCGCGACGTCCGCGGAGGTCTTGACCGTGACGGTCACATATCCGCCTTCTCTTACGCTGCTTCTGTTTACACTGACTGCCATGTACTCGGGCGTAAATACTTCGGGAGCGTTAAGAATTGCGTTAAGCAGCCACTGCCTTATCGGCAATTGCTCTGTTCACGGCAAAGAGAGCCCGTGTCGAAGCACCGTTCGGATCGCTCTTATACGTCGTCTTTATGTTCGTGATCGAGAGAATCGCATCGTCGGATCCCGTATTCGTCACGATCACATGTCCGCTCGTCGGAATCGCGTAATAGAGATCGGTCGAAGAAGTTATCGTGCGAGTTACAATCTGTCCGGTTGCTGCATCGGGCATTGAAACGGTAACTTCCCTGCCGTTTGCACTGCTAAGTGCAAGCTCGATCTTGCTTTACGTTATCATCAGCGTTTACGTAAAACGCGATCGCATGACCCTTTGCGAGGTAAAGCTCGTTCTTCGGTCCGTATATATTGTAATTGTCAATATCTCCGTTTGCACTGTCACCGTCGATGAAGATGACGCCGGTAGTATCCTTATCAGACTCGATTTTACCGGCACTGATCACCAGATCACGGAGTTCCTCAAACCTCGGCCAGCCTTCGCCGTCCTGAGCGTAGTAGGTGTTTCCGATGTCACCGAGCGGATTGTAAATGCGAACCGCGTCGATGTAGAGCTCATAGTTACCTCTATTCTGATGATCAAAGAAAGAATTGTAGGTTGCCGTAATCTCGACGGTGTACTCACCGTACGGAAGATTATCGACCTTGACTCCCGGAATCTGATGCAGTGCACCGACGGCATCGAAATCAACAATCCACTTTCCGGTTTCATCCTTTGTATGTCCGTAGTAGGTATCTACGAGAATGTTTCTCGAATAACCGTTAGCATTGGTGATCGAAACAACAAGTGTTCCGGTCGTCGATCCCGTAAGGTTTATGAGATCAAAGCCCGTGCCCTTTGAAGCTGAATGTTGCGGTTGCGTACTCGCCGGTTGTGAGCGTAACCTTATGCACGCCGCCGTTCGAGTACGTGCTGCTGTTGTTCGCATAAGCATCGTCGTAGCCGTAAACGGTACTTGTATTGCCGAGCTTCTGAACCGCCTGAACAGCCGCGACGTCGTCTGCGCCTAATTTCTCCCATTTTTCATCGAATGTGATAAAGCTGTCATTATCCTCGTAATAAACGATCGACGCGGGGATAATCGAGATCTTAAATCCGGCGGTGCCGGTTTGCCCGTTCTTTTTCCTGTTATATTTACCGTAAGTATTTCGATTTCGTCAAGCATTTCGGTAAGGGTATAGGTAAATGTCTTGGCAGAGATATCGAAGGTGCTTTTTGCCATGCACGGCACCTTTTATCGCAATATCGGTAACCTCAACATCTGACAGACTCTGATTAATATCTGTCAGAGAAACCGTAAGAGGCAATCAAAGTCGATAACAAACGTTGCTTCGTTGTCAAATGTGTAGTAAAGGAATACCTCTTTTCCCGTACTGTCGCGATTTACCTCTACAAGCTTAAAGGTTGTATATCTGTACTGCGCCGCAATCTCCGGAATCTCCTTAAGATCGCCGTTTACGGTCTGAGTTTTTCCGTTAATGTTTGTTACAGTATTGTTTATTAAGTCATAATCTGCAGGATTATCGTTCGCCTTTGCAACCCCGCATCAAACACAGTGCCCGAGCTTACGGAAATGTTATAGCCGTAAAATTCAGTCTCTCGTATTGCCGCTGCGCTCAATGTAGTGAACCGCAAGCGAATCGGGGGTTGCTTTTCGCACGGACATAATAGGTGACAAGCAGACCCTGGTACTGATAAATCTTTACACTTTCAAGGAAAGGCTCTCCGCCGTACGTTATGCCGGACAGCATGGCAAGATCGGAATTTTCCGCATCGTTTTCCGTCTTTGCCCACGCGATCTTCTCGGTGCCGCCGTAGATGTAGCTGCTCGGAACAGAACCTTTGGTAATATACGTCGTGTGACTGTCGCTGCTCGGGTAACGGTTATCATGTAGACTTCGTATTCGGAAGTCTCAACACCGGCAATTCCGTAAACAGTACGGTAATATGTACCGTCGGTATCCTTTACGATATAACCGTTGCCGAGAGGAACGCTCTGATCGGTCGGGCAGTCAAAGCCCACCGTTTTCCCGGAAACCGGGAACGAATCCGAGTACGGTCACCGGTTTCATACTTGACGGCAAAATCAAGCAGGCACTGATTTGCGCGGTAAGTAATCGGGCCCCCAGTCAACGATTTCGGTACGGACCTCATCGGTTATCTCGGTTTTTCTGACGATACCAGATATTCACCTGGTTTTTGCGGGATTGTCGGCAGCGGCGCTCACATCGGAAATATTCACCCATTCGATGCCGTCCGCGGAATAAGCCCAGCTGTGATCCCAATAGCGGATATATGTAAATTGAATTCCCTTTATGTGAATTGTTAGTCCAGCCGTCGGTTGACTGAGAAACATCCGCCGAGTGATAAGCGCTTTTCCAATAAGTTACGTCGTATGTTTTGCCGTCCCAGCTTGTTGCCTTGCCGTCCGGAGACGGAAGGATGCCGCTCAGCTCAATACCGTTTTCGCTGTAAACACCGCCGTAAGTAGCTTTGAGTGTATATGTGGAACGTCGGTTGCCGGCGTCGTCGGTATAGGTGAACTCGGAGGAGTACCGTCGCTCCACCCCGTCGGAACAACTCCGGTATTTGTGATCCAAAGATTTATCGGAAGCAAAACATCCTGAAGCTGCTCCTCCGTTACCGTAATAATATATTTAACGCCGTCGATAACAACGAAGGTTGTTCCGGCTTTCTTTCCGGTAAAGGTGAGTGTGGTTTTTGTCAACCGGATCGGTTGTGACGGTTCCGGCTGCCGGCATTCTGATAAATGTACCGTCCGTATAACTGCCCCATTCAATTTCCCGCCAACTGCCACCAATTATTCTTTGCTTCGGTTATTTCAATTTTTATGTAGCGTACTTTGCCGACATTGCCTTCTAATTTGAAAACTTCGGGAGTAGACGTGCCTGTATATTTTCCGATCTCCTTCCAACTGCTTCCGTCAAGCGAGACTTTTACCTGAGCATTAGTACATATATCATAAGCATGGTCAGTCGAAGTCAATCTAACTGCTTCAAACGGAATTGCCGCACCAAGATCAACCTGTACATAAGCACCTTTTGTTTGTGCGCCGTTAGACCAATAGAATGACGATGTGTTTCCGTCTATCAGATTGGACGCACTATTATTACTGTATGCACCAATACTTGCCGTTGCGGAAGCTTGATATGATATCGTATCACCTGCGACGCTTTCGCAAGAAGCCTTTACCGTCGCGACAGTTTCATCATCCGTCGTGTACGTTCCGCTGAGGTTCTTTCCGGTTATGGTAACGGTTTCCGTTTGTCCCTCCACAACCGTAATCATTTTGTCGGGAACACCGGTTTCATTAACGGTTACGGAAATCGACTTGCTCTGCGTCCTATCCGACAGGCTCGTTGCGGTAAGCTCGGCAGTGCCGACTCCGACGGCACTTGCGGTAACGGCTGTTCCGTCAGCGGAAAGTGCTCTTGCTTTTGCGGAAAGCGTTATGACCTTATCGTTTGAGCTGGTCCACTCCGCCTCATCCGTTGCGGGAGAGATCATATGATTCGCCGAGGTTCATCACAAACTGCGAATCGACAGAATTTATTGCGGAAAAATCCACGGAAAAATGCAGGAGTGGTATTCTTGGTAAAATATGTCGGGTTAGCGTCCGCCATTGCCGCGATAAGCTCCTGCACATCCTCAAGGGCTACATCAACGCTCGGCTCATCGCACCAAACCGCAAACATCGCACCGACATTTGTCGAGCCGACCGGAATTTCGGTATATGTTGTGCTTATCGAGTTATATCCGCTCTTTATATTCTGATACTTTGTTACATCAAACTTACTGAAGTTGGAAAGAACGGTCGACTTGCCGTATTCGTCGGCTTTGCTCGAACATAATACCACTTCTGATTGGTATTTATCATCTTGTAACCGGCATTTTTAATAGCATCCGGGTATTGTATTCGCTTCCGTTCCACTGATTAGACCAATAGCACACCTGAACAGTCTTATACAGATTGCAGTCTGAGCGTCTATTGTAGCATACAAAATCATTGAAGCAGCGTGCGGTCATGCTCTCAGCTTCGATAATTCCGGCGCAGTCGTTCATATAAGCGATAAGCTGATCATATGTAACCGTTGCCACACCCGATTCAATATAAGGATTTCGTATTCCCTGTCCCGTACTCATCGGCTCCGAAATTGAAAAATTTAGTCGTGCTGTTTAAGGCAAACCAATCGACATAAAGTTTGAGCAATGCCTTGCCGAAGCCAACAGCATCCGAATTGTTCAGATCGAAGAGCCTTCCGAGTCGCGAGCCTTCCGAGCCCTTCAGCTTATACTGTGAAAACAGAGAGCTTGAAAGGAGCGCATCCATATGTCCGGGCATGTTGAGAAGCGGAACTATCTCAATTTTTTACTTTGAGCATAGGAGATAATCTCCTTCATGTCCGTTTCGTTCAAGGAATTCCCGTTCGGGTCATTGTAAAAGCTCTCGTTTCCTTCCTTGATGGCAGCTTTGACAGCGGCACTGTCATGAAGGGTAGATCCATCGACAACAATATCCATGTTGTCAAGAACAAAGCAGACCGCCGTTTCCGAAAGCTAATTCAAGCTGATTGAAGCCGTTTTCATACATTGTGTCGATCACACCTTTTATGTAATCGACCGAAAAATATTTGCGCCCGCAGTCCAAATGTACCATACGGTACTGCAAAGCTGCCGCGTCCGCCGCCTGTGCCGTGAAGCTCAGCGCGCCGAAAGGCAGCATGCCTATAAACATGAGCACGGCAAGCAGTGCTGCAAACAGTCTTTGCTTACGTTTGCTGTTTTCATAAGAAAGCCATCCCTTCTTTAATCCTTCAAAAGTTTAAATTATCCGCATTGCGGGATGTCGGTTTGCGCCTTCTCCCGCTATTCTATAAAGCCATCGATTTCATTTAATTTTATCACGTTTGAGCGCGAATTGCAATAGTTTCCACGCTTTTTGCGTTTTGCGAAAAAAATTTTTTGTGCGATTTTTTGCCCTCGGAGATGTATTTTTCCGTCAATTTGCGCGGAGATTCTTTTTTGCGTTTCTTCATATGCTTTTGTCGGTTTGTCAATGATATGTTACATTGTGCTTCAAAAAATTATTGAGAGCAGCTTTAGGTGAAATCAGTTAAGCGGGCGCATGGGAAAGTTATTGTATTTCCGAAGGTGAACGGCAAGCTGGGCTTTGAAGTCGTTGAACGAGTAGAACGTATGAGTTCCGTAAAAGTACTCATTGTCTTTGCGGTGTGAGCGTTCAACTTTGCCGTTGTGACGCGGTGTGAACGGTCGGATCAGCTTATGCGTGATTTTTCTCTCTTTGAGCGCGCGCTCAAGAGAGAAAGATTGTCGGGCGCCGAAGCGCCGAAGCGTTTCGTGAACTCAAACCCGTTGTCGGTCTGAACGCATTTGACTGAAATGCCGAGCCTTTTAAAGTGATCGAGCATATGAATGAGAAACTGCGCGGAGGTATATGTGCTGTTCTCTTCAAAGGCTTCAAGGTAACGGTATCGTGAAAACTCATCGATGGCGGTATACTGATAGAACTTTTTGCCTGCGGCTGCCCCTACGAGGCAAGCCGCCGGGACAAATTGACATCGATCTGAACACGCTCACCGGGATAACTCATTTGCTCATACGGCTTTGGGATATACTTTGGATTCTTCGGCTTGACCGCCATCCCGCCGCTCCGGCGAAGCACGCGGTACAGCCCGGTCACGGTGCGCGTATATCCTCTTTGCCGAAGCTTCACCCAAAGCACGACAAGCCCGGCGTTCGGATTGCGGCGGCGCATATCCCTGATCAGCTTCAGCTCCTGCTCGGTGTGCTGATTCGGATGATGATGAGGTCTGCGCGATTTCTCACGCAGCGATTCAAGCGTGCCGTCGTACCTCCGCAGCCAACGGTAAATGTATTGTCGGTTCGTTTTGTACTTGACCGCCGCCTTTGTTACTCCGTATTTCTGCGAATATTTCAAAAGGGATTGACGAAACTTCATATCTTGTGTTACACTGTTCATAGCAATTGGGAGCCTCCCTTGTTGCTCTTTGGTGTGGTAGCTTAACTGTAACACATTCGGCTCTCAATCGCTATTCTTTTTGATACTGTAACATATCTATTGTAATCGTACACTTTTTGCGTTTCTTCATATGCTTTTCTCTTGATTTCCTATTAACATTGTGATATAATAGGATTTAACGAAAGTGAGGATTCAGGGTGCTTGTTTCTACAAAGGAAGATATGCGCTGCGCGTTATGACGGAGACTTGCCTGTCATGCAAAGGACGAATTTGTCCCGCTGAAACCGATCGCCCGGCAGCAGAACATATCCGAAAAATACCTTGAAAGCATTATCGGGGTCTTATCAAAGGCGGGAATAATCGACGGACTGCGCGGCAAGGGCGGCGGATACCGTCTGAATCGCGATGCGTCGGAATACTCGGTCGGCGAGATACTTCGGCTTACGGAGGGGAGTCTCGCTCCGGTGTCGTGTCTCGACTGCAAGCCGAACAAATGCGAACGCGCGGCAGAATGCCGCACGCTGCCGATGTGGGAGAAGCTCGACACGATAATCAGCGATTATCTCGACCATGTATCGATTGCCGATCTCCTCGATTCGTCCGCGATCGGCGATTTTCAAATCTGAAAAGCTACATTTCATTATATATACGCCGCGGCGGCGCACAGATCCACCGAAAGGACTTCCGTTCGGAAGCGGTATCAGAAAATGAAGATAACCGAAATAATAAGCGGCGATGCGCCGAGCCTGTCGTTTGAGGTGTTCCCTCCGAAAACGAGTGATAAATTCGAGAGCGTTATGGGCGCTGCCGCCGAGATCGCAAAGCTGAAGCCGAGCTACATGAGCGTAACCTACGGTGCGGGCGGCGGAACGTCCGAATATACGACCGCGATATGCGAAGCACTGAACAGCTTCGGCGTTACCGCTCTTGCGCATCTGACCTGCGTATCATCGAACAGGGGGCGCATCGAGCGAGTTTTGAAAAGCTGCGCTCGCACGGGATCGGCAATATTCTCGCTCTGCGAGGGGACATTCCGGCGGGATTTGACCGTGAGTGCGCACTACCGCCACGCAAGCGAGCTGATGAAGGAGATCGCGGATTTCGGCGGATTCTGCATCGGCGGCGCATGCTATCGAGGGGCACCCGGAAAGTGCGAACAGTGCCGACGATATCGAGGGAATACAACGCAAGGTCGATGCGGGATGCGAATTTCTGACGACGCAGATGTTCTTCGATAATAATATTCTCTATAATTTTCTTTACCGGCTTTACCGCGCGGGGATCGACGTTCCGGTGGTGGCGGGAGTTATGCCGGTAACGAGCGCCGCGCAGATAAAGCGACTGTGTTCGATCTCGTCATCGGCGCTTCCGCAGAGGTTCATACGGATCGTGGACCGTTACGGCGACGACAGCGCAGCGATGAAGCAGGCGGGGATCGCGTTTGCGACGGAGCAGATCATCGATCTGTACGCAACGGGATCAATGCCGTTCATGTGTACTCGATGAACAAGCCGGATGTTGCGGCGGCGATCAAGGCAAATCTCTCGGAGATCGTAAATGAGTGCGCTCGGTTATTTCTACGGAGAGATTCCCAAAGAGAAGCTCATGCTCGACGCAAACGAGGCGGCGGCACGTCTGTCGGTATCGCGCACATACACAAGCGACACCGTGGCGCACTGTGAAAGGTGCTTCGCGCCGAGCTGGACTGCCGTTATTCGGGAGTTCTTCTTGAGGTGTCGTACCCAGCCGAGGAGGTCGTCGATCTCGGATTCGGCGGGATACACAGCCGCGATCTGTACAAAAAATCTCGGCGGATGCGGCGAAGCGTTCGTATTCGCCGCAACGCTCGGATACGGAGTTGACCGTCTTCTCAGCCGGCTTTCCGTCATATCGGGTGCGGAATACTTCATCACGGACGCACTCGCGTCCGCGTTTGCCGAGGCGGCGTGCGACGGTGCCGAAGCCGAGATCTGCAAAGGGTGCGGCGGACGCGCGCGCTTCAGTCCGGGATACGGCGATCTGCCGCTCGAGATACAGCCGCAGATACTCGCGTCCGTTGACGCGGCGCGTCGGCTGAACATAACGCTTGCGAAAAAATCTGATGATGACGCCGTCGAAATCGGTAACGGCGATAAAGGAAAATCGGATCCGGGCACGCGCTGACGGTGCGCGCCCGCACGGAGGAAAATCGGATGAAGGATTTAAGAAGCGATCTGCGTACAAAGCGGCTTTATTTTGACGGGGGTTCGGAACCGTGCTCCAGGGGATGGGGCTGAAAAGCGGCGAAGCCCCGGAAACATGGAACATCACGCACCCCGACGAGGTGACGGGAGTTCACCGCGCGTACATCGAAGCCGGGAGCAATATAATAACGACGAACACGTTCGGCGTGAGCCGCGACAAATACGAAAAACTATGCGGAACTTATCTCCGCCGCGCTCGACTGTGCCGAAAACGCGGTCGGCGGAAGCGAAGCGTATATCGCGCTCGACATCGGTCCTACCGGGCGGATGCTCGAGCCGCTCGGCGATCTTTCGTTTGAGGAGGCGGTCTCGATTTTTTGCGTCAAACGTGCGCGCCGCCGCCGACCGTGCCGATCTCATAATAATCGAGACGATGAACGACTGCCTCGAAACGAAGGCGGCAGTCATCGCGGCAAAGGAGAATTCGTCTCTGCCGATATTCGTAACGAACGTGTATGACAGAAGCGGCAAGCTGATGACCGGAGCCGATCCCGCCGCGATGACCGCGATGCTCGAGGGGCTCGGCGTCGATGCGACAGGAATGAACTGCTCGTTCGGTCCCGACGTTATGCTTGAAATAATCGATCGGTTCACGGAAAGCTCTTCCCTGCCGCTCATCGCAAATCCGAACGCCGGACTGCCCCTAGTGGAGGACGGAAAAACCGTATATGACATTTCCGCCGAGGAATTCGCCGATTACATGGTAAGGCTTGCGGAAAAGGGGTTACCGTGCTCGGCGGATGCTGCGGCACGACACCCGAATACATCGCCGCGACCGTAAGAAAAACGTCTTCAATACCGTTTCGCGCACCGGTTGAAAAAAACAAACCGTCGTTTTCCTCGTACACGCATGCGGTCGAGGTCGCCGATTCGCCGATCCTGATCGGCGAGCGCATCAATCCGACGGGAAAGCCGAAGCTGAAGGAGGCTCTGCGGAGCGGGATTTCAACTACATTCTGAACGAAGGCGTGCGTCAGAGCGAAGCCGGAGCGCATATTCTCGATGTGAACGTAGGTCTGCCCGAGATCGACGAAGCGGAAACGATGAAGAAAGCCGTGTCGGCGCTGCAGGCGGTGACAGATACGCCGCTCCAGCGATTCGTCAAGTCCCGCGGTGCTCGAACGCGCGATGAGGATATACAACGGAAAAGCGCTGATCAATTCCGTAAACGGCGAAGAGGAGAGCATGAACTCCGTATTCCCGCTCGTGAAGAAATACGGCGGCACGGTCATCGCGCTCACGATGGACAAATCGGGAATTCCCGAAAGCGCCGAAGCGCGCTTGGAGATTGCCGAGCGAATCGCGCGCGCGCCGCCGAATACGGCATAAAAAGAAGGACATTCTTGTCGATCCGCTTTGTCTGACGGTTTCGTCGGACAGCCGCAGTGCGCTCGTGACGCTTCACGCGCTGCGCCTTCTCCGTGAGCGCGGATTCAAGACAAACCTCGGGGTATCGAACATATCCTTCGGGCTGCCCGAGCGTGAGAAGATCAACACGGCGTTTTTCGCCTGCGCGCTCGAAAACGGTCTCAACTGCGCGATAATGAATCCGTTTTCGCGGGCATGACCGACATACTACGCTTTCCGCGCGCTCCACGGAATGGACGCATCGTGCGCCGATTATATCGGTACGCCGCATCGTCCGCTCCTGCGCCGAAGGCATCTCCGAACGCCGCATCAGGGGAAGCACCCGATCTCGAATACGCAGTCATAAACGGAATGCGCGACAGTGCCCGTCGCGGCGTCGCTCACGCTTCTTGAAACGGAAACGCCGCTTGAAATAATCAACAACCGCATCGTGCCCGCTCTCGCTAAGGTGGGAAAAAGCTTCGAAGAAAAAGCGCACATACCTTCCCCAGCTTCTCATGAGTGCGGAAACCGCTTCCGCCGCGTTTGAGAAGATAAAAGAAAAGATGCCGCGCGGCGAAAGCTCCGACGGACGCGATGTAATTCTCGCCACGGTCAAGGGCGACATTCACGATATCGGGAAAAATATCGTCCGCGTTCTTCTCGAAAGCTACGGATTCAAGGTGTTTGATCTCGGGCGCGACGTCAATCCCGAGGAGGTCTGCCGCCGTGCCGCGGAAACGGGCTGCCGTCTCGTAGGACTCAGCGCGCTTATGACGACTACCGTTCCCTCGATGGAGGAAACGATCCGCATGCTTCACGAAAAGGTGTCCGGGCGTTACGGTAATCGTCGGCGGTGCGGTGCTGAACGAAGAATACGCCGAAATGATTCATGCCGACAAGTACTGTGAAGATGCAATGGACACCGTGCGCTTTGCTCAGTCATTCTATTCCGACAACGTCTGAGCGGCGGCGGGCGCGACTTTGAAGTCACATAATCCGCCGACAGTCAAAAATATGACCCGCAACCGTCCCGTCATCAGACAGGACGGCTTTTTTACTGTTATTTTCAACGAAAATACCGCAAATTTTTTTGCATTTTTTCCGAAAAAGCAATTGACAAAGTGTCCGCTGCGTGATATAATCATATAAACCTACAAGAAAGGTGGGAAAGATATGCACGATCTCTTCCCGAAACTGATCCGTTTCAACTTCCGATTCGGTCGAATGTACCGCTGCCGGGGCACCCGGCTCTGTATCTGACTGTGCGGGCCGCTCAACCGTACGCAATCCGATAAACCGATAAATAAAGTGAATGAAAGGATCACAGAAATGAGCAACTATAAATTTGAAACCATACAGGTACACGCAGGTCAGGAAAAGCCGGATCCGCCACGGACGCGCGCGCGGTACCGATATACGCAACGACCTCATATGTGTTCAAGGACAGCGCGCAGGCAGCGGGACGCTTCGGACTTACCGAATCGGGCAACATCTACACGCGCCTCATGAACCCCACCTCGTCGGTGTTCGAGAGCGCATAGCCGCGCTCGAAGGCGGAGCCGCAGCGCTTGCAACGGCATCCGGATCGGCGGCGATTACATACGCCGTACAGAATATCGCCCGCGCCGGAGATCACATCGTATCCTCCTCAAACCTCTACGGCGGAACCTTCAACCTCTTTGAACATACGCTCCGCGATCAGGGACTTGACGTTACGTTCGTCGATCCGTCCGATCCCGAGAATTTTGAAAAGGCGATCAAGGAAAACACCAAGCTTGTATATGCGGAGACGCTCGGAAATCCGGAATTCCGACGTGATAGATATCGAGGCGATCGCCGCTGTTGCCCACCGTCACGGAATCCCGCTGATCGTGGACAACACGTTTGCAACTCCGTACTGCCTCCGTCCGATCGAGCACGGTGCGGATATCGTGGTTCACTCTGCGACGAAATTCATAGGCGGTCACGGCACGGTAATGGGTGGCGTAGTTGTTGATCCGGCAAATTTGATTGGGCGCAGAATGACAAGTTTCCCGGACTTTCCAAGCCGAATCCGTCCTACCACGGCGTTGTTTTACCGAAGCATGCGGCAATATCGCGTACATACTCAAACTTCGCACAACCATCATGAGAGATCAGGGGTGCGACAATATCGCCGTTCAACTCGTTCCTGCTTCTCCAGGGACTCGAAACGCTCTCCCTCCGTGTCGAGCGACATGTCGAAAACGCACTGAAGGTCGTTGACTTCCTCAAAATCATCCGCAGGTCGAAATGGTAAATCATCCCTCACTCGTCGGCGGAAAGCAGAAGGAGCTTTACGCCAGATACTTCCCGAACGGCGCCGCGTCGATCTTCACCTTTGATATAAAGGAGGTGCCGCCGAAGAAAGAAATTCACCGAAAAGTCTCGAGCTGTTTTCGCTTCTCGCCAACGTTGCGGACGTGAAGAGCCTCGTGATCCACCCGCATCAACCACTCGTCCTACACGGTTCGTCTTTTTCGATCCGGAACGCACGGTGACGACATTATCGCAGACCTTGAGCACGGTTTAGAAGCGTAAAATAACAAATGTAAAGCGGGATTCCGCATGAGCGCCGCACAGCGGCAGAACGGAGACTTATCATGTCTGAAAAATATATACCTCGGCAGATCAGCTCGTAGGAGGCACTCTCTTCTCGAGCTCACACATATCGAAAAGAAGCTTTCGCTTGAAGCGAGAATCGCTTGCAAAGCTTGAATACTTCAATCCCGCCGGCTCGGTCAGGAGGACCGTATCGCAAAGGCGATGATCGACGATGCGGAAGCGAAGGACTCCTGAACAAGGATTCCGTTGTCATCGAGCCGACAAGCGGCAACACGAATCGGTCTTGCGTCGGTCGCCGCGGCGCGGGGTACAGGATCATCATCGTCATGCCCGAAACCATGTCGGTTGAGCGCCGCCAGCTCATGAAGGCATACGGCGCAGAGCTTGTGCTCACGGACGGAACCAAGGGAATGAAGAGCAATA
>VOFG01003674.1_pt1 | contig 27955 bp, 51 predicted proteins | sample 5384171 | NCBI WGS metagenome assembly VOFG01 (sample SAMN12384726, study PRJNA508395) | human gut metagenome | isolation source: healthy gut F | host: Homo sapiens
ATAGCATTCTGATGAATAAGCCTGAGCTTTTCTATAGGAATCAAAGTCGGCAAGAACCATGTAAGGGTCAGAATTTTTCAGTGAATTTGCAACTTCATTGAAATTACAGCCGTTAATGCCATGGTACATTCTGTCGATACAATTTTTAATAACAGGATTTGATTCATAATATGATTCAGGATTGTAACCTGTTCTTTTTAAGGTCATTGACTTCTTCTGTTTTCATACCGAAGATTATAATATTTTCATCACCTACAGCATCCTTGATTTCGATATTTGCACCGTCAAGAGTACCCAGAGTTATAGCGCCGTTAAGCATTAGCTTCATGTTGCCTGTACCGGAAGCTTCTGTACCAGCCAGTGAAATCTGTTCTGAAATATCACTTGCTGGCATAAAGTAGCTCTGAAAGCGTAACTCTGTAATCTTCCAGGAAGTATACCGAGAGCTTCTGGCTGATTTTCGGATTCTTTCTTATTTCTTCTGAAATTGCCCAGATAAGTTTTATGATCTGCTTTGCAAGATAGTAACCGGGCGCGGCTTTGCTGCAAAGATATATGTCTTAGGAACGAAATCACGTCCGGATTCTGTAACAGATATTCATAATCGGCAAGAATATTCATTACGTTAAGGTGCTGACGCTTATATTCATGAAGTCTTTTGACCTGAACGTCAAAAAATACTGTCAATGTTAATTATCAATTTTGCTGTTTTGTTTAACATACTTTGCAAAACGCTCTTTATTGGCACGTTTGATTTTCATAAGCTGTTCAAGAACAGCCGAATCGTTTTCGAATACGCACAGCTTTTTCAGCGTTCGCTGCCGTCTTTAAGGAACTTATCGCCGATTTTTTCCTTAAGAAGATCGGTGAGTCCGGGATTTGACTGGTAAAGCCATCTTCTGTATGCGATACTGCGTTTGTTACATTCTTGAATTTTCTTGAGTATCCATATATTCGTCGTTGAATACACTTTGTTTGATAATTTCAGAATGAAGCTTTGAAACGCCGTTTATGCTGTGAGAAGCAACTACGCACAGTGTAGCCATGTGATCTGATTATCCTTGATAATAGACATTCTTGTTGTTTTGAACTGTCTCTCCGTTGTTGCGTTCCATAAGTCTTGCACAGTAACGGTTATTGATTTCAACTATAATGGAGAAAATTCTCGGAATAATTCTCTTAACAAGATTTACATCCCATTTTTCCAGTGCTTCTGCCATTACGGTATGGTTTGTATAGGCAAAAGTATTTGTTACGATATGCCATGCCTTGTCCCATGTATAGCCGCAGTCGTCCAGAAGAACTCTCATAAGTTCGGGAATTGCAGGTAGGGTGGGTATCGTTAATATGAATGGCAACTTTTTCGTAGATTATCGAGCGTACCGTAAACTGACATGTGATTATTTACAATGTCACCGATTGACGCAGCGCACAGAAAATACTGCTGGCGAAGTCTCAGGGACTTTCCTTCAAGGTGGTTGTCATTAGGGTAAAGAACTTTTGAAATAGCGTTTGCGGCGGCATTCTGACCGAGTGCCTTTTCGTAGTCTCCCTGATTGAACATAGACATGTCAAAATTAGGAGCCTTTGCAGCCCACAGTCTCAGTACTGACACGCCTTCGCTGTCATGACCGGAAACGTACATATCATAGGGATAGCGTGTACGGTTGAGTAGTTTACATGTGATAGGTGATGATACTGATTGTCCCAATATTCATGAAGCTCGCCTTCAAAGTGAATGTCAATTGCCATTTCCGGACGTGCATCAAGCCATACTGAACCGCCGGGCAGCCAGTTATCAGGAAGTTCTGTTTGCCAGCCGTCTTCGAGTTTTTGCGAAAATACCGTATTCGTAGCAGATAGAATATCCCATAGCAGGAAATGCCTGTGTAGCAAGTGCGTCAAGATAGCATGCCGCAAGGCGGTCCCAGACCGCCATTGCCGAGTCCGGCATCAGGTTCGTATTCATCATATGTCGTCAAGTCTGATGTCGTATTCCTTGAGCATTTTTTCAACATCCTTAACGATTTCAAAGGTTGTAAAGACTGGTTTTCAGGAACGTCCCATAAGGAATTCATTGAGAGGTAATAAACTTGTTTTTTGCCGTCGGAATGAACCTATTAATGAACTTGACGTTTTTTTTCTTTAATTCTTCAACAATTATTGCTGATAACGCCTGATAAATCTGTTTATCGGAAGCCTGACGTGGTTCAACATTAAACTGAAGCTCAAGCTTGTTAAGAAAAGTTTTCTTTATTTTTTCATATCCGGTTTTTCTACCATTATTATTCTCCTATCCCTGTAATTTAAGCACAGTTTTCATTATACACCTGAACAAACGGCATATTCTCAAATAATATTATACACTAAAATCAAAGTTTTTTCAATAGCTGCGTATTGTTTTTTTTAATTTAGCTAATATTTAACAACTGAATTACAATTTGTTAAAAATTAAATTTTATGCAAATCATAAAAAACGCCCTTGTTTATAAGGACGTTTTGAGGATTTTATTCATGTTTAGGATGGGATTTGTCAATAATTTCATAATCAGTGTATTTATCTGGATTATATTTTTTTTATTTCAGGATTACTATTAAAATTTAATTCGTTGAATTTTGAATACGAAATAATATTTCCGTCAGCATCAAAACCGTCATATTTCATCAGCACCCCGGTTTCCTTATCGACGGTAAATTTAAACGTGTAAACACCGAGCTTTTCTTCGGCGTAGTCATTGGTACTGCCTTCGATTACAACGCAGTCTCTGCCGAGAAAAATCGTTTCTCCTGTAATATCCCCAATTGTCTTCAACAGTCATAAAGTTAAACGTTAATTCCTGCGGCTGAAGACCTTCACGGGCTGTAGGCGTATTTGTCGGATCTGCCCTGTAAGCATAGCAGTTAATGCCGTCTTCGGCTACTGTAATTTTTCGTTGTCGGGAATAGGAACCGCTTCTTCAATATTGCATGATCCCAAACCTTTATTTATGAGTTTACGCTCTTTTGAAGACTTCATAAAATTCTCCGTTGAAGAAGAATAATATTCATGAATTTCATTACCCCGTATTGAATATTCATAGGCATCGGCAGTTAAAAAAGGTTGCAGGCAAATTCTGAAGTTTTCATATCGCCTTCATTGCATATCTCTATACTTCCCTCAGCAGTGTCAAAATAATCTATGGTATTCAGCATTTTAAAGAAAATGCTTTTCTTTGTGATTTCTTCATTATCATTAAGTGAATAGGCAGCAGCATTAGCTTCATCTGCCATGGATTCATTATCTGCGAGTCTGCCGCTGATATCCAGCAGATTTTCTGTTGAAAGTGGAGCGTTAAGAGGTTCTTTTTGAGCATTTTCACCTGATGTTGACGATTTCCATGGAGAAACACATACAAGTCCCACGCCTACAGCACAAACAGCTGCTTAAGGAAACTATTGAAGCTAATATTCTTTTGTTCATTTAAAATTCCTCCTTTTAATTAATACGATGGGGTTACATATACGGCGTCTGCACCGGTTTCGTATCCAGAAGAACCGGAAGGACATACATATGCTTCGTTTACTACAAACGCTCCCCTGAATCTTATAATTTTATTAAAGCTTCTTGTATTTACGTAATTCCAGCCGGCGTTTGCCGAATTCTGATTAATAGTTCCAATTTTGTAATATACATCGTCAATATTAACCGAAGCGTAATATTCTGCTCTGGGATCGGTGAATCTAGAATGATTTAAATACGCTTTGATTTCAACTGAAATATTATCTTTTGTAGTAGATACTGTTGGAAATGGTAATGATAAGAATAACTGGAGTTGTTAGAATTTTGTATTCTAGCATCACTGTAATATAATGATGAAGATGACATGTATTCGCTGAATCCGTAACGAGAATTACTGTAACCAGATACATTTGTATCATTATCAATGAAACGAGGTGTTGATGTAATAGCACTTACTTGAATTGCAGTTATTGAATATATTAAAATACTACAACAAGCAGATAAAACAGCAACAAATTTTTTATAGTCATTTTACTCTCCTTTATTATATTTAGTTTTTATAAAAATATACAAGAAATTAATTCCACATATATAATACTACAAATTCCATAAAAAGTCAATACTAAAATAAAATTTTATAATATATATTATTAAAATATAATATGTTATATATTAATCATTAAAAAATCTGCAGCGCTCTTGACAATCAGTTATTTTTGTGCTGTTCGGTGTATTCATTCTAATTAAAACAATTTTAAAATTAGTCGGAATAAGCAGAAAATTACTTGACAATAATTATAATTTTTATTATGATAGATTTATAAAAGAATTTACTTTATATATGTGTGGAGTGAGGAAATTGAAATCAAAGTATAAAATCTGTATTTATATTATAATATCGTTGTTATCTTTATTTTTTATGCCAAATACTGTTTCTGCTGACCTAGGACCTAAGCCAAGTGTTGAACTGCATATTGAAAATCCTCCTGATGGGTTATATTATGTGGATTTTCTGGTGTCATGTGATGAGCCGCACAATATAGACGATTTTTCATATGAATTGGGACAGCCTGATTACAATAAGAAAATGCTTAAAACATTAATTGATTTTTATGAAGATGGATATTGTGCAAGATTACGAGGAGACTCCGGCGTTGATTTTGAGTAGTCAAATCTAATGCAGAGCATATTTATGATTTTATCTATATGGTGCCGGAGGAGTTTAAAATTATCATTGTGACAGAGAACTCGCAGGTTATTGTCAGTCCGCTTATTAACCCCAAGGTTTATAATACAGTTATTACGTTTAATGCAGCTAGTGGTACTGCCGAGGAAAGCAAAGCAGTAATTGCGGAGGATTTAGCAAAATCTGTTGGACAAACATTAGTTTTGTTTGTTATAACATGCAGTCTTACGATTTTGACAGAATGGATTGTGTTTCGATGTTTTAAAATTGAAGTAAGGAAAATGTATAATAGGTATAATTCAAGGCTTTTTCGTCTGACTAATGTTGCAACTCAGATTTTTTTTTTTGTATATAATGCTTGAAATTTCAGGTTCATTATTTATTCCTGCGGAAATTTTAATTTTTATAGCAGAGGCTTGTATTTTTGAATTGAAAATGAAAGAAACCGGAAAAGCCAATATAATGATTGCACTTTTATTGCTAATGCGATTAGCTATTTTATTAGTATTCCTTTTACTTATGTTTTACTTTATATAAAAGCATATTAATAATTTCTGAATAACCCCTTGACAATCAGTTATCTTTGTGCTATAATGTGTAAAGTGATTTGCCTTTACACCCGTCGGGGAGTGATGAAAAATGGCAAAAAACCTTGATTTTGTTATTTTGCTTGATATTTACGGCAATATGCTGACCGAAAGGCAGCGTGATGTAATGGAGCTTTATTACTGGGAAGATCTTTCCCTTGGTGAAATAGCTGAAAGTAATAATATTACAAGACAGGCTGTGAGAGACAGTATTAAGAGAGGCGAAATGACGCTTGCGGAGTTTGAGAAAAACTCGGACTTGCTGTAAAATTGTAAAATGCAGAGAATATTTCAATGCTATTTCAGACTGTGCCTGCAATATGAAAAAAAGCGGCGCAGATAAGACGGATGAAATAATCAGTCTCGCCGGAATGGGAAAAGAAATATTTTGAAAATGCTGAAAGGAGAGGACTTAATGGCTTTTGAAGGTTTGTCTGAAAAGCTTAATAATGTGTTCAGAAAGCTGAAATCAAGAGGAAAGCTTACGGAATCTGACATAAAGGACGCAATGAGAGAAGTTCGTCTGGCTCTTCTTGAAGCAGACGTAAGTTACAAAGTCGTAAAGGATTTTGTGGCTAAGGTTTCGGAAAAAGCTGTGGGTAATGAAGTTCTGGAAAGTCTTACCCGGCACAGCAGGTAATAAAAATAGTAAGGGACGAACTGTGCGAGCTGATGGGTGATTCAAATGCACGTATCAACATGCCGTCAAAAGGACCTTGCATTATTATGATGTGCGGTCTACAGGGTTCGGGTAAAACTACTCATTCGGCTAAGCTTGCTAAGCACTTTAAAAAAGAAGGGCACAGACCTTGTTGGTAGTTTCAGATATTTACCGTCCGGCAGCTATTAATCAGCTGAAGGTCGTTGGCGAAAAGGCTGACGTAAAGGTTTTTGAAATGGGACAGATCAGTCCTGTTGTTATTGCAAAACAGGCTGTAGCTCATGCAAAGGATTACGGCAACGATATCATCATTCTTGATACTGCCGGACGCTTGCATATTGATACCGAGCTTATGGAAGAGCTGCAAAATATTAAGGCGGAAGTAAAGCCTGACGAGATTATGCTTGTCGTTGACGCTATGACCGGTCAGGACGCAGTAAATGTTGCTAAGGCGTTCGATGACGCTCTTGGAATCGACAGCGTTCTTATGTCAAAGCTTGATTCCGATACAAGAGGCGGTGCGGCGCGTCAGTACTGGCGGTAACGGGTAAGCCGATCAAATTTGTGGGTATGGGCGAAAAGCTTGATGAATTTGAACAGTTCCACCCTGAAAGAATGGCTTCTAGAATTCTCGGCATGGGCGATGTAATGACCCTTATTGAAAAGCTGAAGATGCAATAAGTCAGAAAGACGCTGAAGCTATGGCAAAGAAACTTCAGGAAAATAAATTTGATATGGACGATCTGCTTGATCAGTTAAGAAATATTAAAAAAATGGGATCAATAAAATCTATAATGTCTATGATTCCCGGAGTCGGAGATAAGCTTAAGGATATTGATGTCGATGATAAACAGTTTGTGCGTATTGAGGCAATGATCACGTCAATGACAAAAGAGGAAAGAGCAAACCTTCAATTATAAATCCTCAGAGAAAACGGCAGGATTGCATCAGGAAGCGGTACTAAAGTCGAAGATGTAAAGAGACTTCTCAAGCAATTTGAACAGATGCAGAAAATGATGAAGCAATTAACCGGCGGTAAGGAATGAAGAATAAAAAAAATGATGAAGCGTCTGGCAGGTATGAACCTTGACAAGCTTCCGCCTATAAGCTGATTAATGCATTACCGCATTAACATATATTTATTATTTTTCCGGAGGTGAAAAAATGGCAGTTAAAATCAGACTAAGAAGAATGGGCGCTAAGAAAGCTCCTTTTTATCGTATAGTTGTTGCTGATTCAAGATATCCTAGAGACGGCAGATTTATCGAGGAAATCGGTTATTATGATCCTACAAAGGAACCTTCTGTTGTTTCAGTTGATGCTGAAAAGGCTAAGAAGTGGATCGCAGACGGCGCACAGCCTACAGATACTGTTAAGACAATCTTAAAGAAAACGGTGTGCTTTAATCTGCATTCAGGGCATTGTCGGGCAGGAGTAATGTCTCTTGCCTCGTATGGTCCTTTTTTTTTGAGGAATTTAATGAAAGATTTACTATATGCAATTGTTGAAGACCTTGTTGAAGATAAGGATTCCATTAAAATTACTGAGGACGCACCAAAATGAAGAGGGCGTTATTGTTTTACATTTGAATGTTGCTCCGGACGATATGGGAAGAGTTATCGGTAAACAGGGAAGAATTGCTAAGGCAATCCGTACTATTATGCGTGCGGGCGCTGCAAGAAGCAATCTTAAGGTTGCAGTTGAAATTGACTGATATAAAAAGTTGTATAACTTTTAAGGCTTGAATCGTTCTTTTAGAGAATTGATTTGAGCCTTTTAAGATATTTAATGTTTTTACTGATATACGAGGTATGAACATTTGAAAGAATTTATTGAAACAGGTAAAATTGTTAATATTCACGGACTTCGCGGAGAAGTGAAAATTATGCCTTGGAGTGATGATCCGGATTTTATCTGCGGGTTTGATATTCTTTATTGCGGAAAGGATAAAAAAATATTTGAAATTGAAAGCGCCAGAGTGCATAAGAATATGGTTTTGATAAAATTTAAAGGTATTGATACGCCGGAGTCTGCGAATTTTCTCAGAAACAATATTGTTTATATTGACAGAAATGATGTTGAACTTGAAGAAGGTACTTACTTTATTCAGGATCTCATCGGACTGAAAGTGACAGACGCAGATACAAACGAAGAATACGGCACTGTAAGGGATGTTTTCAGACCGGCGCTAATGATGTGTATGAAGTAAAAAACGGTGAAAGGACTGTTCTTATTCCTGCTATTCCGGACGTTATTGTGAATACTGATTTAGAAAAATTCAGTTCTGACGATACGTCCCTTGGAGGGGCTATTTGATGAGGATTGATATTGCGACCCTTTTTCCGGAAATGTGAAGCTATCCTGTCTGAGAGCATTGTGGGAAGAGCCAGAAAAAAGGTGCGTTGGAAATATACTGCCATCAGATAAGGGATTATACAAAATGATAAGCACAGGCGTGTTGACGATATTCCTTATGGCGGCGGAATGGGAATGGTTATGCAGCCGGATCCTATTTACAATTGTTACAACGCTGTCTGTGAACAACTGGGAGCAAAACCGCATACAATATATATCAGGCAGAAAGGCAGCGTTTTTAATCAAAAAAAAAAGCTGTACAGTTGGCGCACCTTGATAATATTTTTCTTTTATGCGGCCATTATGAAGGCGTCGATCAGCGAATTCTGGACAAAATTGTTGATGAGGAAATTTCTATCGGAGACTATGTTCTGACGGGAGGAGAACTGCCGGCAGCTGTGCTTACCGACGCAGTTGCAAGAATGTGCGACGGGTATTCCAGTCCGGAATGCTTTCAGGATGAAAGTCATTTCGGAGGATTGCTGGAATATCCCCAGTATACCAGACCTGAAATATGGCAGGAAGAAGCAGTGCCTTCTGTGCTTCTTTCCGGACATCATAAGAATATTGCCGAATGGAGATTGAAAAAAAGTCTTGAAATTACTAAGGAAAAGCGTCCGGATATGTATGAGGCTTATATTAATAATAGTGAAAAATGTCAAAATAACAGAATTTCACTTGTTGAAACTATACACAAATGAATGTTGAAAATTGTTTATAGTGAATAATTTTAATTAACAACAAAATACGTTAGTTAATATAAACAAATCTTAACCTTTTTAAAATCTTAACATTAATCAAAAGCGTAGAAATTTTGCTAAAATAGCCATTTTAGTGTAAATTTCACGTTGACTATATAAAAATAGCCTGTATAATTTAATCAGCAGATAACAAAATTATATTAAGGGTGGATATGGTTCCATTATTTAAAGATAGGAGAGTTTGTTATGTTTGTTAAAGATGTAATGGTTAAAAATCAGGTTGGTTTACATGCAAGACCTGCAACATTTTTTTATTCAGAAAGCTAATGAATTTAAATCATCTATCTGGATCGAAAAGGAAGAACGCAGAGTTAACGCTAAAAGTCTTCTCGGTATCCTTTCACTGGGGATTGTAGGCGGTACCGGTATCAGAATTATTGCTGACGGTTCAGATGAACAGCAGGCAGTAGAATCTTTGGTTGAACTGGTTGAAAGCGGTTTCAGCAACGAAAAATAAATTATCTGTTAAAACAGGGGCGTTACGTTTGTAACGTCCCTGAGCTTATAAATAAATCAGTAATTTGAAATTCCGGATTCATACATATTTTCACAGAATATAGCGTAACCGCGTGTAGGGTCGCTTACAAATACATGAGTGACTGCGCCTATAAGTTTTCCGTTTTGAATAATTGGACTTCCGCTCATTCCCTGAACGATACCGCCTGTTTTTTCCAGAAGTTCTTTATCTGTGATTTTTATAGTCATATTTTTAGTACCACTGTTTTTATAATCGATTTTCTCAATATTTATATCATATTCCTGAGGACCGTTTCCATCAATAGTTGTATATATTGTGGCAGGTCCGGTTTCTATTTCCTGCTTTAATCCCATGGGTATTCCGCCTGAGCTGTCAACAGGCTTAAACATTTCTCCGAATATTCCGTATTTATTATTAAAATATATTGTTCCTGACGACATATCTGATTTAAAAGTACCGTGAAGTTCACCGGGCGAACCGGAATATCCTTTAACGACTTTTGTAATTTCCACGTCAGCTACATCTCCGCTGGATACCGGAATAATTTCACCTGTATCCGAATCGCATACCGGATGACCTAAACCGCCGAATCGGTTTGTATTAGGTTCATAAAACGTTACAGTACCTATTCCCGCAGTACTGTCTCTTACCCACATGCCGGCTTTATATCTATTATCAGAACATGCCAGAGCTGGCTCTAATAATGACGTTTTCTGTTCATTCTGATGAGTATAAATTATTCTTAAGGAATTTCCGCCGGATTTTGCTACTATATTCTGTATATCCGTATTTGACGTTATTTTTTTTCCCGTCAATAGAAATAATAATATCTCCTTCTTTTAATCCGCATTCTTCTGCCGGACATTTCATTCCGGAATCGGTTTTGATTTCTCCCATACCTACAATCATGACGCCTTCCATAGAAGTTTTATTCCGAAAGGATCTCCTCCGGGAATTAGTATCGGAGTTTCAACTGTGTGGATTTCAACGTCCTTTACAGGAAGCAGTCCGAAAAGCTTCAGACATGCCGTTTCTGATTTTGGATATGTTTGCCCGGCAAATGACGCCAGTGCATTGTCTGATTCGGCTTCAATTGAAAATCTGGTAGAAAGCTCCAGATTATTTCCCTTTGAAACATAAAAGCTATCAGGAAGATTAACAGCATAGTAGCCTATTATAGTGCAGATATTAATAACAAATACGGATACTATGCATATTGCTGATTTTATTATTTTTTTTCATTTTTTGTCCTTTCTTTTATTGTTACGGCGTCTTGTTTTATCGGCTCTTTTTAATATTGGCTGTTTTAAAACCGTTTATTAAGGCAATTTTCTAACGGTTTATTTAGTAATTTTTATTTTCGATTTATTTTAAGCGAATAATAGTGAAATGCCGGTAATTTTATTGAATCTTCAATGCAAAACAATTCCGGAATAGGAATAAATTTTATGAAAAAACTGTTCTTGTAACTATATTTTTTATTTATGACATCAGCTGTTTTTCTTTTTATTAAAGAATTATCCTCAGATTACGTCATCTGTATCCTTTTTTGTTGTAAATTAAACGTAAAATTTATTTGAACAACGTAAAATTTATACTAAATATTTAATTCAAAATTTTAGATGAATTATTTTTTTTGATGTAAAAACTTATGGACGATGAAAGTTTTTTATGGGTTTTGTCGTTAAAAATTATGATGTTCACAATTTGTTAACAAGTTTTTACAAATATATCCAATTTCCGCTAAAAAACCTTTTAATAATTGCTATTGATTTAAGGGGTTTAATATGTTAATATATGGAAGTAAAAAAATATGGAGGTAGAACAATATGGTAAATAAAATCAAGGTGTTAATTGGAGACGACAGCGTTGAATACGGTATAACTTGTGCGAGTACGTTAAGAAGTATGGGTATGTATGCTGTAACAAGACCGAAAAGATGGAGGGGAGTTCTGTTTGAGACAATAAAAAATGACAGCCCCGACATAGTTGTAGTTGACGCTATTCTTCCGCACATGGACGCCATAGAACTTATTAAAAAGTTCAGGCACTAGGCGGAAAGAAGCCTGAGTTTATTGTTACATCCTCTTATGACAACCCGTTTATTGAAAGACAGGTTATGCAAAATGGTGCGGCATATTTTATGCTTAAGCCGTTTGACGTTAATTCACTTGGAGACAGAATTATGTCCTTGATTCAAGGAACAGCAGCAGACGCTAATGAAAAGAATGTCAGGATATGGAAGTTGTTGTAACAGAAGTTATTCATCAGCTCGGCGTTCCTGCACATATTAAGGGTTATCATTACTTAAGAGAAGCTATTTTGTCATCGTTGGAAGACAAGGAACTGCTTGAAAGCGTTACTAAAATGCTGTATCCGACTGTTGCTAAAAAATTTGACACTACTTCGTCAAGAGTTGAAAGAGCAATCAGACATGCCATTGAAATTGCCTGGGACAGAGGCAATCTGGATACTCTTAATTCGTTTTTTGGTTATACTGTTAATACATGTAAGGAAAACCTACTAATTCTGAATTCATTGCTCTTATAACAGACAAGCTGAGATTACAGTACAAACCGGTTTTAAAAAAGAGCATAAGTACTTGTAATATTTCTGATTTTGTGATAATATTGTTTATTATACCCTTATATTAAATGATTATCAGAAAGGAAGAATTTTATGGGTTTTGTTAAAACGGATATATACGATTTGCAGTTTAATCCTTACAAGCTTATCGGTAAGGACTGGTTTCTTCTTACCAGCGGAAACAAGTCTGAATACAATACCATGACCGCTTCGTGGGGACAGACGGGAGTTCTCTGGAATATGCCTGTGTTTACAACAGTGGTACGTTCAATCGAAAGACATTTGAGCTTATTGAAAAAAAATGAATTTTTTACAATCTCGTTTTTCAGTGAAAAATACAGAAGCGCACTCAGCTTCTGCGGTTCGCATTCCGGAAGAGATTGCGATAAGGCAAAGGAAACAGGTCTGACACCGTGCGAAATTGATGGAACTACTGCTTTTGAAGAAGCAGATATGGTATTCGTTTGCAGAAAAATTTATACTAAGGATATGGAAGAAAACGACTTTACTGATAAGAGTCTGTTGAAATTCTATGAAAGTGATCCGTTTCATAAGGCATTTATCGGCGAAATTGTTAGTGTTTACCAAAAAAAGTGAATGGAAAATTCCTGCGCATTTACCCGCAGGAATTTTTTTATTGACAAATAATAAAACTAATGGTAAAATATTAATTAATTAATTATGAAAGGATGACTGTTATTTTTGAAATATTTTGAAATGGCAAGGAAATTTTTGAGTTCTTTTACAGCTTTGCTATGTATTGCATGTGTTTTGACTATAGGACAACCTTTAAGCGTTAATGCGGAAATTTATGGAAAAAAATTACTTATGGATATTTAACTTATCAGACAGTTGATGAAAATGAAGACGGAATGTTTGATTATATACAAATAACCGGTTGTGATAAGTTGATTACTGAAGTTGAAATTCCAAGTGAAATTAATGGGGTACCTGTTACAACAATTAGATATGGCGCTTTTTTTAGTTGTTCGATAAAAGTATAACAATACCTAACACTATTACAAGTATCGGAGATGATGCTTTTTTCGTTGTGAAAATTTATCCAATGTAAAGTTAGGGAAACAATGTTTTAAGTATAGGAGATAATGCATTTGCCTGTTGTCGATAAAAAAAATATTTCAAATATTAACATTCCTGATTGTGTTGTAAGTATTGGAAAAAAATGCATTTTATAGCTGTAGTCTGACCGATATTACACTTCCTGACAGTGTTGCAAGTATAGGAAGAGAAGCTTTTTCTAATTGTGAAAATTTATTAAATATAAATGTGGCAAAAAAATAATATGAATTATAGCAGTATAGATGGTATATTAGTTAATAAGGAGCATACTGAGTTGATTTTATATCCTTGTAGTAAAAGTAATGTAAAATATGTAATTCCAAACAGTGTTACAAGTATAGCAAATGATGCCTTCTATAATTGCACTAATCTTGAAAGTATTGTGATTCCTAAAAATGTTCATAAAATTGGAGATACTGCATTTGGAAGTTGTGATAATTTGTTAAGTATAACAATAGAAAATTCATCATGCATAATATATGATTTCTACATACACTATATACACTGGAATGAATGGTAATGGATTTTATTTTAACGGAACAATATATGGTTATGAAAATTCAACCGCAGAGTCTTATGCTAAAAAAGTATAAAAAACTTTGCTGTAATCGATTCTGAATCGGAATTTATTTTTGGGCGATGCCAACGGCGACGGTCATCTTCGTGCAAGCGACGCAGCATTTATTGCAAAAGCATTGGCAGAAGCGTCAATTAACGGTAAAAAATAACGGTTGAAGATTATCCCGCAGCAGATTTTAATCAGGGACGGTAAAGTAACAGCTGCTGACGCAGCCGCCATTGCTAAATATCTGGCAGAACTAAGTATTAAAAAGTAAAAAAAGCGGACTAAAAGTCCGCTTTTTATTTTATATTCTGTATTTAATTCGGGAGAACTGAAATCTTATTTTTATAAGTTCTTTTCATTAGAATGCATGCGATAAATGCTGAAACAATTTCCGCTATGGGAAACGTTATCCATACAAGCCATGAGCTGCCTGAAAAGTGAATTATAATATATGAGAATATCCATGCTACCGGAAGAATAAATAAAAACTGTCGGCAAATTGATACTACAAGCGATTCTATGCCGCTGTCGAGAGCTTGAAAAATGCCTGAAATGCAATATTTGCTCCGGCAAAAATAAAGCTTATATATATAATTCTTATTGCGTAAATACACATTTGGCGAGTTTCTCCGGACAGTCCGAATATATCCGATAATAAAACCGCAAATATTTCAAGCAATACAAGTCCGGCAATCATTATTACAAAAGCATAAATCATTTCGTATTTTATTCCGGCTTTAATACGTGATTTGCTTTTTCATACCGTAGTTAAATGAAATAACAGGCGTGATTGCGTCCCTTAGTCCGAATGCGGCAAATAGAATAAACTGCTGTATCTTATAGTACAGACCGTATGCGGTGACCATAGATGTACTGATACTGCCTAAAATTATATTCATACCATAAGTCATGACAGACATAAGCGCCTGAGCAATTATGGCCGGAAGTCCTATGGAATATATTTCTTTTATAATTTCCGCTGACGGATAAAGATATTTAAAATTATTTGAAATTTTTTTATTGAATTTTAAGTGGAATATCAGCGCTAGTGCAAATGAAACACACTGACCGATAACAGTTGCATAAGCAGCACCTTTGACACCTAGTTTTGGACAGCCGAATAAACCGTAAATCATGATAGGGTCAAGTACTATATTTGTCAAAGCGCCGCCGATTTGCGCAATAGTCGAAAATATAGAGCGTCCTGTGGATTGAAGCAGTTTTTCAAAAATAGCAAAAATACACATCCTATGGAAAGATACAGCAAATTCTCAGGTAACTTACTGCCATTTGTGTTATTTTAGGATCTGACGTCTGGGATTTGATGTATGGCTCTGTTTCGAATATTCCGAAAAGTATAAATAACGCAAATATTATAATTCCAAGAAATATAGAATTTCCGGCAGTTTTACTTACTTTTTCATTGTCGCCTTGTCCCAGAGATTTAGACAGCAGTGCATTTGCTCCGACGCCTGTTCCTATACTGAATGCAATCATAAGCATTTGTACAGGAAATGCCAATGTCAGTGCATTCAGAGCAGCTTCACCGTCTGATTTCATATTTGATACAAATGCACTATCTACAATGTTATAAACCGCTTGAAATACCATAGATACTATCATAGGAATTCCCATGGAAAGAATTAATTTTTTACCGGAACGGTTCCCATTTTGTTCATTTTCTTCTCATTGTTCATATTAACTCTCCGTTTCTGAAAAATCCGTGCAAACACAAAAAGACGTAAATCAAACCGGATTTACGCCTTTTACTACTCGGTATTTAAATTATATCAAAAGTTTTTTTGAAAGTCAATATTTTTATTAGCACAATTTTACTGACTTTATTTTTGAAAAATTTGTGAAAATTGTTGTAAAAAATACAAAAATAAGTTATAATTATTCTATATATTTTTATAAGGAGATGATAAATATGCCGAAAATGTCTCCTCCGCATATAAGCGGAACACTGAGAAAATTTGCTTTGAGAGTACCGGAAGTAATTAAGGAATGCAGCGGTATTATTGTATTCGGCAAAAAATTCAGTCATTGGTTTTTACAACGGATATCTGTATTATAAGAAATGTCAATGCGGATGCCGTTATAGCTGTATATCCTTTTACTCCTCAGCCTATAATTACTCAGGCGGTTATGCTTGCGGCTGATATTCCGGTATTTGCAGGTGTAGGCGGTGGTCTTACCAGCGGAAACAGAGTGCTGAATCTTGCGCATTATGCAGAGATGCAAGGTGCTACAGGCGTTGTTGTTAATGCTCCTACGTCTAATGATATTATTCAGAAGGTCAGCAATCAAATTGACATTCCTCTAATTGTTACTGTTGTTAACGATAATGTTGACTTTAAAAGAGCGTATTGACGCTGGAACGACTATTTTAATGTGTCTGCTGCTAAGGATACGGCAAATGTGGTAAGAAAAATCAGGAGGAATTTCCTGACTTTCCTATCATTGCAACCGGTGGTCCTACCGATGATTCTATTCTGGAAACTATTGATGCAGGCGCTAATGCAATTACTTGGACTCCTCCCTCAAACGGCGAGGTTTTTAAGGACATTATGGAAGCTTACCGTCAGGGAAAACCGCATCCGTAATGCATATATACATAAATCATGTATAAAATATGCATAAATAAAAAATCTATGCATATTTATACAAAAAAGTACTTGACATTTGTGTATAAAGGTGTATAATAAGATTAATGACTTTAGAAAATATAAATCGGGGGTATACCATTATGAATAAACCAGCAGCAAAAAAAGAAATTAAAAAGGTCGTTTTAGCTTACTCAGGCGGTCTTGATACTTCTATTATCATTCCGTGGCTGAAAGAAAATTACAATAACTGCGAGGTTATTGCAGTTTCCGGTGATGTGGGTCAGGCAAGCGAGCTTGAAGGTCTTGAAGAAAAAGGCTCTTAAGACCGGCGCTTCAAAGCTTTACATTGAACACCTTACTGAAGAATTTATTACTGATTACGTTTTCCCGACTGTTCAGGCAGGCGCAATCTATGAAAACAGATATATGCTTGGCACATCCTTTGCACGTCCTATAATCGCTAAGAGAATCGCTGAAATCGCTATTGCCGAAGGCGCTGACGCTATTTGTCACGGCTGTACAGGCAAGGGCAACGATCAGGTGCGTTTTGAACTTGCTATCAAGGCTTTTGCTCCTGATATGGAAATTATTGCTCCATGGAGAATCTGGGATCTTAAGTCAAGAGACGAGGAAATTGAGTATGCCGAAGCTCACAATATACCGCTGAAGATAAACCGTGAAACAAATTACTCAAAGGACAAGAACATCTGGCATCTTTCACATGAAGGGTTTGATCTTGAGGATCCTGCAAATGAACCTCAGTATGAAAAGGAAGGTTTCCTTGAAATGGGCGTTTCTCCTATTCAGGCTCCTGACAAGCCTACTTACGTTACTATCCATTTTGAGCAGGGCGTTCCTACAGCTATCGACGGTAAGGAAATGGGTGCTGTTGAACTGGTAGAAACACTTAATAAATTAGGCGGCGAAAACGGTATCGGTCTTGCTGATCTGGTAGAGAACCGTCTTGTTGGCATGAAGTCAAGAGGCGTTTATGAAACTCCGGGCGGCGCTATTCTCTATCATGCTCATGAGGTTCTGGAAACTATTACAATTGACAAGGAAACTGCAAGAATGAAGCAGTATATCGGCATTAAGTTTGCTGATATCGTTTACAACGGTCAGTGGTATACTCCTCTTCGTGAAGCACTCAGTGCATTTGTAACAGAAACTCAGAAAACTGTTACAGGCGATGTTAAGCTTAAGCTTTTACAAGGGTAACATTATTAATGCCGGCGTTACTTCACCATATACTCTTTATGATGAAGAAGTTGCTACATTTGATGCTGATGAGGTTTATGACCAGACTGACAGTGCAGGATTTATCAATCTTTTCGGTCTGCCTATCAAGGTTAAGGCGAAGCTTGATCAGAAAAGAAACAACAAGTAATTTAAATTAAAATCTTGTGGGCGGACATATTCTGTTCGCCCCTATGTGCTTATTGACATATATTGAAAGGATTTACCGATATGGCAGATAAAATGTGGGCGGGAAGATTTTCAAAGGAAGTTGACGAAACTGTAAACGCTTTTAATTCGTCCATTTCTTTTGACGGAAGAATGTACCGTCATGACATACAGGGGAAGTATTGCTCATGCAACAATGCTTGGGCAGTGCGGAATTATTTCAAAGTCTGACAGTGAAAAAATCATTGACGGACTTAAAGGAATACTTACAGATATTGAAAACGGCAGTCTTGAAATGGATATGACCGCTGAAGATATTCATATGTTTATTGAAGCTGAACTGACTAAGCGTCTGGGTGATGTGGGAAAAGACTTCATACTTCCCGTTCGAGAAACGATCAGGTGGCTCTTGATATACGTCTTTATCTGAAAGATGAAATAAAAGGAAATAAAAGCTCTGGTTTTAAGCTTGCTGATGTACTATGCAATATGGCTCAAAAGCATACTGAAACCGTTATGCCCGGATATACTCATCTTCAGAGAGCGCAGCCTGTTACTTTAGGTCATCATCTTATGGCTTATGCTCAGATGTTTTTAAGAGATCTGGGACGTATTGAGGATACCTTAAAAAAGAATGAATGAATGTCCTCTGGGCAGTTGTGCTCTTGCCGGTACTACTTATGCTATTGACAGAAATATGACGGCAGAAGCGCTTGGTTTTGACAGACCTATGGTTAACAGTCTGGACGGAGTTTCGGACAGAGATTTTTGCGTTGAACTAGGGTGTGCTATTTTCTCTGATCATGACACATCTTTCAAGATTTTCAGAAGAAATAATTATGTGGTGCTCATGGGAATTTAAATTTATAGAGCTTGACGACGCTTACGCTACAGGTTCTTCAATTATGCCGCAGAAGAAAAAAATCCTGATATAACTGAGCTTATAAGAGGTAAAGCAGGACGTGTTAACGGTAATCTGATGACTTTGCTTTCCATGCTAAAAGGTCTGCCGCTGGCATACAACAAAGACATGCAGGAAGACAAGGAAGCAATATTTGATTCTGTGGACAACGTAAAGCTTTGTCTTAAGACTTTATTCCTATGATCGAAACTATGAGAGTAAACAAAGACAAAATGAGAGCAGCTGCCGCCGGCGGATTTATTAATGCTACTGATTGTGCTGACTATCTGGTAAAACATGGTATGCCTTTTAGGGATGCTTACAAGATTACTGGCAGACTTGTTGCGGAATGTATTGACAAGGGACTGACTCTGGAAACGCTTCCTCTTGAAAGCTACAGGGAATTATCTGAACTTTTTGAAGATGATATTTACACGGCTATCAGTCTGGAAACATGTGTTAGGGAAAGGAAATCTTTCGGTGGTCCTGCACCTGAATCAGTAATAAAGCAGATTGAAATAACAAAAAAACAACTGGGTGCATATTATGAGTAAAAACATGTTGTATTTATTGTGTTACTGACTGTTGCTGCAATGCTGGTATGGATCCTCGGTGAAATCCTTATTATAGCAGTACTGAAACTCGGCGGCAAGGCTTCGATCATCTGGAGCATTATTATGATCTTGGTTATAATAGCTATCAGTATGTGGCGGTGTTTTAAAGACGAAAGCGGAAAAACAGCAGAAAATGGTAAATGAATTGGAGAGATAAATGGCAGTAAAAGTTTATATTGACGGTCAGGAAGGTACTACAGGTCTGAAAATTCTTGAACGTTTTGAAGGACGAAATGATATTGAACTTTTAAAAATAGATGAAGATAAAAGAAAGGACATAAACGAGCGTAAAAAGTTTATAAACGCTTCTGATTTTACTTTTTTATGTCTGCCTGATAAGGCGGCCGTTGAGGCAGTTTCTCTTGTGGAAAATGATAATGTAAGAATTATTGATGCTTCAACTGCTCACAGAACAAATCCGGATTGGGCATACGGTTTTCCGGAGCTTTCTCCGGAGCATAGGGAAAAATCAGAACTTCAAAAAGAGTAGCAAATCCCGGGTGCTATGCAAGCGGATTTATATCAATATGCTATCCTCTTGTTAAAGCAGGCATAATTCCGCAGTTTTATCCTGTTTTTGCTTATGCTACCTCCGGTTACAGCGGTGCGGGAAGAAAGCTATTGCCGCTTATGAAAGTAATGACAAACCAGCAGAGCTTTTTGAGCCCTAGGCAGTATGCGCTGAATATGAACCACAAACACCTTCCGGAAATGCAGAAGATATCAGGTCTTGCTTACAAGCCGATGTTTAATCCGATCGTTGACAACTATTACAGCGGAATGGTTGTTTCAATTCCTTTACAGGGCAGACTGCTTCAGAAAAAATATACTCCCGAACAGGTAAGAGAAGCGCTGTATGAAAATTACAGGGATTCAAAGTTTATAGAGGTAAAACCTGCGGGCAGCGAATGTGTTCCGGATGGATTTTTAACGTCAAACGGTCTTAGCGGCAGCAATAAAATGGAAATATACGTTTTCGGCGACAGCGAACAGATGCTGTTATGCTCAAGACTTGACAATCTCGGAAAAGGCGCTTCAGGTGCGGCAGTTCAGTGCCTGAATATTATGATGGGTATTGATGATGAAACTAAAGGATAAAATTATGATTAACAAAAGGAGGGTTTAAATATATTGGCGGCGGTGTATGATTGTGGCTTTAAGGCTAACGGTATACAGTGCAGTTTGGCACACAAGCCTTTAACTGACACGGAAAAAAAATACGGCAGAATCTAACAATGCTTTGCCTTCCGCCAAAAAGAAGAATGATCTTGCCGTAATTATTGCAGATAAGGAATGTACTGCGGCGGCTGTATACACAACTAATAAGGTAAAGGGTGCTCCTATTCAGGTTACGAAGCAATATTGCAGACGGAAAAGCAAGAGGGTCATTGTAAACTCTGTAAATGCTAATACATGTAATGCGGACGGAGTTGAAAAGGCTGAAAAAATGTGTGAGCTTGTCTCTGATCAATTTGGTCTTAAGCCATCTGATTTTATTGTGGCATCAACCGGCGTTATTGGGCAGGTTCTTCCAATTGAACCTATTGAAAAGGGTATGCCTGAACTTTGCAAGGGGGTGTAAGCTACGAGGGAAACAGTGCGGCAGTTGAGGCTATTATGACAACTGACACTATGCCTAAGGAAGTGGCTGTTGAATTTGAAATAAACGGTAAAAAAATGCGTTATGGGCGGTATGCTTAAGGGCAGCGGTATGATTCATCCGAATATGGCGACTACGCTTTCATTACCACTGACGCTGCAATTTCTCCGGAATATCTTCAGCGTGCTTTAAGCGATGTAGGTAAAAACAACGCTTACTATGGTAAGCGTTGACGGAGATCAGTCTACAAACGATATGTGCTGTGTTATGGCAAACGGTCTTTCGGGTATTGATGAAATATGTTCAGAAAATGAAAGCTTTGCCGTATTTGAAAACGCTCTTTACGTTGTTATGGTAAATCTTGCGAGAATGATGGCTAGGGACGGCGAAGGAGCTACAAAGCTTATTGAATGTGTATGCGCAGGAGCTGACGATATTAAAAACTGCTAAGACAATTGCCAAATCGGTTATTACTTCAAGTCTTTTTAAAGCGGCTATGTTCGGTGAGGACGCCAACTGGGGGGAAGAATACTATGTGCTGTAGGATATGCAGACGCTGATTTTGACATAAACAAGGTCGATGTTTATCTGGCGTCAAATGCCGGAAAAATTGCCGTATGTAAAAAGTGGTGCGGGAGTGGATTTTCAGAAGATGAAGCTAAAAATTCTTATGGAAGAAGAAATTACAGTATTTATTAATATTGGCGACGGCGAATGCACGGCAGCTGCTTGGGGATGTGACTTGACTTATGATTATGTTAAAATCAATGGGGATTACAGGAGTTAAAAATGGAAATTTCTAATAATATTCGTGCGAAAGTGCTGATCGACGCACTTCCTTATATACAAAAAATACAATGATAAAATTGTAGTTGTAAAATACGGCGGAAACGCTATGACTAATGACGAGCTTAAACAGGCGGTTATGAGCGATATAGTTCTGCTTTCACTTGTGGAATTAAAGTTGTTCTTGTACATGGCGGAGGTCCGGAAATAAGCGACACTCTTAAAAGACTTGGTATCGAAAGCAGATTTATTAACGGTCTGAGATATACTGACAAGGAAACTATCGATGTTGTAAAAATGGTACTTGCCGGAAAGGTCAACAAGGAGTTGGTAGCTCTTTTGGCAGAACATAAAGGTACGGCTGTAGGTCTTTGCGGTATTGACGGAAAAATGCTTACCGCTGAGCGTGCCGAGGGAGAAAACGGCGAGGATTTGGGATATGTAGGCAATATTACTAGAGTTAATGTAAAGCCTATTATGGATACTCTAAACAATGGTTGTATTCCTGTTATTGCAACTGTTGCGAGCGGAACTGACGGAAGCACATATAATGTTAATGCAGATACTGCCGCTTCAAGAATTGCAGCTGAGCTTGGTGCTGAAAAAATCTTATCCTTATGACTGATATTGCAGGACTTCTCAGAAACAAGGAAGATCCTAATACATTGATACCTTTTGTTAATGTCAGTGAAGTTCCGTTTATGAAGCGTCAGGGATTATTTCCGGAGGTATGATCCCTAAGATCGACTGCTGTGTTGAAGCTGTCAGACGAGGTGTTAAGAAAAACTTCAATTATTGACGGAAGAGTTCCTCACTCAATTCTTATTGAAATTCTTTCTAAGGCCGGTATAGGTACTCAGTTTAAGTAGTATGGAGAAATTTATTCTTTTTTTTTCCGGTTATTATCGGAGTGATTCTGGATGTAATTGGTGGATTTCTGTATTTTAAACGTAAAAAAATTTGGAATACACGTTATAGGAACTGTTACAGGAATTGCCAAATCACAAACGAAATATGCTGGTGTTAAGGTAACTACGGAAGCGCCTATTGTGAAGTATGATATTACAGATCAGACATATACTGCACCTTCTGCAAAAACTTTATCCTGAGGGAACCACAATTTTTAAAAAGGAAACAGTATTTCCATTAAGGTAAGCAGAAAGAACCATAGGAGCTTTGTGCCGGAAGAAAATGGCAGCACGGCAGAGAAAATTCTTTTTTTCCTGCGGTACTTTTATGATCATCGCATTTTGTATTATGTATTTTAGATATTATTGACAAGGGGAGTGTAAAAAATGAGTACTATTGAAAAGTTTGATGATAATGTTATGCATACCTACGGTCGTTTCGGCGTAGTTTTGGATAAGGGAGAAAAAGAGAACTTGCATTGATGAAAACGGTAAATCGTACATAGATTTCGGAAGCGGTATAGATGCAATTCTCTCGGTTTTTCTGCGATGAAGAATGGGCAGATGCTGTATGCAGTCAGGTTAGATCTATTCAGCATACTTCTAACTATTATTATACAAAGGTACAGGCGGATTTTGCGGAGAAATTGTGTAGGGTTACAGGATATTCAAAAGTGTTTTTCGGAAATTCAGGTGCTGAGGCAAATGAATGCGCTGTCAAGCTTTGCAAGAAAATACAGTTTTGACAAGTACGGCAAGGGACGTCATAATATTATTACTCTTGTCAATTCTTTTCATGGAAGAACTTTATGTACTCTTTCTGCAACCGGTCAGGACAGTTTTCACAACTACTTTTTCCCGTTGAAGGCTTTATAAATGCAAAAAGCTAATGATATTGACGACTTAAAATCAAAGCTTGACAATGTGTGTGCAGTAATGCTTGAATTTGTTCAGGGGGAGAGGGCGGTGTGATCGCTCTGGATAAGGAATATGTAAAACAGGTGGCTGAAATTTGCCGTGAAAAAGGATATTTTACTAATTGCTGACGAGGTTCAGACTGGTGTTGGCAGAACCGGCAAATTCCTTGCTTCTGAGCATTACGGCGTAAAGCCGGACGTTACTACCCTTGCAAAGGGGCTTGCAGGAGGCGTACCAGTGGGAGCGTGTCTGGCGGCTGAAAAATGTTCAGAGGTGCTTACTAAGGGTACTCATGGTTCTACATTTGGTGGTAATCCTATGGCATGTGCCGGCGGCGAGGTTGTTATTGACAAGGTTACTGCTGACGGTTTTTGGAAGATGTGACCGCTAAGGGACATTATTTTAAAGAAAAGCTGGAAAAAATGAATGAAGTGGAAAGTGTAAGCGGTCTTGGAATGATGATTGGAATTACTCTGAAAAATAAAAAGGCGGCAGACGTTGCTGCAAAAAGCTATTGACGAGGGACTTATGCTGTTGACCGCAAAAGAAAAAGTAAGGCTTTTGCCTCCGCTTAATATTACTTATGATGAAATTGACAAGGGACTTGAAATATTTGAAAAGATATTAAATTCATAAAAAATATAAGGTTAGGTGAACTGAGATGAAACATTTACTGAAAATGCTCGACCTGAGCAAAAGAAGAAATAATTGATATTTTAAATCTGGCGGATCAGTTGAAATATGAATTAAAGCATGGTATTCCGCACCCGCATTTGAAAGGAAAGTCATTGGGAATGATTTTTCAGAAAGCTTCTACACGTACCCGTGTTTCCTTTGAAACCGGTATGTATCAGCTGGGAGGATACCGTTGTTTCTGTCTGCAAGCGAATTGCAAATAGGCAGGGAGAGCCTGTTCAGGATACTGCACGTGTACTTTCTCGTTACATTGACGGTATCATGATTCGTACGTTTGACCAAAAAGAAGTTGAAGATCTTGCGCAGTACGGTAACATTCCCATCATTAACGGTCTGACTGACTTTTCACACCCTTGTCAGGTACTTGCCGACCTTATGACTATACGTGAATTTAAGGGCAGTTTTGATGGTCTGAAAATGTGTTACATCGGCGATGGCAACAATATGGCTAATTCCCTTATTGTAGGCGGTCTGAAAGTTGGTATGACTGTTTCTGCGGCTACTCCTGAAAATTACCGTCCGGCTAAGGAAGTAATGGATTTTTGCAGCAGATTTTGACTGCTTTACAATTACTGACGACCCTAAAAAGCAGCTGAAAATGCTGATATCGTTCTTACAGACGTATGGGCTTCCATGGGTCAGGAAAGCGAAGCTGAGCAGCGTAAAAAGCGTTTGAGGGTTATCAGATAAATGATACAATAATGGCTCTTGCCAATAAAGACGCTCTTGTTATGCATTGTCTGCCTGCGCACCGTGAAGAGGAAATAACGGGCAAAAGGTGTTTGAAGAACATGCCAAAGAAATCTTTGAAGAGGCTGAAAACCGTCTTCATGCACAAAAAGGCTGTTATGGTCAAGCTGATGGGTTAATTTTTATGCATCATGTACTATTTTAAAATAATTTTAAATGTTATTATAATTATATTTGCAACGATATCTAGTATGCCGTATATAAATAATTTTCTTATATACAGAAAAATAAATCGCAATGGTCAAATGGTCATGGCAGAAATCATTGAGAAGAATGTAAAAAGATTCAAGAACCCAAAATAGTAATTACGATGAATATGAGTATTACTATAAAGTGTCATATGATGTGGATGGAGAGCTTTATCAGCAATGGCTTTCGGCTTCTTTGTCATATAATTACTATGTTGGAAGTATGATAAGGGTGTATTATAATAAAGAATGTCCGGAAGAATGTATGGTTCTGGATGAAACTCAAGATAGGATTGTTCCATATAGATTTATTTTTTTCTTTACTTTGTATTGTTATTTGTATTTTGGCAATAATTCAGGATAGCGATAGTTAAGATGTTTTTGGCACTAGATAATCTAGTAATGCAAATATTGTAAATGGAAAAAGAAAACCAAAAACTAAATCAAATTGAATAAGATAGTGAAACGGAGTACAAAATAATATGTACTCCGTTTTTACTGGACTTGTACAGATTCTCTTTCAGCTGCGTTTCGGACATTCCTGTAGCTTACAATATCGTCCTCACCCTGCGAAGCTTTCAAAATATCGAATCATATTCACCATTTCCTTTTATTTGGGTATAAAAGCGGTTAAGTTTTTAAACCTAACCGCCTGCATTGACATATTTATTTTTGGTTCTTGACTGATCTCCTGACCGAAAAATTCTGTATTTATGGTGTAATTTGATAAGAATCTGACCTTGATTTTTCACCGTCAGAGCAACAAAAAAAGCCCGTAGCTACGGGCTTTGCGGACTATTCATCTATTTTATAATCACAATATGGTGCCGCTAACCGGACTTGAACCGGTACGGATGTTACTCGAGGGATTTTTAAGTCCCTTGTGTCTGCCTATTCCACCACAGCGGCAATGATTATATTATACATTAAATATTAATAGAAGTCAATACGGCAAAATATATTTTAATAATTTAACAAAAGTGACTGAATTTTAAACAGCATTTAATAAATTATATTATAATTTATTAAATGCTGAAATTTTTTTTGCGTAAATCTGGTCGTCATACTTATAAAGAATAAGCGTGACATTTAAATTGCCGTTTAAAGTACGTATTGAGTCTATAAATTTTTTTTGATCCACATCATTTTTTAATTCGATACTGTAAACCAAGTCAAACAGCGTACCAAAATCCACAGTTTTAACTCTTTTAAGACGCCACGAAACTGTATTAGCATTCAGAACGTTATCAAATAATCCCTGATAATTAAGATTTTCCGGCACCCAAATTTTAAAGTCATGGAAGATGTTTTTAGGAGCACCGTATTTAATGGTATTAAAGACCAAAATAAACGCACTAAAATTATGATAAAGATTACTGCAAAAGCAATATAACCAAGTCCGCAGCTTACGCCTACTGCCATTGAAAAGAAAATATAAGCAATCTCTTTAGGATCGCCCGGAACGCTTCTGAATCTTACCACGAGAAAGCCCTGCCAGACCTAAAGCTTTTAGAAATATCGTTAATCAGCAATATGATAAGCGATACAATACCAAGGAAAGCATTATAATTGACATAACATAGTTCTGACTGTAAGATTCTTTCTCTATGTGTCAGTATGTAAACTATACTAATTAAGATTCCAAATATAACGGAAGAAATTATACAAATTAAGAAAGTACCTAATCCTGTTGTACCATTTAATATTGAATTAAAAATATCAGGCATAAATATTAACTCCTTTTTCATGATTTATTTTATCTCTTACATAATTCTGATACGCCTTTCCCGTACTTGGAAAAACTGGTCTTATAAATTTCAAAGATGGGAAAGTTCTTTCGCTTAACCAGATAGGGATAGAATCAGTAATTTTATTTCCATAAGACGCTGATCTGGTCTGATAATCTGCCTGCCGTAGCATTCCCCAGCCAAGTCAAATCATAACGTCTGATTAGTCATGAATTTATCTGATTTAGGGGCTTATATATTCTGATTCCGGTTTTAAGATAAATTTCAGGTCTGATTCCTTTAAGGTCATTGCTGCACGTCTTTTAGTAACGATACCGCCGATTTTTTTCTTAATTTCAATAAAGACTTTATCGTCTGAATGGGCAGGAGAATAATAGCTTCTTACTCTCAGTTTTTCTTTATAGTATGGTTTGGAAAGAGATTCTCTTATTAAAAAGCTGTCATTGGTATCATAATAAATATTAAAGATACCATATTCTTTTTCCTCCGACACAGTATTCGTCCGGATTCATATATAAATCAATTGTATTAAGTAATTCATTAAATTGATTTATATCAAGAAGAAATTTTATTTCTTTTCTTTTTAAAAGTTTTAATTGCCATTGTGCACCTGAGATTTCAGGATTTCCTCCTTTCGGTTATCTTGATTATATAATATAAAAAGTTTCTTAAATTAATCTTAAATTTGTAGAATTTTATAAATTGTTGAACTACATAGTACTAAGAAAATAAAATTTTATTAATAAATTTAAGATTAATTTAAGATAAGTAATTTAAAATAAAATCATCATCTGTTGAAAGAATATTTTAATTAAAGGAGAGGATCATAATGCTAAGAATAAAAACACTTCGCAAAGCGCTGTCAGCTTTAATGGCAGCAGCGGTAGCAGCCGTAGGTATCGGGTTGAATGCAGAAATTTTTTCTGCTAAAAATACGGTTTCAGCCGCAATTTTAGGCGATTTGAATTCAGACGGTATAGTAAATGCCGATGATGTAAATGTTTTACAGAATTATCTTATAAAAAATCTGGAGAATTATCAGATATATCATTGATTTAAAACAATGATAATACGG
>VOFG01003522.1_pt1 | contig 27942 bp, 29 predicted proteins | sample 5384171 | NCBI WGS metagenome assembly VOFG01 (sample SAMN12384726, study PRJNA508395) | human gut metagenome | isolation source: healthy gut F | host: Homo sapiens
ACTGGGCCGAAGCCGATACCGAGCCTGAATGCCAGCAAGGCAAATAAAAATAATGTATGTTTGTTCTTTCTCACGTTCTTAGTCTCTTTTTAATTCCGCTCAAAAATAGTCTTTTTACTTTTGCACGAGCCGGAAGGTTTATACTTTTTTACCTGCCACTACCTCTATTAAGTTTTCTTTGCAGAAATAGCGCTGAGCCAGCGAAAGCAGTTCGTCGGACGTCACCTCACGGATGGCAGCCAGCGACGCATCAAAGAAGTCGGGCTTCAATCCGGCCGTTTCGATGAATATCCAGGCATCCGAAAGCGAGAATGCCCCCTCGTACGAACGGCACATATCGCCCAGCATGTAGTTGCGCACCATCTCCAGTTCTTCTGCCGGCACCTTATCCTGACGCAGACGGTCCATTTCATGATACACTTCCGTGATGACAGACTCCATGTATTCATTGGCCGCCTCCGTACTCACCACCAGCAGACTCGTGCCCGGATAAGACACCAGTCCGGCCCCCGATGCCGTAGGTATATCCCTTATCCTCACGGATGTTCGACATCAGACGACTGCCGAAATACCCTCCGAACAGCGTAACCAGCACACGCAGTTTCAGGTAATCAGGATGCTTGCGGTCGAGCGAGAAACCACCCATGCGGAGCGAACTCTGCAAGGCATCCTCCTTCTCCACGTGAACCCGTTTGCGGGCATCCTTCACGATGTCCCACGTGCGTTCCACCTTCTCTGCCGTACAATTTCCCCAGGGCGCCTCTCCCCAGTGACGTTCGATGCAGCGCACCACCTCGGGGGTCACCTTACCCGACACGTACATGGAGCAGTTGCCCGAATGATAATGGCGGTGATAGAAATCCTTCAGCGCCTCCACCTGAATGCGTTCATAATCCTCCAGTTCGGCATAGCGTCCCAACGGATGCGAAGTACCGAAAAGCGAACGGTTCAGCTGCTTGCGGGCCAGTACATCCACCCGCTGGTTGTTCACCAGGAACTGCTGGCGGTTGATGTCGCAGATAATGCGGAACTGCTCTTCCGGAAACACAGACTCCTTCACCAGTCCGGCCACAATCTCCATGGTGCGGTCAAGGTGTTTGGTCAGTGTATACAGTGTCACAAATCCACAGTTCACAGAAGAAGAAAGGTCGAGCCACGCCCCGTAATAATCCAACCGTTCGGCAATCTCGCCCGATGTCATGCGCACCGTTCCCTCACGCAGCATGCGGTTGGTAAACACGGCCTGAAGCGGCTGCGACTGGTCGAGCTGTCCGCTCCGCACCAGCAGGTCGAAACGAATCACGTCTTCGTTTCCGGCCGAAAGCACATACAGCGGCATGCCGTTCTTCATACGGTACAACTCCGGCTGCAATATGGAGAAATGCTCCAGCTGACGGATGGCAGGCGCCACACTACGGTCGAGCTGCGTCATAGTGCCTCCTGCTGATTGCGCAGAAACTCTTCGGCCCGTGCCAGATCCTGCGGTGTGTCAATACCAATGGTCTCCACTTCGCTGATGCCCACCTTGATGGAATAGCCGTTCTCCAGCCAGCGCAACTGCTCCAGCGATTCGGCCAGTTCGAGCGACGACTGCGGAAGAGATGTAATCTCCTTCAGCACCGGAGCGCGGTAGGCATAAAGTCCGATATGTTTATAATACGTATGTCCGGCCAGCCACTCCTTCTTGTCGCGGTTACGCTGGTAAGGAATGATGGAACGGCTGAAATAGAGCGCCTTCATCTCCTTGTTCACCACCACCTTGGGCGAGTTCACGTTTTCCAGCGCATCAAATCCGTCGGCAGGCGTAAACGGTTTCACAAGTGTGGCAATCTGTGTTGACGCATCGTCAGCAGGCCTTCACGGCTTCCAGCTGCGAACGCTGGATGAACGGTTCATCGCCCTGAATGTTCACCACCACGTCATAGCCGCTACCCACCTTGCAGTAAGCCTCGTAGCAACGGTCGGTACCGCTCTTATGGTCGACCGACGTCATTACCACCTTTCCACCGAAGGCCTTTACAGCCGCTTCGATGCGTTCGTCGTCGGTAGCCACATAAGCTTCGTCCAGCACACCAGCCACTTGTTCATAAACTCTTTGTATCACGGGTTTGCCTCCCAGTAGTGCCAAAGGTTTGCGGGGAAGCGTGTAGATGCATATCTTGCAGGAATAATTCCAATAAATTTCATGGTTATTGTATTTGGGTTATGCTTCGCAAATGTACGAATAAAAAGTGATAAACAGAAAAATGTCACCAAGTTATCGGCTGAGAAACGTTTTTGCAAGAATACATGAAAAGGGATAATATACCGTGCTTCCCGATAAATCGAACTATCCGAAAAAATTGGATAGTTCGATTATTGGAAAGCATTCTCCCAACCTTGTGACTATTTCGTCACAAGGTTATATAAACTCTGATAATCTTTTGCTACTCCATAAACCACTTTACTATCACTTATCGCTGCAAAATGGCGGCGTGCACATTCTATCTTTGCATCCTCAGAACCTCTAAGTTGTGATTCCTGCCAATCATTACCTTTAGTTTCAGCAATGAAATATATATGCTTCACAGTGCCTTCCTTAAATGCAACAGCCCAGTCCGGATTATAGTGTCCCATAGGTGTATTGATATAGAATCCACGTGGCAGTTTGGTATATACTTCCACTGCATCCTCTTTTTCCAATACTTCTGCAAAATTTTTCTCAATACCCAGACTATCGACAACTACAATATCATATAGAGATTTAGCACTTTCCAATGCATTAATCCCTAGTTTACCTCTAATGGTACTTTCTGTGAAAATATCCATATCATAAGTGTTCGTACTACGCTCGTATGCTATTTTCTGGATAACAGCTATAGCTTTGGCATCATTAATGATATTTGCAGTCTTTATAATGAATTCTTCCGGATTCATCTTAAACTGAGCAAAGTTGCTGGTTTTATGCCCTTTAATATTTCCACTATGGTTTTTCGTGTTAATCCGGTTGCATTTACCAAATCACCTACCAAATCATAGCGAACACTATTACCAACAGCCTTCCGAAACACGGATTGTGCGTGTCTTTCCTGCCGTCATGGCTACTCCAGCCTGTAAAGACTCCTTGTCGCGGATATTTTCTAATGAACCACCCTCTATTACAATCCGTATTTCTTTAACACTCAGATGTTTGTCAATACTTTCTATGGCCTTCTTTATCAATTCATCTGTACTGAAATCCACTTTATAGTAAGTCTTCACATTGATACGTTTCCAGACTTCTGTGAACTTTTCTTTGAACAAATCTTCTCTAAATGTGGCAACTTTTGGCTTACGTGCATTGTCCGGTTTCATGCTATCCGGGTTAAAGATGGTATCAAGCCTGCCAAGTATTCCGGCTTTAATTGGATTCAGTTCTTCTCCCAAATCAATAGTTCCGGATTTCTTGTCATTGAAATACTTCTCTGTAAGTTTGCCTTTCTTCACATAGCCATTACTGATAAGCTCCTCATGAATTTCACACGCCAATTCACGATTGATTTTTATCTCTTTACCGTCTGAAGATACCATTACAATGTCTTCAAACAAATGCGCCGTTACTTGAACAGGCCTGTCTGCCACATCTTCAGCGAGCTCACTCTGAAGCTGCTTACTGAAATGCTCATAGCTTTCGCTGGCTATCACCGTCAGAATATTGACATCGAACACACCATCACCCAACACATCTTGATCCTGGCGCTCACCATTCTTATTTACGCAAAGACGCATACCACGACCAACTTCCTGACGCTTCTTTATTTCGCTGCCGGTATCTTTCAATGTACAAATCTGGAATACATTCGGGTTATCCCAACCTTCTTTCAGGGCAGAGTGAGAGAATATAAAGCGTACCGGTTCCTCAAAACTCAACAGCCGCTCCTTATTCTTCATAATCAAATCGTATCCACGTATTTCATTATCTCCTCTTTTTCTTTTGAATCAACGGCTATCCCCTTTTTATCCTGAGAAAAATATCCTTGGTGTACTTTTTCTGCTGGGAACTTATTCAGATATCGTACATATTCTTCATCAGAGAAACGCGGCTGCATTTCCTCAATTACATTTTTGTATTCTTCTTCGAACATATCAGCGAATTTACCGTTGCTTGTACCGTCTTTGTCATAAATACGATAGCTGTTTACATGGTCAATAAAGAAGAGTGAAAGCACTTTAATTCCTTTATGGAACAATTCTCTTTCTCTCTCAATATGAGTGCGAATAGTTTCACGTATCTGAATCCTGCGAAGCACATCCTCATTTACTTTTCCAATAGCATCACCCTCATAAAGAGTTATGCCATTCAGGAAACGGACAGAAGCATCTATTCCATCAATGCGTTCAACAATAAAGTGATTATCATATTCAGCCAGTTCACCGCTTTGCTCATAAAGATTAAATCCTTCACCCACCAATCTCGTTGCTTGCTTGAAACCATTGGCCGTTTTCACATCAAACGAAATACGGGCTTGCGGATTACCTTTTCCTATTACAATTTCATCCAGATAGACAAAACCATTTGTAGCCGTTGAGCCTTTTTGTGAGATACCTTTTACTTCAATCTTCTTCACCAACTTACGGTTGTAGGCATCCATCGCATCCAGCCGGTACACCATATTGTACACATCATCTTTCCTATGGGTTGCACTATAAAGCAAAGTGAACAAAGGATGAAACTTCGCAATTCCTTTTCTTGTAGCGTTTGTCTTATTTGCACCAAGAACACTTTGCGGCTCGTCAATAATCATAATCGGATTTGTCTGAGCCAATATATCAATAGGTCTTCGGCTACCAAACTCATCACGTCTGGAGAATATAATACGTGCAGCAGCATCACCACTGCGTCCTTCCAGATTCTTGTCTTCGTTCATGGAACTGTTGAATGCCTGCGTATTGATAATCATCACATGCAATCCGCTATCACTTGCAAAACTATCTATTTTGGAAAGCTGTTTGGAGTTATAGACAAAGAACTGGATACGCTTACCATATTCTGTGGCAAAGTGCTCCTGCATGGTCTCAAAACTTTTCTGCACACCTTCACGAATAGCAATGCTGGGTACTACTATGATAAACTTATTCCAGCCATACAACTTGTTCAGCTCATACATCGTCTTAATGTATGTATAAGTCTTACCCGTACCGGTTTCCATTTCGATGGTAAACATAGGATTAGTAATATCCCCTTGTAGATAATCTACAGGTCTAAGCCCCCAGTTCATCTGAATTTGTCTCAGATTCTCAGTAATTGACTCCCGGTCAAGCATCAACTTCTGATTGCCAAAACCCGTCAAATCAAACACTCCTTTATTCTTACCCTGGTCTATCAGAAAATCGGCACTATCACAATATTGCTGACCGGTAAATATATCTGTCACACTTTTGGCTGCATCAGCCTGAAAACGTTGGTGCTTATATTTCAGTTTCATTCTGATTCTTCTTTTTTTTCAAGTTGTCCAACATACGGATAGCATCAAGATAATCTTGTTCTACGTCACTGATGGTTCGTTGTTTGTATTTACGGTATTCGTTCGTAGCATGTTCCATTGCCTCTGTGTGCGACACTTTACCGGAATCTTGCAATAACTGTTCTCCCGACATAGTCAGGATTCTGTCAAGATAGTTTGCCCAGTCACTCATTGTCATGGGTTGTTCACGCTCTGCCTGACGCTCCGCAAAGTCCAGATACCCGGAAACCAGTTGCCCCATTGCGCGAAGTTCTTTTTCGTCCAGATAATTCTTGGCCGTCTTTGCTTCTGCCAATGTAGGTTGAGTACCCTTAAACGTCAGCAAGCCCATAAAATCCTTTTCGGCATCGGCACGCTCCACAATCAGTTCAGCAGCCGTATGTCCGTGAACCGCATAATGAATTTTATTCTGTACTTTCTTAAAGAACTCCTGCGATACAGAAGCTCTTGGGTCATAGTCAATACTGGTAGCATATATTTCCAACACCTGACGGTAGAACACCTTTTCTGTGGCACGGATATCACGTATGCGTTCCAGCAATTCCTTCCAATAACCACCGCCACCCAACTTTTTCAACCGCTCATCGTCCAGTGTAAAGCCTTTTATCATGTATTCTTTCAGCCTTTGTGTTGCCCATTGCCGAAAGCGAGTGGCTATCACAGATTTGATACGATAACCAAGTGCTATAATCATATCCAGATTATAGTACGTGGTATTATATGATTTTCCATCTGAAGCAGTTGTTCGGAATTTCCGAACAACTGAATTTTCCTCCAATTCTCCTTCTTCAAAGATATGTTTGATGTGTTCACTCACATTCGACTTGCTCGTCTGATACAGTTCACACATCTGTGCCTGAGTAAGCCAAAGTGTTTCATCCTCCAGTCTGACATCAATCCTGGTCTGACCGTCAATAGAGGTATAAATAATCATCTTATTTTCTTCCATACCTCAACACTTTATATAACCTTGATATTTTTTATGGCTTCTTCCTCGCTCCAATCTAATAACTGTTTCAGGGTTTCGAACACATTGATTTTTGCATCATCACGGGCAAAGCAACTGTCACGGAACAATACACGGAGCGGTTGCTTGTCAGCCATGGCTTTTACGATATTTTCCGTAATATCATCTGCAAAGCAAGCGACCAAGTCACCATCATTAACAGAATAAATCATCTTTCCATCCACTTCTTCACTGGTCATAGGTAAAGAAAGTTTCTGTACACCCCAACTGAGCATAGCTCCAAACAAAAGGTCAAGGTCTGTACGGTCACTCTTTACGTTATTAAGGAAAAGGGTCGTTTGCGATTGGTTGTATTCCGCCGGAGGCTTTCTTTACTTCCTCAAAATTACTGTCAGCCAAGCGGAATACACGGAAACCTGTGTCAAGTTTTTGGGTTGTCAATGGAGATTCTTCCTTGATTTTCTTTCCGGCACGACGGATACGTTCTTTGGCTATTTCTGGAATTGTGTTATAGCCTGCTTTACGATTTGCTTCACTGTCTTTAGGTGTTTCCTCTGGAAGTTGAACCATTATATATTTACGTTTACCTCCATCTTCTGAATTTAGTTGCATTACTGCATGAGCTGTTGTTGAAGAGCCTGAGAAAAAGTCCAAAATAATTGAATTAAATGTATTTGGCATTAATGCGATTAAATACCTTATTAAGCCTATAGGTTTTGCAAAATCAAAAGGAATCCCTAACTCAGAAAGTTCTTTTGCACTTTGTCTATTTTCCCATTTTGTTATTAAATCAACAGGTGTTGCACCACCTTCTTGTCTATCGGCTAACCATATTTTTGTATATATATTCCATTTAGCTGGTTGTCCAAATTGATCTACTAATACACCATCTGACTTCTTAAAGGTTATATTACCGTTAGCTTTTTTCTTCTAAATATCGATCTCTACTCCATCTCCAACAGCCATCATCACTATTGGGATATACCATAGCGCCATCTTCAACAGAACAAGGCATTGTTTTTCCAGGAGGGATAACAAAGGAACCATCCGGACATTCAATAAAATACCGTTGATTTGGTCTTGCGTCCAAAGAAGATTGATATAATCCAAAAGGTCTATATTTTTCTCCTTTACGCGCTCCTTCTGTTTCCATTGATGTATATAATTTCTTTATTACTTCTTCCGAAATTTCTTCCCTAAAACCTACTACATTTGATATACTTTTCGCATAAATAATAATATACTCTACATTAGGTGAAAAGAATTCTCCGCTTTTCATTAGGCGGGATACTATACTGATTCTATTGGTTGAGCCAAAAATTTCATCACATTCTTTCACTATATTCGTAACTTCTCCTTGTCCAATAGAAATAAAAATTACACCATCTTCAGCCAGTAATGAACGAGCCACCATTAACCGTGGATACATCATCGAACACCAATCTGAATGAAAACGGCCATTTGAATCTGTATTCTTTCTATAACGATTACCTAATTCATCCACATCTCCTGAAAACAAATCATAATCATCTTGTGAAACTGCAAAATCATCATCATACACAAAGTCATTACCTGTATTGTAAGGAGGGTCAATATAAATCATCTTCACCTTACCCACATACGACTTTTGAAGTAACTTCAATACCTCCAAATTATCACCTTCAATATATAGATTTTGTGTGTTATCCCAATCCACACTATCCTCTACCACCGGACGCAAAGTCTTTGTAGTAGGGCGCGCAGCTTTCCCGACGAGCTTCCTGTTTTCCCGGCCAGGTAAACTGATACATTTCATCCGCATCTTCCACTGCATTATCGCCAAGCAATTGACGCAAAGTCTTGAAATTTACCACATGACGTAACTCACCGGTTTTATCATCCTTTACTTCCGTAAAACAGGATGGTGCTATCTGATAGAGAGCTTCCAAATTCAGTTGTGTACCGTCAACCGAACTCAAATCTAATTTATTGGGTTTCATAATTATATGTTGTTCTTATTTAATTTATCGGTTAGTAATGTTACTTCTTTCCTTAGTTGACGCACCTCTGTATTCATTCCATTTGTCGATTAAACTGCTTTTCCGCCTTTATTCTCTTTTGCAGCATCAAAATCTGTTTCTGAACACTTTCTATTTGTTTACGTATATCAACTTGTTCCTTATATTCTTCTTTTGTAGATGCTGATAATCCTGATATTTGGCTGAGCAAGCCGTTGTAAACGGCATCCATAGACTGCCCTTGAATGTTCAGCGTATCAGCATCAATTCGTATATCCCGTTGAATTTCACTAACTCCACACTTCCATTTCTGTTCTCCATGAACAAACGATATTTCTTTATGATGCATCAGTAAATCAAACTTTTGCCGTACTCAATAATGAAAACCGTATGCCGTGGTAACAATTCATCCATTACACTGAAAAGGCTTAATACTGTACTCATTTTCTTTCATCCTGCAATAGAACACATCAATCTCATGCACATATTCACCATCTTCTACATTGAGTGTAGCAGGTGCAAGTTTATATAGCCAAACAATACCTTCAAACTCCCGTGTGAGAAATTCACGCAAGGAAGAATCGCCACTTCTTCCATAAAACGCATTCTTTGACACTGGCTTATTGACTATTGTTGTGGATGGAAAATTCAGTATATTATCCATAATCTACTTAATCACCAAAAACAAATCAATTCAAAATCATCCAGTCCCTTAATGTTATAGGTCAAAGCACTTGTTTCACCAACAGAGAAAAGACTGTCTATATCACTTTCTTCTTTCACTGTGATAATACTCTCTATGGCCGATTGCAACAGGTCGCTGTAATGACGCATATTCTTTCCATCACGTGTTTCCTTGTTGAACTGCTTGCAAAGTATCTTATCAGGTTCTGTCTTGTCTTTGCAGGCATAACGCATCTTGTCAAGCAATTTTTTAGGTGACAGGTGGTCGCAGATAACGGTTCCGGTATGCGAAAGATAAACCATATAGAACGGATGCAACAGATTGGAACGGTCGATGTTCACACCGTTATTCTTGTTCTTCAACACATACATCACGCCCGGTTCTACCAGTTCGGAGGCACTGACCACCGCACTCATCCCAAACGGTGTCAAATCCATATTGGGATGCTCTTTCAGATTAGCCAATAAGTCCAGACGAAATTCATTCAGTCCCAAATCCATGATATTGACACCTGTATCCATATCCTCAATATCTACCACTTCATTCTGCAACTTCTTCAACTGATTACGGCGGTACTCCAAATCGCCTTTTTCATTAGCTGACAATAAATTATCATCACCCGTACTGGTAATGACTGTTGCCTTCATTCTACTTTCCACACGACCTTTCAGGCTTGATGTAATCATCCAGTTCCATGTCCGGCCAATAATTCACCAACTGAATCACATCGTTCTTGCTTCCGATACGGTCTATTCGGCCAAAACGCTGAATGATGCGTACCGGATTCCAGTGTATGTCGTAGTTAATCAGATAATCACAGTCCTGCAAGTTCTGTCCTTCACTGATACAGTCGGTAGCAATCAGTACATCTATTTCCCTTGTATCATTCGGATGAATGGCATCCCGGTCTTTTGACAAAGGCGAGAAGTAGGTCAATATATCATTGAATGTACATTTCAGTTTCGGCAACGTACATTTCCCTTCCGTACTGCCGGTTATCAGAGCTGTATACAGTCGCAATCGTTCAGAATCCTGCCGGAAAGTTGTTCATACAGATAATTGGCTGTATCAGCAAATGCTGTAAATATCAGCACTTTCTTATTGCTACTATTGATTGGATGTTCAAACTTGTTTTTCAAGTCTGCTACTAACTGTTGCAGTTTCGTATCATGTTCCGGAGTAATATCCTTTAGCATAAGGATGAGCAGTTCCAACACTTCCAAATCAGCTTTCAAATCACGCCGCCAACTCACATAATCCATATCCCGAAGATTGATTTTTGATTTACGACCTACAAACGGATCATTTTCATTATCTTCAGTATCAAAATCCTCTGAAAAATCAGTTACATCTACAGTTCCTGCACCGCTTTCCTGGAATTTATCAATAGCAATAATAGAATCATTTATAAAATCACGAATTCTTGTCAAAGTCAGACGGAAAGAATTCACACTACTTTCCAGGCGCTTCAACAAGTTGATAGCCATCAATTTCCGAATACCTTTTTCACGGCCATCTACAGTGAGTCCCTCACCTTCATAGTCTATTCCATAATTGCCTTTTCACTTTCAAAAATAAACAGAGAAGGTGTATATATGGAAAGATTCAATCTGTTAAGCATTTCTGCTATATCCGCGAAAGTAATAGCATCGTTCAAATCTGCATAAGCTTAGGTCTGCGTGATACAGGTGACAAACGTTCAGGAAATTTGCCCACATCATTCGTATTGTAATACTTGATGATATGGCTTCGGCTTCTGGCTATGGTAACTGCATCAAGCAACTGGAAGAAATCATAACTTAATGAATCTACCAGCTTTCTCTGTGGTTCTCTTTTCCGGAGGCAATTTAGCCCATTTAGAATAAACAGTCTGCGCATCTCTGAAAATACTATCTATACTCTTTCCGGTATCAAGCAAATCATTTATATTCTCGGCCTTTCCCTCATACGCAAGTTGCAGCTGATTTTTCAAATCACTGAAACGGTTGTTTACCGGTGTAGCGGAAAGCATAAGCACTTTAGTCTTTACACCACTGCGTATGACTTTATTCATCAGCCGGGCATAACGGTTTTCCTTGAAATCATCATCTTCATCCTCATTATCAAACCGGCCGCCATTGCGGAAATTATGGCTTTCATCTATTACAATCAAGTCATAATTTCCCCAGTTCACCCGTTCCAAATCAAGTCCATTACTCAAACCTTTATCCCTTGACAGGTCAGAATGAAACAGAATGTCATAACGCAAACGGTCTGCCAATACCGGATTGTTCTTATAGTTGGAACGAAATGTCTGCCAGTTGTCGTTCAACTTTTTGGGACAAAGAACCAATACATTTCTGTTTCGATTTTCGTAATACTTGATAACCGAAAGAGCCGTAAATGTTTTTCCCAATCCCACACTATCAGCAAAATACACCCGTTGTATTTTTCCAGTTTGTTTATGATTGCCAATGATGCATCACGCTGAAAATTATACAGTTTATTCCATATAACACTACTTTTGAATCCTGTAGCTTCATTAGGCAATACATCCTCACTGATGTCTTCTAAAAACTCATTGAAGATATTGTATAACGTAATAAAATAGATAAAAGCCGGGGCATTCTCCTTATAAACGGTTTCGATATTTTCTATGACATTATCTGTCACATCCTGAAATTTCTCTTTGTCTTTCCATAATTCCGCAAAATTCTTCAGAAACATATCTGTAGAACTATGCCCAGGCATACCTACCACCATCGGACAGATATTGTTCCCTCTATCAAGCCCGAGTTCAGTAGTGGTAAACTCATTGAAAGGCATATAAGTATAGGTTTCTTCTCCTTCCTTTATATTGAGGAAGGTATTCATGGAGCCGTGAGTTATATTTGTCTTGAACCGTGCTTTTCTGCGAATCCAGTCTGCACATTCTCTCGCAATAGCCCGCTGTGTAAGCTGGTTTCGAAGCCTTATTTCAAAATCCGATCCGAAAAGACTTCTTTCCCGATTTAATTTGGGTATATAGAATTCTCTTTTTGCTTTTCAGACTTATCCGTATAGAATGTCGGTGAAGTAAAAATAAAGTTTACGCAGTCCACCTTTTCCAATTCTTCTTTCAATGCTTCGTATGCATAGATAGAAAAACTGGCTGCCGCTATAGAGATTTGGCTATTACCCGAAGACAATACCTGCTTCAAATCATCTATAACACGTTCTGTTATATTATTGAATTGCTTCGGTGTTCTCATAAATATCCTCGTTCTTATTAATTAAATCTCGAACTTCCACACCTAACAAAAAAGCAATCTTAGTCAGAGTCTGCAAATCTGGCTGTGAAGTATTCGTACACCATTTCGATACGGTTGCAGGATCTTTCCTCAACTCAGAAGCCAACCACTTACTGGTTTTCTTTTTCTCTACTAAAACAACTTTTAATCTATTAATATCGGCCATCGCACTCTCAATTTCTTTGCGTTACACGCAAAGATAATAATAATGCATAAAGTTCAAAAATGAATTAGATTATATTCAGCTAATTTGGTCATGTAAAGCCCAAAAGTCTGCCAACCTCACTTAATCCGGAAAACGCAAGTGCATTCAAAACAAAACACCTTTGCGTTTTAGATCAAACGCAAGTACGTTTTAAGTAAAACGCAAGGGCGTTTCATCTTAAACGTAAGGGCGTTTTAGTCCAAACACAAAGGCGTTTTCCAGAGGATTTTTATACCTCTGAAAATCAACTAATTACATTTTCTTAAATTTTACGGATAACCCAGTATCCTCCCACTACCTGCAAGAGCATTCCGGGAATACCGATGCGGAAATCCTGCAAGGCGGTGAACAAGCTGCCGGAAAGTGCCCACTCACCCAGCGTACCAGCTAGCTGATAGAACAGCACCACGGCCAGCAGCAACGGCAAGGTGACTTTCTGAAAGCGGGCGGCCACCAGACCGGCACCCACAGCCAACAGCACGGATTTCAGCAGGATGGCAGGCAACACGGCAGGTGCAGGCATGCCGAACCACCATGAGTTGAGCAGCGGCGAGAGTACGGCCGTCAGCAGTCCGGCCTTCCAGCCGTATTTATAGGCTCCTACCAGTGTGAAGAAATAAATGGGCAGCCAGGTGACTCCTCCCTGCGGCACCAGGTGGAAAAGCTGGGGCAGGACAATGTTTCCGGCCACAAACAGCAGGGCGGTGACGTAGGTCTTCACGCGACTGTATCCCAATGTGTAAAGTTTTACGGTTGTTTCCATGTGTATTCGTTATTTTTCTGAGATTGTTTTTCTTTTTCTCCGGCTTCCCTCATGCGGCGTACAAAGTCTTCAATCACGGGATAGAGTTCCACGGGATTGTCCGACACGTCGCAAAGGGTTTCCAGCGGACACCGTCCTGTGCGGGTGCGGTTGATGATGCAGGGCACTTCTTCGGCATAGGCCACTTCTACCCCCTCCCTTCCGGAGCAAGGCGAGTGCAGGGGTGCTGACTACCCGGGTCCATACGCGGGACACACCGCCCAATACCATCAGGGCTGCCGCTCCCTTTCCGATGACTTTATCGCCCAGCCAGGCTCCTTTCAGGAAGGCGCGGTCTGTAGCATACAAGTCGTACAGGTCGGCCACGCCCCGACGGGAGAACGTGCGGGTTTCTTCGCCCTGACGTACCACGCAGGAATAGTTTCCTTCGTTCAGCAAGCGTATCAGTTCGTCCATCACAGTGTTTCCTGTTTCAGTTGTTCCACGTAGGCATCAATGCGGTGAAGCTCCTTCGGAATGTCGATGGACTGCGGGCAGTGCGGATTACATTGTCCGCAACCGATACAGTGACTGGCCTGACGGAGTTTCGGCACGCTGCGGTCGTAACCTACTAAGAAGGCACGGCGGGCCTTCACGTAATTCTCGTCCATACGGTCTTTCGGCATGTTGCCCTCGTTCACGCACTTGTTGTAATGTACCAGCACGCCGGGGATGTCGATGCCATACGGGCAGGGCATGCAGTATTTACAGTCGTTGCAGGGCACGGTGGGATATTTCTGCATCAGGTCGGCCGTATCGAGCAGGAACTGGTTTTCCTCGTCGGTAAGCGGCACCAGCGGAGAATACGTGCGGAGGTTGTCTTGCAGATGCTCCATGTAGGTCATGCCACTGAGTACGGTGAGCACCTTTTCCGGTGTACCGGCAAAGCGGAAGGCCCACGATGCCACACTGCCTTCGGGATTGCGTTCTTTCAGGCGGCTGAAGATGTGGTCGGGGATGTTCGACAGGCGTCCGCCCAACAGCGGTTCCATCACCACTACCGGAATGTTCTTGCTGTTCACCTGCTCGTACAGGTAGTCGGCATTCACGTTACGTCCCGATGCGTGCTGCCAGTCGGAATAGTTCAACTGAATCTGCACGAAGTCCCAGTGCACCTGGTCGTGCATGGCCAGTGCCCGGTCGAATTCCTCTTTTGTGCCGTGGAACGACCAGCCCAGGCGACGGATACGTCCGGCTTCGCGCTCCTTGAGCAGGAAGTCGAGCAGACCGTTGTCAAGGAAACGGCCCTGCAAGCCGCTTTTTCCGGGAGCACCCAGCATGTGCAGCAGGTAATAGTCGATGTAGTCCACCTGCAGGTTCTTCAGCGAGTTGTGGTACATCTTTACTCCGAAATCATAGTCGGAATTGGAGAACTTCGACATTTTGGTGGCCACGAAGAACTTGTCGCGCGGATAACGCTTCAAGGCGATACCCGTCGACTTTTCCGACCAGCCCTGCACATAGACCGGGGCCGTGTCGAAATAGTTCACGCCATGTTCGATGGCGTAATCCACCAGCCAGTTCACTTCTTCCTGATCGATGACGTTACCGTCGCCACCCGGTGCCGGAAGTGTAGGCCAGCGCATGCAGCCATAGCCCAGCAGCGACACCTTATCCTCGTTGGGAGGGAACTGGCGGTAGGTCATCTTGCCGACGGGCACTTCCTTAGTGCTTTCGCCGGCTTTTTTCTTGTCGGGCGTACAACCGTAGAAAGCCGCTGTGGCTCCCACCGTACTGATGCCGACTATTTTAAGAAAATCTCTTCGATTCATCTGTTTTTTCTCGTCCATTCTCTTTCTATATATAAAGGTAAGACAATCCGATTAAAGTACACGATGGCGTTCATGGCCTTCCACGTAGATGGCACTCAGCGGACGGGCCGGACACAAGTTCTCGCAGGCTCCGCAACCGATGCAGCGTGCTTCGTTCACTGCCGGAATCTTCAGTGAATCGGGGTTCGACGGGTCGGACGGAACCATGGTGATGGCGTTCACCGGACAATGGCGGGCGCAGTTGCCGCACTCCTGCTTGTCGGTAAGCGGAATACACAAATCTTTTACCCACACGGCATGGCCTATCTGGATAGAAGACTTCTCTGCCTTGTCAATTTTCAGGATGGCTCCGGCGGGACATACTTCGGAACAGCGCGTACACTCCGGACGGCAGTAGCCGCGTTCGTACGACATGTAAGGCTGCATGAAAGTATCCAGCGAATGAGAAGGACGGAGCACTTCGTTCGGACAAGCCGACACGCACAGCTGGCAGGCCGTGCAATGCGACTGTAGATGGCGGAGTCCGCGTGCGCCCGGAGGCACAATCGGAGTCTGGCGTACCGGCTCTTTCTTGTCCACGATGTCGGCCAGTCCGCCGTCCATCTTGATGGCCTCGGCCTTCTTGGCTACCTGTGCTTTCAGTACCGAACCGGCCAGCAGCAAGGAACCGGCCAGGAACTCGCGTCGTCCGGCGGTACGGCCGGCTGTTTCCGGTGCCGGAGTTTCTGCCTTTTCGGCTTTCTTTCCGTAGGCAAACCGATAGCCGATGGCTCCCTTATGACATTTGTCCAGACAGTCCATGCAAGCCACACAGCGGCTGCCGTCTATCGCATGGTTCTTCACATCGATGCAGGCGGCCTTGCAATTGCGGGCGCAAAGCGTACAGCCGTTGCATTTCTCCTTGTCAATCGTGATGCGGAACAAGGCAAAGCGGGAGAAGAATCCCAGCACGGTGCCCACCGGACAGATGGTATTACAATAAGTACGTCCGTTGCGTGCCGCCAGTACCACTACCAGTACCAGCATGACCGCTGCCACTATCAGCACCGGCAGACTCTTGAGCCAGACATCCACCGAATAGAAGGCATAGCTGTCCATGCGTTCGGCCATAGAAGCCAGCAGGTTGTTTCCCCACATCCACAAAGGTTGCAGGAAGCTGTGTGCCGCACGGCCGTACACGGCATACGGGTCGAGAAAGGCTACCAGGGCATGCACACCCAACAGCATCGCCAGCACAAACACTGCCAGCACACCGTAGCGCAGCCAGCTTTTCGGCTTGGAATACGTGTAGGGCATCTTCTTGCGTCCCCGGCCCAGACGGGCCACCACGTCCTGAAACACGCCCAGCGGACAAATGACCGAACAGTACACCCTGCCCGCTATGAGCGTGAGCAATATCAAACACACGATTACTCCGGCGTTCAGTGCCAACAGAGCCGGAAGGAACTGTATCTTCGCCATCCAGCCGAGCCATGCATGAAGCACGCCCGTGAAATCAACGAACAACAGCGTCACGAATACCAGACACAGCATCCCCAGCGTGAGCCTGACTTTTCTCAACATATTCACAGTAAAAGCAATTTTAGTTAGTTATTATATTCTTTCTATCACGTTTTCGTGGTAAATCCCTCACAAAAATAAAAGGAATTGTGTTTCGAAGAGTCTTTTTGCGCAGTTTTTATCCCAAACAGTATAAATATTCGATTAACTTACGCATAAAGGGCCTTTTTGCAGCATTTATGCAGAAAAAATGTCATAAATATTGATTATCTGAATTACAAATTCTAATTTTGCTCCACTATTACCTAACAAAAGAACAGCAGTTACAACATGACATACGCATTTATTACGGCAGCCGAAGCCGCTGCCACCATTCATCATGGGGATACCGTCGGCATCGGCGGTTTTTCATCGGTAGGTACACCGAAAGCCGTGCCGGAAGCACTGGCTGCCTACGCAGAAGCACAGCATGCACAGGGGAAAGAATTCAAGGTAGGCCTTATCACGGGCGGTGCCACGGGCTGTCAGGTGGACAGCGCGCTGGTCAAGGCACACGCCGTATCGTTCCGTACGCCTTTCCAGTCGAACAAGGACATGCGCGAGTCCATCAACCAGCACGAAGTGCAGTATTTTGACCTCCACCTCTCGCAAATCGGACAGGACGTGCGTTACGGTTTTCTGGGGAAAATCCACGTAGCCATCGTAGAAGCTTCCGACCTGACGGACGACGGAGAAATCATCCTGAGCACTTCCGTAGGTATCTCGCCTACCCTGCTCCAGGTGGCCGAACGGGTTATCATCGAGCTGAATGAGGCGCATACGGGAAAACTTACCGGCATGCACGACATCTATATTCCGGCCAACCCGCCTTACCGGACAGAGATTCCAGTGTATCATGTGAACGACCGCGCCGGACACATCAGCGTGAAAATCGACCCGAAAAAGATTACGGGAGTGGTACGCACGAATGCCCGCGACCACATCGCGGCCTTTACACCGCAAAATGAGACAACCCTGCAAATCGGACATAACGTGGCTGCCTTCCTGCTACGCGAATGGAAGAACGGGGCCATCCCCAAGGAGTTCCTTCCCCTGCAGTCGGGTGTGGGCAACATTGCCAATGCGGTACTGGGTGCACTGGGTGACGACCCGAACCTTCCAGCTTTCTCCATGTTTACGGAGGTGATACAGAACTCCGTCATCGACCTGATGATGAAAGGCCGTATCCGCTTTGCTGCCGGCAGTTCGCTCACCTTGTCGGAAGACCGTCTGGACACGATGTACGAGCACATCGACGACTTCCGCGAACGCATCCTGCTGCGCCCGCAGGAAATCACCAACCACCCGGAGATGATTCGCCGCCTGGGTATCATTGCGGTAAACACGGCCCTTGAAGCAGACATTTTCGGCAACGTGAACAGCACGCATGTATCGGGCGGCAAGATAATGAATGGAATTGGAGGCTCGGGAGATTTTGCCAGAAACGCATATTTGTCTATCTTTACCACCCCGTCGGTGGCCAAGGACGGACTGATTTCGTCCATCGTGCCCCAAGTATCCCACGTGGACAGTACGGAACACGACGTACGCATCCTCGTGACGGAACAGGGCGTGGCCGACTTGCGTGGCAAATCGCCTTCGCAACGTGCCCGCTGCATCATTGAAAACTGCGCCCATCCGGACTACAAGCAACTGCTGTGGGACTACCTGAAACTTTCGGAAGGAAAGTCCTGCCACACGCCGATGTCGCTGCGCAACGCCTTCAAGATGCATATAGCGTACGCCGAGACGGGTGACATGCGAAACACCCAATTTGAATCATAAGAATGGAAAAATTCGACATACACATCCTGGGATGCGGTTCGGCCCTGCCCACTACCCGCCATCAGGCGACCTCGCAGGTGCTCAACATCCGCGAGAAACTGTTCATGATTGACTGCGGCGAAGGGGCACAGGTGCAGCTCCGCCGCGCTAAACTGAAGTTCAGCCGGCTGAACCACATCTTCATTTCTCACCTCCACGGCGACCACTGCTTCGGCCTGATAGGACTGATTTCTACCTTCGGCATGCTGGAACGTACCGCCGACCTCCACATTCATGCCCATGCCGACCTGCAACGCCTGCTGGAGCCTCAACTGGAATTCTTCTGCAAGGGAATGCCCTATCAGGTGGTGTTCCACCCCTTCAACCCCGGCGAACGTACGGTCATTTACGACGACCGTTCCGTCAGCGTGGAAACCATTCCCCTGCGCCATCGTCTGCCCACCTGCGGTTTTCTCTTCCGCGAGAAGCCGACACCCAACCACATCCGGCGCGACATGATTGACTTCTACGGCATTCCCATCTGCATGATGAACCGCATCAAGAACGGTGAGGACTACACACTGGAAGACGGCAGGGTGATTCCCAACTCAGAACTGACCACTCCCTCCGACCCTCCCCCGCGTATGCCTATTGCTCGGATACGGTCTACCTGCCCCGCATCGCAGCACAAGTGGCCGGAGTGGACTTGCTGTTCCATGAAGCTACCTTTACCGAAAGTGAAGCCGTCCGCGCCAAACAGACCCTGCACTCCACCGCCGCACAGGCTGCCCGGATTGCCAAGGACGCGCAGGTGAAGCGTCTGCTCATCGGTCACTTCTCTGCCCGCTACGAAGACGAGAAGGCCCTGCTCGAAGAGGCCCAAGCCATCTTCCCCGACACACTGGTTGCCGACGAGGGACTGAAAATCTCACTCTGAGAAGTTAAAGAAAACTAACCCTATTAAACCGAACCAACGGATTGTCGTCTTACCAAACAATGACGAACCCGCACACGCCATGAACAATTATAACGAAAAAGAAACCATACTGATGCTTCAGGACCCGTCGACCCAGCGGAAAGCGTTCGAACGGATTGTGAAGGCCTACAGCGAACAGCTGTACTGGCAGATACGACGCATGGTGGTTTCGCACGACGATGCCAACGACTTGTTGCAGAACACGTTCATCAAGGCCTGGACCAACCTGGACTATTTCCGGGGAGATGCCAAGCTTTCCACTTGGCTCTACCGCATCGCCTTCAACGAATGCCTAAACTTCCTGAACAAGCAACGCGCCGAAAACCAGCTGTCCATCGATGATGCCGATGCCGCTCTGATAAACAAAGCTGGAAAGCGACCCTTACTTTAACGGTGACGAAACGCAACGACTTTTTCAGAAGGCCATCCTGCAACTGCCCGAGAAACAGCGCATCATTTTCAACCTGAAATATTTCCAGGAAATGAAATACGAGGACATGTCGGAAATCTTAGGCACCAGCGTAGGCGCACTGAAGGCATCCTACCATCATGCTGTCAAAAAAATAGAAGATTTTTTTCACCAGCATGATTAAACCTTTTTTACAAATTCGAATCTAACTTCCAAAGGAGGCAACAATATGAAAAAGGAAGAAACTGACTTATTAAAGAGATGTGGAACCGAGAACCCGTTCACAGTGCCTGAAGGTTACTTTGCTAACTTCACGGAACAGGCTGATGGACAAAGCTTCCGGAACGAGAAATACAGCCTGCACCTCTCACTCACGCTGTGGGCACGCGTCAAACCTTGGGTGTACATGGCTGCCATGTTCTGCGGCCTGATGCTCAGCGTACGGATGTTCGTGGGTGAAAAAGAAGCACAATCGCCTGCCGCCGGCACTATGGGTGACATGGAATTTTCAGAAGTACCCGATGAATACATCGACCCCATTGTCGACCAGACCATGATGGACGACTATACTCTATACGAGTATCTCACTGATGCAGATACGGAAATTTATAAATAAACCAACCATGATAAAAGAACTTTTTATGCCCTGACTCTCCTGCTCATCTTGTGTGTGAGCAGTATTCAGGCACAGAATACCAAATTCAGCAAAGAAGAATTCCGCAACCGCCAGAAAGAATTTTTTCATTCAGCAGGCGGGACTGAGCAACGACGAAGCACAAAAATTCTTCCCTCTCTATTTTGAACTGCAAGACAAGAAGCAGACGTACAACAAAGAGGCGTGGCAGAAACTGCGTCAAGGCAAGAATCCCAACACTACGGAAACGGAATATGGGAAAATTGTGGAAGATGTGATTCAGACACGTATTGCAGCCGACGAACTGGAACTGGAATATGTGCGGAAATACAAACAATTCCTTCCGGCCAAGAAAATCTATCTGTTGCAAAAAGCGGAAATGCGCTTCCACAGAGAACTGCTAAAAGGTTTCAAACACGGTCAGAAAGGTCGGAAAAGAAAAAATAAAGGATACGGATAGATTTTTTCTTCCAAAAATTTGGAAAACAAAAATCTTTGCGTACCTTTGCACCGCCTTTGAAAAACAAGGCAACTCTCAAGAAGAGTTTTGGAGAGGTGGCAGAGTGGTCGATTGCGGCGGTCTTGAAAACCGTTGTACCGCGAGGTACCCGGGGTTCGAATCCCTGTCTCTCCGCAACAAACGCTGAAAATCAGCAGATTGCAAAACAAACACCCAGTTTTACACCCAAGAATGTAAAGTCGGTGTTTTTGTTTTATTTAAGATAATACAACCACTACATAATAAAAGAGTAGCGATATTAAAAGAATCCGATGAGAAAAGACTAATATTTATCTATCCATTCAGTTTGATTTTTCAGGACTTTACATCGTCCTGAAAGTATTTGTTATTGTATTCCAACGTCAGGAGTGGATTATAATACAAGTTTTTTGTGTGGATAGAATTTCGTTTTGCTTAATGTACGAAAGTACTTATCTATAAACGCATGAAATATTAGCACAATGAATCATTGGAAATCAACTTTGGCCGTGATAGGAATAGGCCAACTCATATCTATTTTAACAAGTACGATTGTTGGCTTCTCCATTATTTTTGGATTAGCAACGAATTTAAATCCCCGACAGCTTTATCTCTGGCTATTTTAGCTGGATTTTACCACAATTTGTATTAGGCTTGTTTGCCGGGGTCTATGTTGACAGATGGAATCGAAAGAAAACGATGTTTTATTCGGACTTGTTCATCGCGTTCTGTACCCTATGTCTTTTTTATTGTGATAACCAAGGGTTATAAAGACCTTTCTTTTTTTATCTATTGACTGCTTGTCGTTCAATAGGCAGTACGTTTCATGCACCTGCTTTACAGGCAAGCATCCCTCTACTGGTTCCCAAGCACCATCTTGTCAGGGTATCAGGTTTGTACCATTCCATTCAATCCTTCAGTGAGGTGATAGCTCCTGTTGTAGGGGCAAGCCTCGTTGTTTGGCTTCCCATACAGTATATTCTGCTCATAGATGTGATCGGAGCTTCTTCCAGATTTCAAAAAAGAACTGACGGAATGTTGGCATACCTTGCGGCGTACAATGGGCATTTTGCCTTTATTCGTATGCTTTACGCTGGTGACTTTTGTCCTTATGCCTGTTTTTACGTTATTTCCTTTTATGACGCTTCTGCATTTCAACGGAAACATTTTGCAAATGGGAGTTGTGGAAATGGGTTGGGGCTCAGGGGCATTGTTGGGCGGTTTAGTACTTGCCTGTAAGGCTTTGAAAAGCAAGCAAACATTAGTGATGCATACGGCTTATGTGATATTGGGATTGTATCTGATTAGCGCCAGTTATTTACCATCAAGCGCATTTATAGGTTTTGTTTGCCTAACATTTACAGGAGGCATAGCCTATTCCATTTACCATGCGCTTTTCATCGCTATTATTCAGCAGAACTTGGCTTCGGACATGCTTGGACGGACTTTTTTTTCTCTCATCTTTAGTTTGAGTACCTTTCCATCAATGCTGGGTATCGTAGCTTCAGGATATTGGGTGGAAGCATTTCACATCCGTCTTTATGATCAGTTTTGGCGGATGGGTTATCTTTCTGATAGAGATATTGACATTGATTTTGATGCCAATTATTTTGATCTTTTGAGAGAGGATATCAAATTGAAACAAATTGGTTGCCCACCCGTGTGGAACTGTATAGCAAAAATTAGGGCTATATTGGATATCCATCCTTTGTCTTGAATGCGGACGGCACTTCCAAACAAGCTGACTTGGATGGAGGCTGGTATGAATTTCAACCGGACTATTTTTGGAACAGCAGTCTTTGAAGGCAGAAGCATCCCTTGCATTTTCTGCAAAAGGGCAACAAGTATTCCATTCGGGCTACGATTTAAGAGAGAAGATATTCAAATTTATCTATAATTAAACAATGTATAACAACAATGAGCCTAACAATTAGATAAGAACAAGAAAATCAAATTGTCTGGTATATCTTACTTACAGAAGTAAAGATAGACAGTGACACCCAGTCTGTCACATCCCCTGAGTGTAGCTCCATTGGCAGTCTTGCCGGAATTCCAGCGTAAGGGAATTGGGGGGGGGTGTTGATTCAGTAAGCCCATCAGAGGGCAGCACTTTTTGGGTTACGGCACAGCAGTCGTATTGGGGCATAAAGAGTATTATCCTCGATTTGGCTATCGCAAGGCTATCGATTTAGGAATTGAATTTCCTTTTTATCCAACTGACTTTAAATAGTTTAACAAGTAAAATTCATTATATAACTCGGACTGGGTATTTCAATTTCCCAGTCCGTATTCTGATAGTACTTATTCAATTGGAAGATTGTGTTGCTTCAAGAATGAAAGTTTATCCCAATACCCTCTTTGAAAGACGATTTTGTTATCTTTACATGAAAAAAATCCGCATCCACGAAGTCCAAGAGAGTCTTTCCATTCCATGATAGCCCATTCGCCATCTTCAAAAATATTTTCCACCATACAAACCATTTTAGCAGTGGCAAATTCATTCACAAACATTTTGTAGATTGATTCTTTACCTATTATTGGTTCGTTTTGCGACTTGATGATTTACTGCATTAGTAGCATACAGCTCTGCTATATGATAAGCATCTGCTTTGTTAAAGCAATCTATCCATTTTTCCAAAACTTCTTTAGGCTTCATTTTTTATAAATTCTTAGGATTTTGATTCTGTAATAAAAACAATCTGTTTGGATTTTTATTAATAATAGGCTATTCTATATTCTAAATCCTCTGGATTTTTGCTCTCTCTGCACCGAGTTACGTAGATTCTGCTGTAACTTTTCCCATTGTTCCTTAAACCATTGTACTATGGGTTGTCGGTTTATGGTCAGCATAAGCTTACCACTATCCATCGGATGTTTCTCAACCCTAAAAATATCATTCTTGATGTCAAATTTCCACCTGTGTTCTTCGGAATAAATTTTGCCACTACATTGTATGGATTCTTTCTTTGTCAAGAGGTTTTCTATCATGTCTTTGGTAAACCCGATAACAGCGCATAATTTTTCCATTCTCAACATCTCTTTGAACATGGGAAACCATTTGTGGGCTTTTTCAAGCAAGGTGCTCAATCGTGATATTTCCTTGTCTTTGGCTTCAAGTTCTTGATTATGTATTCTTTGAAGATTACGAATTTGTCTGCTATGCTGTTCCTGTATTTGTTGTATCTGAATTTTTAATTCATCAGTAGCTTTGTCCCGTTTGGTAATTTCCTGATGTAGCTGCTCGATGTGATGTTCCAGTTCTTTCAGCTTACCGCTTCCGAAAAGAGAACCTACACCGCTTGCTATGGCGGTAGCAGCATTGGTGGCTGTTTTCTTTAGTTTGTCCGTGCGTATCTCTGCTTTTACCTGTTTGAGTTCCTGTTCGGCAAGGCTTACTTGTTGTTCCTTGTGTCGCTTGGTTTCCTCTATACGTTGCAGTTCGGCTTTCTGCTTCTCAATGATGAAATCATTTCGTTCCAGATGCTCTTTACCTGTGACAGCTTTTTGCCTGTCCACGTTCCATCAGGAGAATATCGGAAGCAAGGGTCTGCATGGTTGCCATATCCTCGTCATTGAGCTTTCGGCTCTTTCCAGTTTCATGGTTCATCCAGTCGAATACGACATGAGCATGATAATTTGGTTTGAACCATCTGTTACCGACTTGGAAGCTCTCCTTGTCTTCTGCTTCCGGCTGACCGTTCAGCCAATGCCCTTCGTCTTTATGCAGGAAAATCTGTAGCGGAGTGATGCCCCAGCGTCTTTGGCACTCTTCACCGAATTTGCGTACATCAGCCAGTGTGGTGTCCGGTCTGATAAGCAATACTCCTTCACGGATGGGTGAGCATCCCGCCACCTTGATAATCTTTCCATTCTTTCCCTTGCGTTCCCTTTCCTTTTCCTGCATGGCACGTCCGGTCTTTTTCCTTGACCATTTGCTTGATATTGTCATAATGCAGCCCGAAAACGGCTTCCAATGTGATACGGTGCTGCTGCTCGGTGATATGCCTGTAAGGGTCGAACTTCTCTTCTTCGGGTCTTCCCTGGCTTCTTTGTTTCAGGTTTGTATCCTCAATGAGTTCGGGAAGGGCTTTGTCGTTGATACGGAATGCGAAAGGCTCAAAGTCCATTGCCCGGATGTGAATGGCTGAAACATGGCTGATGTCACCGTTGCCCTTGTCCTTTTCTACCTGCAATATTTGCTTCCGCCTTGTTGTTCAACTCCGTACCAATGTGCCCTCTTGCGTTCTCATCCCCTTTGTTCTGATGCAGTATCGTATGGATATGGATATTTCCTTTATCTCTTTCATATAGTCCATAGCCATGTCTCCCGTGCTTTAGTGCTCCTGTTTTCTTTCCGGCAAGTTCAGGGCAAGCTCCACATCCACGATAATCTTGCGCCCTATCTGGTGATTGCCTTGTCAATCTTTCCGCTTTTCTTTATACGGTTGGCGGTGGAGACTGCACCTGAACAGTTTGGCTATGCCGAGTATTCCGTACACATATTTTCTTTCTGTGTCCGTAACGGGCTGCGGCTGCGTTTCCGTTTGATGGGAAGCGTGTTTGCTTAGAATATGAACTCTTCGCCTGTCATCTGCCAGACGGGTTTTGATAATAATTCTTGAAGATTTTGTCATCGTTCAATCTATTTAGTCGTTTAACAATCAGCCCCTGCGCACTGGCTGTTATTTCTGTTCTCGAACGATGCAAAATTAGGTAGGGTTGTAAGTGGTAAGGATGTGGTTGATATAAATGGAATATCTTGTTATTTATCTGAATATCAGATAATAAAAATACCACTCAAAAATTTAATTTGAGTGGTAAAAGTGGTTATTTCGTAAAATGTCAGGGTTTCCTCAATATCCAATATTTTCAGGATATTCCTCTTCCAATTCTCCCTGTCCTGTTTGGGCAGTTTTTCGCTCATCAGGAATATCAGATAGCAGGTACGTATTTTTCTCTCGGTCTGATTTGGGGTTTGGTGTTGCAGGGTAGCAGGTTCATGCAGGTATAGAAATCATGTTCGGAAATATTCTCGAACTGTTCTCCCACGCAGGTTCATGAATGAGCGAAAGCAATTTCATATTGAAATATTGTTTCTTCAATATATCCAGAAAAAGGCAGCTTTGACGGTATATGTCCGCACAACAGTTCTTCATGTTGTTCTTGTAGCCTTTTGCTGATCGTAGAGTTTGTTCAGTTTGGCTTTTTCCCTGTCATATTCATCTTTGCACCGTTCATATTCCATTTCTGCCTGTTTTCACTCTTCGGCTGTATGTTCCCTGTAACCAATGGAATCGTATCGTTGGTGGCTTCATTCAGCATGGGCTTGCGTCTTGACTTCTTGTAACATATCTAAGCCAGCGAAGTTGTAGCACACACGAGAAAGTATCTCATCATCAAACAATGGGTGTTTTTCATAAATTATGTTTTCATTCCTGCCCTGTGCCATGGAGAATCAGAGGTAATTGTTCTTTTCTGCTTTGTCATGTACCAATCTCGATAGCTGCTTCAAGTGCTTTCTTGTATCAATGTATTGTTTAGAGTTCGCATACCTCTGCCAAGTCAAAGAGTACATTAATAATAAAGATATTCTGTTGAGTTCACTGTATTGGGGAATCATAATCTGTATTTTTGCTGCCACATACGCTTGGTTTATGGATTCTTATCTTTATCACAGGGAAGCCAGTTCTTTCCACTTCTTCATACTTGGCAGGGCTGATTTTAAGTTCTCAGGTATAGCCTTGCTCAGTTGAATCGCTTCATCAAGCTTGGCTCGCATGGCTAACTGTCTTTTCCCTTGCACAGCAACAACCCGATGGTCTTGTTGTCATTCTCTCCCCTCAGTTTATCATCCACCACATTGATGGAAGTTCAGTTGTCCTGCATACTCCGGTTTGAATGGGGTAGCCTTTAATTCTACGACCATATATGCGTGCAACGGAATGGAATATAGAATCAGGTCGGCAAAGAAATCGCTGTTTCCGACTTGGAAGTGCTTCTGCCGGGCAACGAAAGGCAAAGCCGTTTATCTTCAGTAGATAGCAGGTAACGTGTTTCTTCACTGTTCTTCAATGTCCCTTTCGTCTGCTTTTTCTTTGGCTCCTGCCAAGTCAAAGATATTGGGTCTTTGGTAAATGTAATTGGCAATTCCTTTGTGAACCGGAAGTGTGGTCAGTGAAATTGTTTACCTTGTTGTTTCAGTTCTTTCAGATAATCGTTCATCTTCTGATTGCTGATGACGAGGCAGAGCCATGTAATTCTCGAAATGGATGTCCTTGTATTTTTCAGTATGGCTTTGCTGTGGTCGTTCAGTTCAATCGTCAGGCTGTCGGCAGTCTTGACTGTGGTTATTTCAATGTGGTCGGACTTCACATCGCTTCTTTTCAGATTGCGAACATCCGAATACCGCAAACTCGTAAAGCAGCAGAACAGGAAAACATCACGCACACGTTCCAGGTATTGTTTATCCATGGGTATCTGGTAGTCTTTCAACTTGTTCAGTTCATCCCAAGTCAGGAAGATTACTTTTTCGAGGTGGTTTTCAGTTTCGGTTTGAACGTATCGTATGCAATGTTCTGATGATGTCCTTTCTTGAAGCTCCAGCGCAGGAACCATTTGAGGAATCCCATTTGCTTGCCGATGGTGCTGTTTCTCATATCCTTGGTGTCACGCAGGAAGTTGACGTATTCGTTCAATCAAACTCGTTGAAATAGTTGAACGTTGCATCCTCCTTGAACTCTTTGAGGTGGTTCCTCACTGCTGCAAATTTTTCATAGGTGGATGCCGTCCAGTTATTCTGGTTGCCGCACTCTTTTACAAACTCATCGACACCTCCCAAAAGCTGATGCGTTGGCTGGCAAAGATGACACGTACGGATGGGTACGTTCTCACGATTGGCACACCGTTCTTTTCCGGCTCTCCAATGCAAAAATGATGTTGCGCTTGATATTCATAATTGGGTG
>VOFG01004452.1_pt1 | contig 27938 bp, 40 predicted proteins | sample 5384171 | NCBI WGS metagenome assembly VOFG01 (sample SAMN12384726, study PRJNA508395) | human gut metagenome | isolation source: healthy gut F | host: Homo sapiens
TGCTGGTCATGGTCATTCTGCTGCCGGCGTTCCTTGTGAACGACGTGGGAATGGGCGATCCTTTTCTGCAAGTATCTCTGCCCGCAGGGCGTGCTGGAGGGGCGATCCCGCTGTCTCTTGCCAATGCCGGCATTCCGGGCGGCGCTGGGAAAGCCTGTTCACATGGAAGCTCTGCGTGCTGATTTCGGTGAGTCGTGCTGAGCGTGCTCTTTTACCGCCCGTTCTGCAAATGGCTCTGCCCGCTGGGCGCGTTCTACGCCTTGCTGAACAAGGTATCCCTTTTCCAGATGAAGGTAGATGGAAACAAATGCGTCTCCTGGGAAATGCGCCAGAGCCTGCAAGATGGATGTGGATGTGACGAAGACGCCCAATCATACCGAGTGCATCCGCTGCGGAATGTGTCCGCGCCTGTCCCACAAACGCCGTGAGCTTCCGCTTTGGCTTCGGAACGGGCGAGCAGAATATACCGGGATACAATAAATCAAACAAAACAAAAAACGGAGGAAACAAAATGAACGTCAAGAAAAGTATTGCGCTGCTGCTGGCAGTGATGATGGTGCTGTCTCTGGCCGCGTGCGGCGCAAAGGGTGAGACAGGCAGCGGCGACGCCATGACCGGAGAGCCCCAAAACGCCGAGGAAGCTGTCGCCATGCACAAAGATCTGATGGCACAGGAAAATGCCATTCTCTCGGAAAACACCGCGCTTTGGGAAAAGGTATTCATGGCAGCCGACAAGGGCATGACCATGCAGGAGGACGGCAAAAACTACGGTGACTTCCTGCTGGACACCATCGAATCCGCCAAGGACCAGTTTACGGCGGACGAGCTGAAGCTGATCCGCGGCGAGGCGGAAAAGATCCGCGACATTGAAAGCAAGCTCACCATGATCGAGAAAAAAGTACCCCCGAGGCGGCACAGGAATCTACGGATGGCGCTATGAGCGTGCCCGCGGACGGCAGCATGAACATCTCCGGCGACACCAGCATGCTCCCCGATAACAGCAGCGATAACAGCAGCATGCAGAAATTCCCCTCCTTTGTGGGCAAGGATCTGGACGGGAACGATGTGACGAGCGACGAGCTTTTTTCCGGCAGCGCCGTTACGGTTGTCAACTTCTGGTTCACCACCTGCGGCCCGTGCGTGGGTGAGCTGGGCGAACTGGAAGCGCTGAGCAAGGAGCTCGCCGAAAAGGGCGGCTCTCTCATCGGCATCAACTCCTTCACATTGGATGGCGACGAAGCGGCGATCTCTGATGCAAAGGATGTGCTGATGAAGAAGGGCGCGACCTATCAGAATGTGTATTTCGCTTCCGACAGCGAGGCCGGCATGTTCACTGCAAACATTTTCGCTTACCCCACCACTTACGTGGTTGACCGCAGTGGCAATATCGTGGGCGAGCCCATCGTGGGAGCCATCACCAGCAAGGCGCAGATGGAAACGCTGCAGAAGCTCATCGACCAGACTCTGGCCGCCGATATGGGCTGACAAACGGATTTATCTCCTCAGAAAGGAGGACTTCACCATGTATCGGAGAGCATTGCCCCTTCTGCTCACCGCGGTGCTGCTGCTGAGCGGCTGCGCTGCCGGGCAGAAAAATATGCCGCAGAAAAACGGACGAGAAGGAAGTGACCGGACAGTCCTCTGATATGTCCGGTGAAGGAATCATGTATATGGATACCACGGAAAACGTCATATATCTGGCGGGCGGCTGCTTCTGGGGCATGGAGCACCTGATGCAGTCCATCCCTGGCGTCCTTGATGCTGAGAGCGGCTACGCCAACGGTACCTGCGAGGCGGACGCCGATTATCAGACCGTCTGCAAAGGGAACACCGGCTTCCGGGAGACCGTGCGAGTGGAGTACGACCCCGAACAGGTAAGCCTTGATGCCCTGCTGCTGGCGTATTTCTTCGTCATTGACCCCACGGTGGAGAACCGGCAGGGCAATGACTGCGGCAGCCAGTACCAGACCGGCATATACTATACCAATGAAAGCGCGAAGGAGACAGTCGAGCGTATTGCGGAGCTCGAGCGCGGACGCAGCGAGAAGTTCTTTGTCGAGGTCGGTCCGCTGAAAAACTACTATCCCGCTGAGGAGTACCACCAGGACTATCTGGCGAAGAATCCGAACGGCTACTGCCATATCCCCAAGGCGAAGATAGAGCTGTTCTCCAAACTGCGCATCGATCCGGGCAACTACCAAAAGCCCACCGCGGAATCCATCCGGGACAAGCTGACGGAGGAACAGTACCGGGTCACTCAGGAGGGCGGCACGGAGCATCCCTTCAGCAATGAGTTCTGGAACCGGTTTGAAAAGGGCATCTATGTGGACATCGTCACCGGCGAGCCGCTCTTTTCCACCACGGACAAGTTCGAGAGCAGCTGCGGCTGGCCCGCCTTTACCAAGCCCATTGAGGAGCCTGCCGTGGTGGAACTGGAGGACCTGAGCCACGGTATGCGCCGCACGGAGGTTCGCAGCCGTGCCGGGGATTCACACCTTGGCCATGTGTTTACCGGTGACACGGAATCCCCCAACGGAGTGCGCTACTGCATCAACAGCGCGTCTCTCCGCTTTGTGCCTTACGCAAAGATGGAGGCCGAGGGGTACGGATATCTGCTGGATCTGTTTTCGTAGTGGGGCGGAGTGCCAGCCGTCTTGACAAAGAAACGTTGTTCCGCTATAATTTTTATTAGGATTTATTCCTAATAAAAATTAAGGAGGGTTCACGTCATGAAGACCATGAGAGGCTTTGCAATGCTGAAAATCGGCGAGACTGGCTGGGTCACAAAGGGATTCCGGCCTGCGGTCCGTCGGACGCCATCTGTAGACCACTGGCACTGGCTCCCTGCACATCGGATGTCCACACCGTGTGGGCTGGCGCCATCGGCGAGCGCCATAACATGATACTGGGTCACGAGGCCGTAGGCGAGGTCGTGGAAGTCGGTGATCTGGTAAAACACTTCAAGGTCGGCGACCGTGTTCTGGTTTCCGCCATCACACCGGACTGGGGCTCCCCCGGAGGCACAGGACGGATATGCCATGCACAGCGGCGGCATGCTGTCCGGTTGGAAATTCTCTAATTTCAAGGACGGCGTCTTTGCCGAGTCTTTCCATGTGAACGAGGCAGCAGCAAATCTGGCGCTGATGCCGGAAGGAATGGATCTGGGCGCCGCCTGTATGCTTAGCGACATGGTTCCCACCGGGTTTCACGGCGCGGAGCTTGCCGACATTCAGTTCGGCGATAATGTTGCTGTTATCGGCATCGGTCGGTTGGTCTGATGGGGTCGCCGCCGCCGCCATTCGCGGAGCCGCCGAGCTGTACGCAGTTGGCTCGCGGAAAAACTGCGCTGCGCTGGCGCTGGAATATGGCGCCACGCAGATTGTCAATTACCGCGACGGAGACATCGTTGAGCAGATTCTGGACATGAACCATGGCCCCGTGGACAAGGTCATTGTCGCCGGCGGAGACGTGGATACCATGGATCAGGCAATCCGCATGCTCAAGCCGGGCGGAGCCATCGGAAATGTCAACTATCTCGGCGAGGGCGATTTTGTGAACATTCCGCGCGTGGAATGGGGCTGCGGCATGGGACATAAGCGGATCAACGGAGGCCTGATGTGCGGCGGACGGCTTCGCACAGAACGGCTTGCCCGTCTGGTCACGGCGAACCGGATCCATCCGGAAAAGCTGATCACCCACACGTTCCACGGCTTGGACAGTGTAGAGCCCGCGTTGATGCTGATGCGCAACAAGCCCCGCGATCTGATCAAGCCGCTGGTTTATATCGACTAAAACCTGCGCCGGGGTCTGCAAAAACGCTGCTGGTCATTTTCGCATTGATTTGCGCGCGATTTTTGGTAAGCTGAGGTTTCGAGAGGAGAGCGACGCCAAAAATGAAGCAGCGAAGAGAAACCAGACAGCGGAGAATTGTTCGGAACGCCGTGCAGACGCACCATGACCATCCGTGTGCCGAGCAGCTCTATGAAGACGTAAATGCGATCGACAGCCGAATCAGTCGGGGAACGGTATACCGAAATCTCAACTGTCTGTCGGAGGATGGGGTAATATGCCATGTGCGTGTCCCCGGTGCCGATCGGTACGACAGCCGAACCGACCGGCATTATCACATGATCTGCATGAAATGCGGCACGGTGATTGACGTTCCCATGAACTATCGAAACGAAATCGATTTGCAGATCGAGGAAGAAACCGGATACCGGGTCAGCCGCCACCGGATCATTGTGGAGGGCTCTGCCCGGACTGCCGGAGCTGTGATAAAAAGGAGTGACTCCGTATGGAAAGAAGCCCGACGTTGTCATCGCGGCAGAAACGCCCATTCAGGTTCATCTGAATGCCGGTCAGGGAGTATCTCTACTGCACCTGCGGACCTGAGGCGGTGGTCAGCCATTCTGTGATCAGTCCCACTTCGGGACGACCCACGCCGGCGGGATGCCGTTTACCGCTGTAAAAAGCGGTCCGGCGCTGCTTTGCCGGTGCAAGCACACAGACAGCGCCCCCTTTTGCGACGGTACGCACACGAAGCTCTGAACTAGGCGAAAAAACACCGGACAGCGTCCGGTGAAAGCTCGCTGAAAGGCGAGCTTTTTGGTATAATAAAGAAGAAAGCAAGGGAAGAGGAAATTGGTGAGCGAAAGGGAGAAGTGGGGACAGGACAAACGGCGCGACGTGGTATGATACAGTAACGGAACGGTTTCCGGAGGCGACGCATATCGTAATGGATGCTGGGTAAAAGACGCCGTGTATCACAAATTTCTTCCATTTTCAACGCAAAACGCGGTGCCGGCCAGATCTGGTACCGCGTTTTTCGACACTGCGTCAAGACCACCGGCACAGCCGGTGGTCTTGACTGTTAAATGCGGGAATTCCGGCGGTTTTTACAATTTTTCATATTGCATGCGTTTCAGACGCTGTGATATACTGACAATGGAGGAAAACAAAATCGGGAACAGAAAACGGGAGGAAAACGAAATGAAGTTCAAAAAGCCGCTCTCTCTGCTGCTCGCCGCAGTGCTGCTCTGCGCGTTCGCCGTGCCGCTGCTGGAAACCCCTGCGCTCGCTGCCGATAAAGAAATACACGAGGTCGCTACCGCTGGAGTATACAAATGGATCACGATCACAGCCGGGGAGGGCGGTGCGGTCACGGAGGTCGAGCAGACCGGCGGTGTGCTGCTGCCCGGTATGTCGCTGGGCAAGAATGAGGATGTGTCCAGCCTTTTCGGCACGCCGACAACTCCCGGCCATATTGACCGGCGAGACACACTACGAAGATAACGCAGCCTCTTGGGTGCTCCGTTGGAAGGTGCGGCTGTTTGTCGATTTCGCAGCTACCCCGACGCCAACGCCGACAACGGCGCCGACGACGGCTCCGACAACAGCTCCGACGACGGCCCCAACGACCGGCACAACGACCGCGCCGACGAATACTCCGGCGCCGACTGCCGGAGCGCCGATCATTACAAAGCAGCCGACGAAGGAGACTGTGGAGGTCGGCGGCAGCGCAACGTTTGTGGCAAACGCCACCGGCTGGGCGTGGTGCGCGTGGCGCTTTCTGAGTCCCGACGGCAAGACCGAGGTCATTTTCGACGTGACCGCCGATAAGTTCCCCGGTCTTACGATCACCGGCGGTAACAGCACGACGATGTATCTTACGAATATTCCCATGGAGCTGAACGGCTGGAAGGCGGTCTGCCTCTTCAGCAGCGCAACGAATCTCTGGACCTATACCGACGGCACGGCGGTCATCACCGTGAATGCCGCCGCAACGCCCACGCCGTCTCCGACCCCGGAGCCGACGGCAACGCCGGAGCCGACAGCGACCCACGCCCACGCCGACGGAAGCCCCCCACGCCCACACCGACCGTCGTTCCGGCGGCCGTCGTTGAAACGCCGACTCCGTCGCCAGAGCCGACCCCGGAGCCGAAAAAGGGCGGCCTGCTGTCCGGCGGCAAAGCACTCCCGATCGTCCTTGCCGTGGTTGCTGTGCTGCTCCTCGGCGGAGGCATCACGGCGGGAGTACTGCTTGTGCGGAAAAAAGAAACAGCGCGAGGAATACGAACGTCAGGAGCGCCGGAGACAGCGCGCTTCTGCGGCGGCTGCCGGAACGGCGGCCTCCCGACGCTCCGCACCCGCGGCTGAATGGGTCTGCCCGATCTGCGGTACCGTGAACAAAGGAAAGTTCTGCAGTGAGTGCGGCGGAGGAGAGCCCAGGAATCACGTCTGAGTCTCGCACGGCAGACCGCCGTGCGGACGGCTTCGGCCGAAAGCCTTGCGGCGCGCAGAAGAGACCGGAAAAGTCAGACAATTAATTCAAGCTGCCGAAAGGGCTTGCTGCCTTGAAGAACAGACGGCAAACCCTTTCGCGCTGCCCGGATTCTGCGGCTGCTGCCGTGACCCGCTTCCGGTTTGGCGAGCCGTTCCTGCCATGCACGGCAGCAAATTAAATATTAATTTATGGCCGAGGCCATCATCAAGCCGCGCGTCCAGCCGGAGGAATCGCCCAAGCAGTGCAGGCCGGGCACGTTCGTATTCAGGTCCTCGTCCATGGCGATGCGGTTGCTGTAGAACTTCAGCTCCGGAGAGTACAGCAGCGTCTCATAGGCGGCAAAGCCGGGCACGACCTCGTCCATGGCCTTGATGAAGTTGATGATATTGAGCATGGCGCGGTACGGCATGGCGGACGTGATGTCGCCCGCGACGGCGTCCGGCAGCGTGGGGCGGACGTTCGACTGCATGAGCTCCTTCTGCCAGGTGCGCTTGCCGTCGAGGATATCGCCGAAGCGCTGCACCATGATGTGGCCCGCGCCGAGCATATTCGTCAGCTCGCCGACCTTCTGCGCGTAGGCGATCGGCTGGTTGAACGGCACGGAGAAGTTGTGCGAGCAGAGGATGGCCACGTTCGTATTGGGTGACTTGAGCTCCTTGTAAGCATGGCCGTTGACGACGGCGAGATCATTGTCGTAGTTCTCCTGCGACACGAAGCCGCCGGGGTTCTGGCAGAACGTGCGCACCTTGTTCTTGAACGGGGCCGGTAGCCGATGAGCTTGGACTCATACAGCACGCGGTTGACCGACTCCATGACCTCGTTGCGCACCTCGACGCGCACGCCGATGTCGACCGTGCCGGGCTTGTGCTCCACACCGTTCTCGAGGCAGACCTTCTCCACCAGTCGGCGCCGCGGCGGCCGGTGGCGATGACGGTGTGCCTGGCCTCGATGGTGTAGTCCTGGTGCCCATCGTGCGCTACGACGCCGCAGCAGCGGCCGTCGCGCAGGATGACGTCCTCGCACGTGCAGCCGAAGAGCATCTCCACCCCGTGGTCGCGCAGGTAGTTTTCGATGCCGAGGTAGACCTCGTGCGCCTTCTCGGTGCCGAGGTGGCGGATCGGGCAGTCGACCAGACGCAGGCCCGCGCGGATGGCACGCGTGCGGATGCGCTTGATCTCCTCCGTATTCTCCAGACCCTCGACGTGCTCGTCCGCGCCGAACTCCAGATAGATGCTGTCGGCGTAGTCGATGAGCTCCTGCGCCTTCTGCTCGCCGACGAGGGTGGGCAGGTCGCCGCCGACATCGCTGCACAGCGAGAGCTTGCCGTCCGAGAACGCGTAAAACGTCGTCTCCGTTGAGCCGAGCATGACCGCCGCGGTGCGCCCGGCGGGGAGTCTGCGCCGCACGCGGTGAAAATATCCCCGGCCACGGCAAGCGCGCCGCTGCCGCTCATCGGGCGCAGCAGCATGAGCGGCACGGTCTCCGCCGGAATGCCGAGAAAGGAGAGCGCGGGCCGCAGCAGCGCCGTGAATGCGTCGATCGCGCCCGAAGCGCGCGAGCGCGCCGACCGCCGGGCGCAGACATACGAGCACCGGCGCAATGCGCCCCACGGTGCGAAGCCCTTGGAGAGCGCCGTCGGTGAGAGCGGAAAAAACGTCCGTTCCGCGAAAGAGCGCGTATCCCCCAACGCCCGCGGCAAGCAGCGCGGGAGAAGCTGAAAAAGCTTTTTCATGGCGCTCTCCGGAAAAGCCGCTCGGCGAGCAGCCCCGCGGCCACGCCCGCCGCAGACGATATCCACACCGCGGGCAGAATATCGAACGCATTTTCCGCGCCGCAGGCCGAGCGCAGCGCCGCGGCGGTCGTCGGGAGGATCTGGATGGACGCGGTGTTGAGTACGGCGAGACGGCACAGCTCGTCGGACGCCCGCCTCTCCGCCGGAGAGCGCGTGCAGCCGCTGTGCAGCGCGGATCCCGGCGGGCGTGGCGGCGTTGCCGAGCCCGAGCAGATTGGCGCTCACGTTGCAGGGAGAGCTCCCCGGCCAGCTCCGGATCGCTCCGGGACGGGGAACAGCCGCCCCAGCACCGGGTGCAGCGGCGGGAGAGCTTTTCGGTGAGCCCCGAGCGCTCCATGACCTCAAGAAGGGCGCTGTAAAAAATCATCGGCCCGGCGAGCGAGAGCGTGAGCTCCACGGCGCTCTCCGCGCCCTGCACCGCCGCCGCGCCGACCGCGCCCGCCGAGCCGGTGAGCACGCCGAAAACGACCGACACAAAAAGAAGGATGACCCAGACGTACGACATAGCCATGGCGATACCTCGACCGGAAAAAATTACCAATAAAAAACAGGGCAGCTGCATCTTGCAATTTCGTATCGGCCAGTATAGAATTTTGTCGAAAAGAGTATTTAGGTAAGGGGTGTACGGATCTATGAAATCAACGGGGATCGTCCGTCGGATCGACGATCTGGGGCGAGTGGTACTGCCGGTCGAGCTGCGCCGGACGCTGGATCTGGAGGTGCGCGATCCGGTGGAGATTTTTATCGAGGGCGACGCCATCGTCCTTCGGAAGTACGACGCTGCGTGCCTGTTCTGCGGCGCGACGCGCGAGCTTTCTCCTACCGGGGAAAGCAGATCTGCCGGAGCTGTCTTCGCCGGCTTCGGGAGGAAACAAACGAATAAATAAGGCTGCCGCATACAAAGCATATGCGGCAGCCCTTTTGTATACCTATACCCGAAAACCACATGTCTGACGCGCGGTTTCGGGTATGACGCGGTTTCGGGTAAAAAAAGGCTGCCCGTGTGGGACAGCCTCTGAAGTATGTATCCGGGTAGCGTCGATCAATAAAGCGAGGCGATCACATCCACGCATTTCTCGATGCCGAGCGAGCCGGAGTCGAGGATGATGTGGTAATGGTTCATGTTGCCCCATTCGAGATCGGTGTAGAACTGATAATAGAGCGCGCGGCGTTTGTCCTTGTCGCGCAGACGCTTCTCGGTCGGCTCCTCGGTCTCACCGTATTTTTCCACGATGCGCTTGGCGCGCTTTTCAAAGTCGGCATGGACGAACACCTTGAGAAGATCGGCACTCCCTTCGAGAATGGCGTCGGCGCAGCGGCCGACGATCACGCAGTTTTCCTTCTGGCCGAGCTCAAGAATGATGCGGCGCTGGATCGCCCAGAGATAGTCCTGGTTGGACGGCACGCCGAACGAGCGCACCGAGGAGAACGCCGCCGCCGTCCAGCTGCTGTGGGAGGCGTATTCGCTCTCGTTGGTGATGTATTCCTTGGAAAGCCCGCTCTCTTCGGCCAGTCGGTCGATCAGCTCATGGTCATAGCAGGGGATGCCGAGCCGATCGGCGACTTCCTTTGCCGATGGTGCGCCCGCCGCTGCCAAACTCACGACCGATGGTGATGATGCGTTTCTTTTCCATAAAAACAGCCTCCTTATAACCGGTAGGTGGTGAATTTCTGTATTCGTATTATAGCACGTTTCTTTCCCGGGGAAAAGCGAAAATTACTCTTCCGCGCCGGTTTTTTTTCGCGCACGAGCGCGGCGTGGTAAAGATCGTTTCGGCTCTGTCCCGTCTCGGCGGCGGCGCGCTTGGCCGCGTCCTTGAGCTTCATGCCCCCGGCGCGGTATTCCTCCACGAGCGCGAGCGCATCCTCAAGCGGGAGGCGCGGCCCTTTTTCGACCGGCGCGCCGCGGATGACGAGAACAAATTCCCCGCGAGGCCGCTCGGCGCGGTATTTTTCGAGCGCTGCGCCGATCGTCGTGCGGACGATCTCCTCGTGCAGCTTTGTGAGCTCGCGCCCGAGCGCAATGTCCCGGTCGCCGAGCACGTCGTAAAGATCGCCGAGCGTTTCCACGAGCTTGTGCGGCGCTTCGTAGAGAACGATCGTCCGATGCTCGTGCCGCAGCGTTTCCAGATGCTCCTTCCGGGACTTGTTCGATGTGGAGAGAAAGCCCTCAAACGTGAACCGCTGCGTCGGAAGGCCGGACATCGCGAGCGCCGTGATGACCGCGCTCGGCCCGGGGGCTGCCGATACCGTGATGCCGTGCTCGCCGCACAGGCGCACGAGATCCTCGCCGGGGTCGGAGATTGCGGGCATACCCGCGTCGGAGACAAGCGCGCAGCTTTCTCCGCCGAGCAGCCGGGGAGAATGACGGCGGCGCTTTCCACCTTGTTGTGCTCATGATAGCTGATGAGCGGGCGGCGGATGCCGAAGTGGTTGAGGAGCTTTAATGTGACGCGCGTATCCTCTGCGGCGATGAAGTCCACGCTTTTGAGCGTTTCGATCGCGCGGGGGGAGAGATCGTTCAGATTGCCGATGGGCGTTCCCACCAGATACAATGTTCCGGCCATAAAGATTATGCCTCCCAGTGGCAGATTTTCCGGTATTCTTCGGTTTCGCGGCCGTCTGCGCCGCGCAGCAGGACATTTTCGCAGCGCATGGCGCTCACCGGCGCGCCCTTCACGGCTTCCATGAGAAAATGGGCGCGAGCTTTCCCGGCGCGGAGAAAACGTCCCGCCGGCGCACCGGCGTGAGATGGGCGTTGTGCAGCGCCGCGAGAATGTCGCTCTCGCGCTTTCGCCGGTGGACGAGGAAAAACTGCCCGCCGCGCTTGAGATACCGCGCCGCGGCGGGCAGAGCTCAAAAACGGTCGCGCTCTCGGTGCGCTGCGCGGCGCGCTCCGCGTTGGGAGATACGGCGCCGCGTCCCGCCGGAAAGTACGGCGGATTGGATACGATAAAATCGAGACTTTCACTCTCGAACGGCGCGCTCCGGTAATCGGCGCAGACGGCCTCGCCGCGCTCTTCAAGCGCAAAGGCGCGCAGATTCTCCCGCGCGCTTGCCGCGGCGCTCTCCCGGATATCCACGCCGGTCATGCGGCGGCTTTCATCGCCCAGCAGGAGAAGCAATAAGAGTATCCCGCTGCCGCAGCCGAGGTCTGCGCCGTATGTCCCATGCGCGTCTTTGGCAAAGTCCGCGAGCAGCAGCGCGTCCGTTCCGGCTCTTTCGCCGGTAAAAAGATTCAGTCCATGCAATCATTATAAAATAAATACGGCGGCATGACAAGCCCGAAAGGGCAGGCATACCGCCGTTGTGAGCCGCGGGAGTGGCACCTCCCGCAGCCGAAGAAGGATTACTGCTCCTCGATGGCCTCGATGGGGCAGTTGCTGGCGCAGGAACCGCACTGGGCGCAGACGTCCTGGTTGATCTCGTAATGATCAGCGCCTTCGGAAATCGCGTCGCAGGGGCACACGCTCGCGCAGGTGCCGCAGGAAATGCAGCTGTCGGTAATGACGTACATTGGTATGTACCTCCTCTTTTTGGGATAACCGCATTGTAACATATATCCCTTTTTAAAATGCAACCCAAAAATTTTTCCCTGCCGGAAAAATTTTAAAAAGCGAGAAAATACGAGAAAAACGAAGAAAAAAAATGCGAATGAGCGAGATGGGAAAAGACAAAACGCCGAATTTCCGCTTTCGGCGCAAAGCGGGCGTTTCAGGAGTTGAGAATTTGACGTTTCTTGACTATTATACAGTCAAAGAAAAGGTTAAAGAAAGTCAAAAGTCAAAGATAACCTGATGAAGGAAGGATGCCGCTATGGGGACAAGTGATCGGATCGCACGGTTCATTCTGGACGCGCTGGAAAGCGCGGACGGAACGGCGGAGCTGCAGCGAAGCTCTCTGGCCGACCGTTTCGGCTGTGTGCCGAGCCAGATCAACTATGTGATCGCCACGCGGTTCAGCCCAGAACGCGGGTACATGGTCGAGTCGCGGCGCGGCGGCGGCGGATACATCCGCATCACACGCGTACAGCCGGACGCCTCCCAGTTCATCATGCACACGGTAAACGCCGTGGGCCGGGAGCTGGATAAGCCGACGGCGGACGCGCTGCTCCACAACGCCGTGAACGCCGGTGCGCTCGAGGTTCCCTTTGCCCGGCTGATCGCCGCGGCGGTCAGCGAGCGGGCGCTCCACGCCGTTCCGGTCGAGATCCGGAAGACGGCGCGCTCATCCATATTCAAACAAATGCTGCTCACCACAGCATCCGACGGATTTTTTGAAAGGAGATCATTACAATGAAATGCGAGATCTGCAAGAAGAACGAAGCTCAGTTCTATTATAAGGAATCCATTAACGGAAAGACCACGGAAAAGCACCTGTGCGCCGAATGCGCCCATAAGGAAGGTCTGGACAGGATCTTCGAGCGCGAGGCGAACAGCATGCTGACCTCCTTCGGCAAGATGATGGACAGCTTTCTGCTGCCGGACGTTGATTTCTTCGGCTTTGGCCGTCTGCCGTCGATTGGCGAGATGTTCGAGCCGCTGCTGACGCTCTCGGAGCATGAGCCGGAAGCCGAAATGCACGAGGAGGCCGACCCGCTCGAGGCGAAGGCCGAGGAGAAGGGCGAGGAAGCTCTGGGTCACAAGGGCGAGGAGCCGAGCGTGCGTGAGGACGCCTATCCGCTGGAGGCGGAGGCGGAGGAAAACGCCGAGGAGGCTTTTGAGCAGCGCCGCGAGCTGAACGCTCTGCGCCACAAAATGCACAAGGCCGTCGAGGAAGAGGATTTTGAAACGGCCATTGAGCTGCGCGACATGATCCGGAAAATGGAAAACAAATAAAGCTTTTGCAGCTTTATATATCGGAACGGAGCGGGTTTTTACCCGCTCCGTTTTTTAAAACCACGCGCTCTGCCGCTCCGGATGATTGAGAAACGGAAAATCTGTCAACCATCGGCAGGGGAAGGAGACGACGAATATGAACGACCGATTTACCGAAAAGGCGAAACGCCATTGAAAAGGCGCGCGCCGCCGCCATGGAGCTGGGCCACAGCTATATCGGCACCGAGCACCTTCTGCTCGGCATCGTGCGCGAAACGGACGCGCTCGGCTCGCGCGTGCTGCGCGAAAACGGCTTTGAGGAAGATCTTGTGATGGATCTCATCGAAAAGGCCGCCGGCCGCGGCGCGCCGGGCATGCCGGTGCAGGGGCTCACGCCCCGCTGCAGGCGTGTCATCGAGATCGCCGTAGCGGAGGCAAACCGCCTGCGCCACAGCTATGTCGGGACGGAGCATCTGCTCATGGGCATATTGCGCGAGCCGGAGAGCACCGCCGCGCACCTTTTGACCGCCGCCGGCGGCGATCTCAACAAGATCTATACGGATGTTTTCACCCGCTTCACATCGAGCGACTACCGCGCCGCGGCGCGCAGCGGCGGCGTCGGGCAGCGCACGGCGGTGCGCCATGCGGAAACGAAGAATCTTGACCAGTACAGCCGCGATCTCACGGAGATGGCCTCGCGCGGCGAGCTCGATCCCGTGATCGGGCGCGACAAGGAGATCGCGCGCGTCATCCAGATCCTCTCGCGCCGGTCGAAAAACAACCCGGTGCTCATCGGCGAGCCGGGCGTCGGCAAGACCGCCGTTGCCGAGGGGCTTGCCCAGCGCGTCGCCCCGGCGAGGTGCCGGAGAATCTGCGCGGCAAGCGCATCGTATCGCTCGATCTCACCGGTATGCTCGCCGGGACAAAATACCGCGGCGACTTTGAGGACCGGCTGAAAAACGTTCTCAAGGAAGTCGGCAAGGCGAAGGACGTCGTGCTCTTCATCGACGAGCTGCATACCGTGATCGGCGCGGGCGCGGCGGAGGGCGCGATCGACGCGGCGAATATCCTAAAGCCCGCCCTCTCCCGCGGCGAGATCCAGATCGTCGGCGCGACGACGCTCTCGGAATACCGCAAACACATTGAAAAGGACGCCGCCTTTGAGCGGCGCTTCCAGCCTGTCACAGTCGCCGAGCCGACGGAGGACGAGAGCTTTCAGATCCTGCGCGGCCTGCGCGACCGGTACGAAGCGCACCACGGATTGAAGATCACGGACGAGGCGCTCACCGCCGCGGTGAAGCTCTCCGCGCGGTATATCAGCGACCGGTTTCTCCCGGATAAGGCGATCGACCTTGTGGACGAGGCCGCGTCGCGCGTGCGCATGGAAAATCTGACCGCTCCGGACGAGATGAAGACCATCGAGGCGAAGCTCGCAACGCTGTCCGCCCAGAAGGAGGAGGCCGTCCGCGCGCAGGACTATGAGCTCGCCGCGCAGCTGCGCGACCGGGAACGCTCCGAGCGCGGCGCGCTCGAAAAGGCGCGCGGCGAATGGGACGCCGAGCGCGGCGGTCACCGCGGCGCCGTATCCGCCGAGGATATCGCCGCGGTCGTCTCCGGCTGGACGGGCATCCCCGTCACAAGCCTTACCGAGAGCGAGAGCGAGCGGCTGCTGCATATGGAGGATGTGCTGCACCGCCGCGTGATCGGGCAGAACGAAGCGGTCGCGGCGGTGGCGCGTGCCATCCGGCGCGGCAGAGTCGGGCTCAGGACCCGCACCGGCCCGTCGGGGAGCTTTCTCTTTCTCGGCCCCACGGGTGTCGGCAAGACGGAGCTTTGCCGCGCGCTTGCCGAGGCGATGTTCGGCGACGAGAACGCCATGGTCCGCGTCGATATGTCCGAGTATATGGAAAAGCATACGGTATCAAAGCTCATCGGCTCGCCGCCGGGCTACGTCGGCTTTGACGAGGGCGGCCAGCTCACCGAAAAGGTGCGCCGCAAGCCCTACAGCGTCGTGCTCTTCGACGAGATCGAAAAGGCGCACGAGGACGTGTTCAACCTGCTGCTGCAGATCATGGACGACGGGCGGCTCACCGATTCGCAGGGACGGACCGTCGATTTCCGCAATACCGTGATCGTGATGACATCGAACATCGGCGCGCGAGCCATCACGGACCGCCGCACGGCGCTCGGCTTCTCCGGGCTGGACGGCACGCCGGGCGGAGCTATGCCGAGATCCGCGAGGCGGTGACCGCCGAGCTCAAAAGACGTTCCGCCCGGAATTCTTGAACCGCATCGACGAGATTATTGTTTTCCACCGGCTCACCGGCGAGGACATCCGCGCCATCGCCGGGAACATGGTGCAGACGGTGGCGCTGCGCGCTGCCGTGCTCGGCGTGCATCTCACGGTGACGCCCGAGGCGGTCGCGAGACTCGCCGAGGCCGGGTACGATCCGGATTACGGCGCGCGTCCCCTGCGCCGCACGGTGCAGACGCAGCTGGAAGACCCGCTTGCCGAAGCGCTGCTCACGGGGGAGCTTTCCTCCGGCGGCGAAGCGGAGGCGGTCGTGGACGAGACCGGACACGTCGCGGTGCGCGCCAAGGGCGCACTCACGGCGTCGTGAGCGATGTGCCGGGGTAGTAGTGCGTTAAGATCTCCTGCCACGTCGAGCCGTTTTTTGCCATGACGTTCGCCCCATACTGGCTCATGCCCGCGCCGTGGCCGCTGCCGGAAACGGTAAAGAGAAAGCTGCGGCCCGTCCACGCGAGACGGAAGTTTGCCGAGCGCAGCGAGAAGATCGAGCGCATTTTCGTCCCCGGTACGGAGACATCCCCGACACGGACGGACGAAACGCGCCCGCTCGGATCGACCGTCCGCTCGCCGATCCAGTCTGGCGGCTGGGCGGGGAGGTCGGCATCCGGGTATGCCGCGAGAAATTTTTCCCGGAAGCTCTCCGGGGAAAACTCCGCGGTCGTGACGAAGTTCGGAACGTCTGAGGCCGTTTCGGGACTCGAAACGCTCACGAGATACGGCACATCGCCGCCCCACACGGCGGCGCCGCTCTCGGTATACCCGGCGCTGGAGGCGTGGAAGCACGCGGTGATCGGCTCGCCGTCGTAGACGAGATATGCCCCGTCCGTATCGCGCACGGCCTCTTCGATGCGCGTCTCCCAGAGGTCGTACTGCCCGCCCCAGCGTTCGCGGCGCTCTTCGACCGTGAGGTACACCTCGCAGCAGCCGGGATCGTCGCAGAGGGCGCACTGCGGGGTGCGCCGCCGGGGCGCGCTCCGGCGCGCGAGCGCATAGCTTCGCGCGGCGGCGGCCTGCGCGCGCAGCGCGTCTGGCTCAAGGACGCCGGCATCTCCCCGGCGACGACGCCGGGAAGGTATTCCGCCAGGAGAGCGTTTCCACCTCGCCGCCGCGCGCAGCAGGGTGACGCCCGTGAGCATCAAAACCGGAAAAAGCGTCCGCGGTACTCTCCGGCGCGGCGGACGCGGCGGGGGAGACCTCCGGCAGCGCCTCGTCACCGGAGAGCCCGGCGGCGTGCTGCACCGTGACCGGCAGCAGCAGGGAAAAGAGCAGCGACAACACGCTCATCAGCATACAGTGCTTCATCCTATATACCCCTCTCTTGACGATAAACCAAAAGGAGTATAAAATACCATTCATACTCCCTCGTTCCCGGCGCCGGACAAGCGGCGCTCACGGAAACTCTATGAGGACAGGGGCTTTCCTATGCAGAAAAACGCATGGACATATACGATGGCGGGGACCGTGTTCGCCGCGGTCGCCGTTATGCTGCACTGGCTTCAGGTGCAGAAGATCTTCGATCCCGAAACCGGCCTTCCGACGCTCCACGCGCCGATCACGACGCTGCTCGTCGTGGTTCTCGTTCTCGTCGCCGCGGCACTCTGGTGGCTGTCGGGCCGCATGAAGACCGACTGCGCCCCCGAAGAACCGGAGGACGCGCTCGCCCTGCCGCACCGCGAGACCGGCTGGATCCTCATCGCCGCGGCGGCGCTCGCCGCGCTCGGCTCGGCGTACCTCTTCTTCAAGGAGGCCAGCACGCTTATGAAGGCCGCGGCGCTGCTGGGCATCCTGTCCGCGCCCGTGCTCGCCATGATGCCGCAGATCCCCCGCTGGGGCGGCTTCGGCGCGGCGCTCAGCGTGCTGCCGGTGCTGTTTTTCTGTCTGTGGCTCGTGGTGTTCTATAAGGAAAACGCCGCGAACCCGATCCTCTGGTCGTACGGCATGGAGATCCTTGCCATTGCGATGTGCCTTCTCGCGGTGTTCCGGCTGAGCGCGTATCTTTTTCTACCGCGCCAAGCCGCGCCGGGCGATCTTTGCGTGCATGCTCGCGCTCATAACGAGCCCTCGCCACGCTCACCGACAGCGTCTCTCTCCCGGCGCGCGCGCCGTGCTCGGCGGCTGGGGTATCGGCACCGCGGTCATGTGCTGGATCATCATCAACAATTTCGTTCCTCCCGCGCCGGAGGAAGATACATATTAAAAAGCCCTTGTGTAAAGGAAACCCCTCCGTCAAAAACTTTTTGCCACCTCCCCTGTTAGGGGAGGCAAGTAAGCTATCGGAAAACCGGCTTGGCTCCCCTAACAGGGGAGCTGTCAGCGAAGCTGACTGAGGGTTCGCGCAGCAAAGCGCCCGCAGGAAAATGTTCCTGCGGGCGCTTTTTGCGTCATTTGCCTTATTTCGTATGCACCGTGAGCTGGGGATAGGGGATGTCGATGCCCTTTTCATCGAAGAGCAGCTTGAGAGAGCGGTTGAGCGCGCGGCGCGCGGCGAAAATGTTCTCCTCCGTTGCGGATACGATGAATTTGAGCACAACGCCGCTTTCGGCAAGCTCATCCACGCCGATATACTGCGGCACATCGAGAAATACGTTGCGGTTCTCTTCATACATGGCGGGCAGCGCATCGGCGATCACGGCCTCCACGGCGCGGAGATCGGCATCGTAGCCAATGGAAATCGTGCTCACCGCCACGGATGTTTTCTGCGAGCGGTTCTGGAAATTCCGAATTTCGGAATTGTTGATGATCTTGTGGTTGCCGCCGGCATCCTCCAGCGTCGTGGTGCGCACGCTGATGTCTACGACCTTGCCGCGGAAATCGTCGAGCACGAGGATATCGCCGACGTTGTAGCGCCCTTCGGCGATGAGGAAAATGCCCGTGAGCACATCCTCAATGAGCGACTGCGCGCCGAAGCCGATGATGAGCGTCACAACGCCGACGCTTGCGAGCGAGGCCGTCACGTCCACGCCGAGCGCGCGCAGCCCGAAGAAGACCGAGAGCAGCACGGCCGTATAGGGAGAGAATGCTCCCGCGTGAGCGAGCATACGGTCCTCGCGCGCGTCTCCTTCGGCAGCTTTAAGAGAAGGGCGAACACGCCGTAGCCGATCCAGATGAAGCCCAGATGCCGGAACATGTCGGCCAGCCCCGGCATGAGCGGGCGCAGAACATAGCCCAGCGCGCAGAGCACAACGGAAACGATCAGCAGAACGGGGAATTTTTTGACGGGTTTCATGAAGCGGCCTCCTTATACGGCGTTGTGCGGACGGTCTCGGCAAAGTCAAAGGGCTCGGTCTCGCCGTCCGGCAGGAAATATACATGGATGGTCACAAGCTCCGCATGCTCCTCCGGCAGCGGGAGAGTGACAATGCAGCTATAGTCGTTTTTCTCGATGGACGCGGCGGAGGATCAAAGCCCTCGACCTCCGGCCAGACAAAAACGGTGTCCGCATCGAGTGTGGTTAGATCGTTTTCGACAATCGCGTCGGGGATCGTACCGCCCTCGGTAGAGTGAGATAAACGCTTACCGTGTCGCCCTCGGCGTCGTAGCCGCAGGCGATCGTGAAGCGCTGCGCGGCGGGACGCTCGGCGGCGAGCGTTTCCACGCGCCCGTCGGCGTGCGTGATCGTAACGCGCACCGACAGCGTGCTTCCACGGCGCTGTCGGCATAGAAATCCGGGTGCGCCTCACGCACGGAGGAATACGTCTCGCGCATCGTATGGTATTTGCCGCTCTCGATGCTGCTTTCCGGAATGGGGTATGTGCTCACCTCGTCCGGAAAGTTGGGATCAAAGAATGTGATCTCCGCGGAAACGATGTCCTCCGGCACGGGAAACGCACCTCGACCTCGCAAAGCGAGGCGAACGAAAATACCGCAGCGTGGGATCCGGCGCAGAGGCGGGCTTCCCGCGGGCGTCTCGGTGGGCGGGCGCGGCGGTCACGACCGGTCGGGTTCAGCGTCCGGCGTCCTGGCGGGCGCTTTCAGCAGCGCGAGAAACGGCAGCAGCAGCGCCGCGGCCGCGAGCGGCGCATACTTCGTCCGGCGGCTGCGCCGGGGCTCGTAGGGCGGTTCGTATTCGTGCGTTGTCTGGTATGTCTCCGGCGCGGCGGGGGGAGCGCAGGGGCTTTTTCCGAGCTGTATTCATAAATATCGTCGGCGATGGCACTTCACCTCCCGGAAAGATATCCATGCGGGTTTATTTTACCATTCTTCCGCGCCGCGCGCAACAGAAAAGGCGCTGCCGCTTTGTTAAAAACGGCAGCGGCTTTTTCCCGGTCACACCGGCTGCGGCCGGATCTCTATCGTCCGTCCGCCGAGGTTTTCGTAAACGCGGTGCGAAACGGAGAGAACGGTGCGCCCCTTCGGAGGCGCGGCGCAATGCCTCGAGCACGCGCGCCTCGGTCTCGGCGTCAAGATTTGCGGTGATCTCGTCGAGCAGCAGCACGGCGGGTCTGCCGCCGCGGCGCGGGCGATGGAGAGAAGCTGCCACTCGCCCTGCGAGAACATGCCGTCGGTGCACACCGTATCGTTGCCCTCCGGCAGCGATGCGATGGCCGCGTCGATCCCGGCGAGCCGGGCGGCGCTTTTTGCCATTTCCTCCGTGATGCGAGCATCGCCCAGCGTGATCTGGTCGAGCACGGTGCCCGGCACGCGGGAGAAATGCTGCTCCACGCAGCCGATGCACGCGCGCCGCTCGCTGTCGGTAATATCCGAAACGTCCACGCCGCCGATGGTGATGCTGCCGCTCTCCGGCGGATAGAGCCCGAGCAGCAGCTTGAAAACGGTGCTCTTTCCCGCGCCTGTCCGGCCGACGAGCGTGATCTGCTCGCCCTGCTTCACGGTCATGGAGAAGTCCGTCAAAACGCTCTTTTCCCCGTAACCGAACGTCACATGGAGCACGATGTCGCCCCGCACGGCGCTCTCCCGCTCTTCGGGGATGGTACGCTCCGGCTGGGCGAGAAAGGCGTCGATACGCTTTACGCCCGCCATGGCGGATTGAATGGTCTGGATCTCCATGCCGAGACTTTCGATCGGCGTGAAAATGCGGGAGATATAATGGATAACAGTGACGGAGGTGCCGACCGACATGCCGAACAGCGCCAGGATCTCCGCTTTGCCGGAGGCGGAGAGCAGCATGACAACGCCGACCACCACGGCGTTCAAAAGGAGCACGACCGGAGAATAGATGGCGTCGTAGAAATTTGTCCGCTCTACGGCGGCATAGCTCTCGCCGATGCGCCGGTCGTACCGGCGCTCCATGTAGTCCTCCAGAGCGAGCGCGCGGATTGTGCGGATGTTGTGCAGCGTTTCCGGCACCTGCCCGGAAACGGCGGCGACGGCGCGGCGGTTATCGAGCTGCGCTGCGAGCATTCGCTTCTGTACATGGCGCGTGAACGCGGCGAACAGCGGCAGCACCAGCAGCAGGATGAGCGCGAGACCGGTGTTTTTCACCGCGATGACCGCCATGATCGAGAGGATGCGGCAGGCGTCCGCCACCATGCTGATGATGCCGGAGGTAAAAAGCGCCTCCACGGTATCCACATCGCCGGAAAAGCGCGCGGCCATCTCGCCGGGGTTTTGACCTGCGAGTGTGCCTACGGGCAAAATCGTAAGCTTCCGCGACATTTCCGAGCGCAGCGCATGCGTCATTTTCTGACCGAAGAGCACCAGCAGGCTTTCCTGCGCGGAGGAAAGGAGGCCCTCCAGCGCGAGACTGGCGAAATAGAGCAGCACCGCGAGCGCGGAGAGCGGGATGCCGCCGGTCAGCCGGTCAATGACGCGCCCGAGCAGCAGCGGCGGGAGGAGCGACGCGCCAACGCTCGCCGCCACGCAGAAAGAGTACCTGCGGTGAGAAGAGGCCGCGCCGCGGCAGCAGACCGGATCGCGGCGAACACGCCGCTATTCTGCTTTGTCTTCATGCTCTGTCCCTCCTGTCTGGCTCTCGTAAAGCTGGCGATACGCCGGGACGGACGCCATCAGCTCTTCGCGTGCGTGCCGACGGCCGTTTTGCCGTCCTCCATAAAGATCACCTGCCGCAGCTGCGGGAAGTGGTACAGGCGGTGCGAAATAAGGAAGACGACCGTTATCGTTTGCGTAGGCCTGCAAGGCTGCGAAAACGGTATCCTCCGTGCTGCGGTCCAGCGCGGAAAACGGATCGTCCAGAATGAGAACGGGACTTGGGTGGGCAAGCGTTCTGGCCAGGGCGAGCCTTTGCGCCTGGCCGCCGGAAAGCCGCGTGCCGCTGCTGCCGATCACGGTATCGAGTCCGTTTTCCATGGCAAGCACTTCGTCCTTCAGCGCGGCGGCGGCGAGATACGGCATCGCGTCCTGACTTCGCTGCCGCAGAGGACATTATGGCGCACCGTGTCGGCGCTGAGCTCCGGATCGTGTCCGAGATAGCCAACCGTCGCGGCGATCTGCCGCGGCGTGAGGGCGGAAAACTCTTCCCGCCCGAACCTTGCCGAGCCGCCGTAGGGGCGCTTCGCAGAGGAAAAGACCCGCCCGAAGGTCGATTTGCCGCAGGCAACCGGCCCAGTCACGCCGATAATGTCGCCGGGCTGCGCCGTCATGCTCAGGCCCGAGAAAACCGGCTCGCTTCCGTAGGCGAAGGAGAGATCTTTGAGCGTCACTTCGGCCGGTGCCGGGATATCCAGTTCCGGGAGCTCCTCCGGCTTTTTCATCAGCGGCTGGATACGCTTCCAGGATACCTCCGCCTTCTGCACGGAGTTAAAGAGCTTTGCGCCGCCTTGGAGGATTTGACCGTCAGCTTGGTAAAGCAGGAAAGAAACGTCGTGAATGCCGCGATATCCCAGCGCGCCAGCCCGTTCCAAGTACGTTCTTCGCTCCCAGCCACAAAATGAACAGCACGCCTGCGTTGGACACAGCCAGATACAGCGGCGGCAGCGCCGACTGCTGGACGCTGCTGCGCACGGCGGTCTTGCTCGTACCGGTCCAGCGTGTCCTCATACCGCTTTCCGCGCGGGCGTCTCGCAGCCGTGGATGCGGTAGGTCACGGCGTTCTGCACGCGGTCGAGCGTGGCCGCGCTGAGCGCGCCCGCGGCCTTTTTATACGCCGCGCCCGCGCGCTGCACCGGTCTTTTCATCCATGCGGCGCAGACATAGGATATCGGCGTAAAAAGCAGGCTGAGCAGCGCGAGCCGCCAGTCGTACACGAGAAGCATCACCACGTAGCCAAGAAGTGCCACGCCGGTGTCGAAGACCTCTGTGGTAAATTTCCGCATACCCTCCACGCAGTCATCCACGTCCGAGATGGCCTTTGGTCATCAGCTCACCCGCGCCCTCCTGCTCGAGAGACGCGCGGCTCTGCCGCACCAGACCAGCGTAAAGGATGCCTTTCATCCGGCGGTTGATGTTGTTGGCAAACCGTCGGACATAAAAGCGCTTGACGAAGCGCGCCGCCTGCACCGTCAAGGTAACAGAATATAGGCCAGCACCAAAACGGCCATCCGCGCGGCAGTCTCGCTGCCGCCAAGAATGTCGGCCAGGCACTGGGCCAGACGGCCCTCAAACCACGGCCCGGCCAGCAGGCCGATGTTGTAAACAAGACCCGAGACCGTCACGAGGGTCAGCGGCAGCCACTCGACCCGGAAATAGGAAAGCACCCGGTCCGGGCAGAAGGTCTTAGTCGGTCGTTCCACGGGCAGTTTCACCTCCTGCGGTGTTCCGGAAGTGCGGGAAGCCAGCACGGCTCTCGGTTTTGGACGCGGTGTACAGCTTGTTCAGCGCAGCCGCAAAAGCGGCGGCTTCCTCCTGCGTGAGCACACCGGTCAGGTACTCGTAAAAGGCCGCTTCCACCTCGGCTTTGGAGGATTTCAGGTTCTCGGCCTTTTCGGTGGGGAACAGCAGCTGGCTGCGCCGGTCGTTGGGGGCGTCCTGCCGGGTGAGGTAGCCCTTTCCTTCCAGATTTTTTTGTGCGGCGCGCAATGGCAGCCTTGTCGGCGTGCAGAAGCTTGGCGAGCGCTGCCTGCGTGCAGCCGGGATTGTGGCGCAGGGCGTGGATGAGATCGATCTCCGCCGTGCCGACGCCCTCCTCGCGCAGCGAGAGCAGCACGAGCTTTTCCGCCTCGCGCGCGATCTTTGTGATTTTTCGCTGGGTGATGTCCATAGGTGTCTCCCCTGTCTCGTCGAAAGATGTATCTACATCGTTGTAGGTGCAACTATTATAGCACAGTTTTGGGCCGATGCAATCCCCCCTCTTGTTTCTGCCCCGGGCAGGCTTTATAATAGAAGCAGACCGAGGGCACGCGGGATGGTCTGGTGCTGCCGACCCCCTCTTCCCGCACGGTGAGCCGATCCATCCCAATACGCAGAACAGGCCCCCGGATGGCTTTTTTACAGTCATCCGGGGCCTGTCTTTTGTTGTATTCAGTGGTCCAGCACGGTCTTGCCGGTCAGTGGGTCCGGGATGCCCAGCAGGGCCAGAATGATGGCCATGCAGCATGGCGTCCCTGGTGCCCTTGGATGCGGGCTCCTGCTGGATGCGGGTCATGTACAGCACATCCAGCCCGGGCAACTCGGCCTCAAGGTCGGCGGTCTCTTTATAGTTCTGGTGAGCGGGGTCAGGGTCTCGTCCTTGACGTACTGGGGATGCGCAGTTCCTCGGGCGAGATGAACACGAACCGGTTGCCCTCGAACTGGCTCAGCGCGGCGGTGAGGGAGTGCACCGTCCGGCCGAATTTTGAGGTCGCCGCAGAAGCCGATGGTCAAATGATCCAGCCGCCCCTTTGCGCTGGCGGATGGTCATCAGGTCGATCATAGTCTGGGATGGGGGTGGGCGTGGCCGCCATCGCCTGCATTGATGACGGGCACCCGCGCATACATGGACGCCCGCAGCGGTGCGCCCTCCTTGGGGTGGCGCATGGCAATGACGTCGGCATAGTTGCTCACCACGCGGGCAGTATCGGCCACCGTTTCGCCCTTGCTGGCGCTGGAAAGCTGCGCCCCGGCAAAGCCCAGCGTCTTGCCGCCCAGCCGCAGCATGGCGGACTCGAAGGAAAGGCGGGTGCGGGTGCTGGGCTCGTAGAATAAAGTGGCCAGAATGCGGCCGTCGCACAGGTGGGCGTAGGGGGCGGGGTCGGCCTCCATCCGGTCGGCAAGGTCGAGCAGTGCCAGCTGCTCGGCCAGAGAAAAAGCTGCCGGGCTCAATAAAATGTCTCACAGCCATTCTCCCTTCAGCACAAACTTTTCGCGCTCGGCACCGGTGGAAACGAACTGGATCTCGTGCTCCAGCTGCTTTTCCAGAAACTCACATAGGCTTTGCGGCCGTGGGCAGCGCGTCCCAGCTTTTGCAGCCGGAGATATCCTTGTTCCAGCCGGGCAGCAGGGTGACCACCGGCTGCACACGGTCAAGGTCGGACAGCGGGTCGAAGCGGGGACTTCCACGCCGTCCAGCTTGTAACCGGTGATGACCGGGATCTCCTTCATGCTGCTCAGCACGTCCAGCTTGGTCAGGGCGATTTTGTCCGCACCCTGACAGGACAGACCGTACCGGCTGGCCACGCAGTCAAAGGGACCCACCCGGCGGGGACGTCCGGTGGCAGCGCCGTACTCGCCGCCGGCCTTGCGCAGCTGCTCGTTCCAAGCTTCGCCCATGGCATTTTCTGCCGCAAAGGGGCCTGCACCCCACGCAGGTGGAATAGGCTTTCAGCACGCCCACCACATGGTCAAGCCTGCAGTTGGGGATGCCTGCACCCAGCGGCGCGTATGCTGCCAGCGTGTTGGAACTGGAAGTGAACGGGAAGATACCGTAGTCGATATCCCGCATTGCGCCCAGCTGTGCTTCCAGCACGATGCGCTTGCCGCTGTCGTGCGCCTGCTGCAGGAAGGCCCCACGTCGCAGATGAAGGGCGCAAACTGCCCGGCCTGCATCCGGCACCAGTTCCAGCAGGGCATCGTAGCTCATGGGCTCCTGATGGTAGCAGCCCGCCAGCTCCATGATTTTTGGCGTCCAAGATCATGTGCAGACGGTTCTGGACGTGCGCTCTCGTCCAGATGCAAAAGGTCACCCAGACGCAGGGTCTTTTTGCGGTACTTGTCGCTGTAAGCGTAGGCAATGCCGCGCCGGGTAGAGCCGAACGCGCCGCCCTTCTTGGCAAGGCGGTCCTCTTCCAGCCCGTCCTGTACCTTATGCCACGGCATGGAGATGGTGGCCTTATCGGAGAGTTTCAGGTTCTCCGGCTCGACCTTCACGCCGCGCGCCTCGATGGCCTCCATCTCCCCGGCCAGATGCTCCAGGTCGATGACCATGCCGGTGCCCAGCACGCAGGTCACCTCCGGGTGCAGGATGCCGGAGGGCAGCAGGTTCAGGATGAACTTGCCCTTCTCGGTCACAACGGTATGGCCGGCATTGTTGCCGCCCTGATAGCGCGCAACGATATCGGCATTTTCGGCCAGCAGGTCGATGACGCGGCCCTTGCCCTCATCGCCCCAGTTGATTCCAGTAACAGCGGTCAGCATAAACTTCATTTACCTTCTTTTTCATTCTTGTTTCCTGTTTGCGGTGTATATTATACGAGCGTGCAGAGAATATGTAAAAAGTATCCTGTGTATAGCAGCAATATGTTTTTACATTGCAAAGGGCGTTGCCCGCATCCGGCACAGACCGCGCCATAAAAAGCGCTTGCAATTCCGGCGCGCCGTGCTATGATACAAGAAGAGCATAAAGCCGCTTCTGAATGGCCGCGCCGGAAGCCCGACCATGTATGTGGACTGGGAATACTACAAAATCTTTTACTATGTGGCAAAGTATCAGAATTTTTACCCGCGCGGCGCGGGTGCTGGGCAACAACCAGCCCAACATCACCCACGCCATGAACCGGCTGGAAAGCCAGCTGAACTGCGTGCTGTTCATCCGCTCCAACCGGGGCGTCACCTTAACGCCGGAAGGGAGATGCTGTATTCCCGCATTGCCTCGGCAGCGGTGCAGATACAGGATGCCGAGGAGGAACTGAGCGCCACCGCCACGCTGGAGCACGGTGCCATCAGCATCAGCGCCACCGAGACCGCTTTGAACATCTACCTGTCGGAAAAGCTGCGCGCCTTCCCACCGAGTACCCGGGCATCCGGCTGCGCATCTCCAACCACTCCACTCCGCAGGCGGTGCAGGCGGTACGCAACGGCGAGGTAGATTTTGCCATCGTGACCACCCCCGCAGAGGTGGAAAACGGGCTGAAAATGGTAGAGCTGATGCCCTTTTATGAAGTGCTTGTGGGCGGAAGGACCTTTACGGCGCTGGCCAGCCAGACCTTTGAGCCTGAAGGAACTGGCCGGTTATCCCCTGATCTGCCTGAACGAGGAGAGCATGACCCGCAGCTTTTACCGGCAATTCTTTCTGGAACATGACGCGGTGCTGAAACCGGACACCGAGGCCGCCACCACCGACCAGATGCTCACGCTGGTCAAAAGCGAGCTGGGACTGGCCTTTATGCCGGAGCCTATGGCAGCGCCCCTGCTGGCAAGCGGGGAGCTGGTGCAGCTGCACTTGCAGGAGATCATCCCCTCCCGCTCCATCTGCCTTGTCTACGACCATCACCGCCCGCTGAACACCGCCGCCCGCAAGTTTCAGCAGCTGCTGACCAAAGCCGGGGCTCGGGCACGGAACACAAATAAAACCAATACAGCAAAGGGGCTAACAGGCTGCAAAATCCCCGGATGTGCAGCAGCCCTTTTTTTTTTTTTATTTCCGGGCGCTCTGTTTCAGTTCCCGCTGCTCCTCCTGCAATTCCTGCTTCAGGGCGCGGTCGATTTCCCGGGTCTCCTGCCGGATCTCGGCCAGATCTTTTTCGATGACCGGGTTCTCTTCCAGCTCCTCCCGTATGAACATCAGCGCAAAACTGACCAGCAAAAAGCAGCAGGAGATCCAGATAGCTCTGCCGCCCAGCTGCGCCGCGCTCTTGCTGCCCAGCCCTGCCCCCAGCGCGAACAGGAATATGATGCCGAAGTAGCGCACCATCCTATCCTTTGCGTGGGGCTCATGGGACTTGCGCCAGATGCAAAAGGCCTCCACGCCGCTGCGCAGGTCGCCAATGCACATGGTGCTGGCAAATGCATAGCCGTTCACCTTGCGGAACGCCTGCACCTGCATTGCGCAGGAGAAGGAAACGATGGCGTTTGCCAGCAGGTTCTGCGATTGGGGCAGACAGCCCACCGCAAACAGCAACAGCACCTCGCCCAGCACCACCAGCTGCCGCCAGTGCAGCCGCTGCATTGTCTGAAAGTGCTCCCGCATTTTTTCCGCAGCCAGCACCCCCAGCGCAAAAAGGCGCACAAAGGCACCAGATAGTGCAGCACCTTATCCCACCGGCCATCCATGATATTGGCGCTCAGCAGCACGATATTGCCGGTCTGGGCATTGGCAAACACCTTGCCCCGGAACAGATAGGTATAGGCGTCCTGCAGGCCGCCGGACAGCGAAAGGAACACTGCCGTAAGAAAGGACTCGGACATTTGCCCGTGATGCTTTGTTTTCATACTTTTACCCTCTTTTCGGGCTCTATTATAATACATTTTACGGCAGTTTCTGATATCATTTTTACATACCGGCCATGTTTACCGCCCCAAAAGGCGCAAAAAGCGCGGGTGCCCTTCCTATTCCAGCGCAATCTGTTAGAATAGGGAAAGAGAATCTCGTACACAGGAAGGAGTTTTTAGTATGAAGATCGCAATTCCTTATGAAAACGGTCAGGTGTTCCAGCACTTCGGCCACTCCGCGCAGTTCAAGCTTTA